>ENA-OQHL01001541-OQHL01001541.1-human-gut-metagenome-genome-assembly--contig:-NODE-1541-length-11404-cov-1.637226_pt1 | contig 11404 bp, 7 predicted proteins | sample MGYA00242565_ERZ504723 | MGnify/ENA primary metagenome ERZ504723 (study PRJEB26092, sample SAMD00036211) | human gut metagenome | host: Homo sapiens | study: EMG produced TPA metagenomics assembly of...
GCATTTTCCCATTCTTTCCCCATTACTGGTGATCCTGAAAAAGAAAATTTTCATTGATTCCGAAAAAGCTTCCCTTCAAAAGCTCCTCTATGTATAGATAATTCTCCACAAATGGCATAAGGATTCCATCTGGAAAAGCCTGGGAAAGTGATCCTCTCAAAAGTTCAAGCGCCTGTTCTGTTTTTCCCAGCTTCCAGTTGGCCGCAAGAAGCTGGATCTGCACATGAAGCGCTACCAGATCGTAGTGAAGAGCCTGACACATGGCAAGAATGGATTCGCTTCTTCCGATCACCTTCGAATATTCTCCCTGGGCAAGATAAACCTGATTCTCAATCATTTCTATCATCGGTCTCCCAGGTGCCAGAAAATTCACCGTAGAAAGCATATGCGCTCCAAAGAGAGCCGGAATCCGCTCCGTTTGTCCGGTAACTGCATAGTAATAGGCGCAGGTGCTGTCAAAAATATTGACCCAGGTGGTATTATGCCCCTGCAGCAGTTCTTTTCGACGTTCTTCAAATGTATTTCTCATTTTTATGTCCATACAGATAGACAGCCTTTGTGCCAGAAAATCGCAGCAAAGTGCAATGCTCTCCTGCCCGTTTCCCTGAATCTGGGTATAAGCCTTTTCCAATGCTATATGGGCATCAACAAAATTTCCACGCATAAAGTGAGCCTCTGCGCTCATAATCGTTTCTGCACCCTGTCCGTGTCCGTTTGTGATCTTGTAATAATGAGGCATACACTGGTTCATCTCTTCCAGCTCTTTGTCAAGATCTCCGCTTTTCCTGTGAAACATCATAAGTACAGATGGGGAGCCAAACGTCCAGCCTCCGTCACTTCGGATACTGATGGCAGGTCTTGTCATCTTCTCGCTGGCACTGCGGTGAAACTGACTCATTCTCGAAATATCATTGTACATAAGAAAGCTCTGGATCAGGTCGCATTCGCCCAGAAGATTTCCTTTCTCTTCCTCAGACAGCTTTGGATGTTCTCTGATGGATGCCAGAAGAAGTGCTTTCAGTTCCAGCATTTTGGGAATATTTTTCCAGTTAAACATGCATCTCATAAGAACCAGAATTGCAAGCGGATATTCTTTTAAAACGGAAACCGGACATCTGTTCAAAGCTTCCAGAACCTCTTCCGGTTTTAGAGAAGCAAGTAAGATTCCAGCATCTTTTTGCACCACCCGGAGGATAGCTGCAAAATTCTGATTCCGCCGGTATGCTGACAGGGCATGGATATAGGCACCATGTTTTTCATACCATGCACCATATCTTTCATAATAGAAAGCCTGTCTGGAATCATCCAGTGTTCTGAACGCACGAAACGCGCACTCTTTCATCATATGGTGAAAGCGGTAAGTCTGCCCGTCATTCAGGCAGGTGACAAAAGCATTCTGCCTAGTGAGCATTTTCAGAATCTGGTGTACGTCTTCTCTTTTTGTAATAAATTCTGCCATCTCTTCCGTGAATTCATCTGCAAGCCCCATGGCACTTAAAAATTCTTTTCTGTCTTCTGGCAAAGGATTCAGCATGGAAGCGGAAAACATCTGGTAAATGTCAGATGTTTTTCCTGGCAATTCTCCTGATTTTGAAAAAGAACACAAATTCAGGTAAACAGCTGCGAACCATCCTTCGCTGGATTTCAGAAGCTGCTCAAGCTGGCTGTCTGTCAGGCTGGTTCCGCAGCGGCGGATATAGGCTGATAGCTCCCCAGAGTTCAGACGCAGATCGTCTATTTCTATTCTGTGAAGTCTTCCTCCAAGTCTTACAATCCAGTCATCACTGATAAAATGATTTCGGCTTGCTACGATCAGATGCACATTTTCTGGAATCCTCCCTGCCATTCTGCACAGGAAAGTGGCCGCCCGGTCATCTTTTTAACAGATGAAAGTCATCTATAAAAATATAACAATTTTCACATTTTTCCAGTTGATAGCATAGAATTTCCGTCAAAAATCCAGCGGAGGCTTCATCTTCCGGGCAGTCGTAGTTTTCCAGAAAGTTAAGACCTGCGAAGGAAAATGCATTTTGCACACTTTTCCAGAAGATGGAAAGGTTTTGGGAGTAGATGCTGATCCGGATCAGCAAAGCCTGAGTGTCTTTCGCCAGTCTGGACAGATACCAGTTTACGGCGGTTGTTTTGCCATATCCCATAGGGGCTGTTATGGCTGTCAGCGCGCTGTTGGAAACAGGCTGCAGGGATTTTTGTAAACGTTCTGATATGTAAATAGAATTCAGGCTGATTTTTTCTTTTGGCATTTCATACCCTCACTCTCTTGTTTTATAAGTATATTGCTGTTTACACCGTTTCCGGAGTATGATTTGTAGGAATAATTTTTCAAACACGCTCTAATGATTCATTCTATTTTTAATTATAGTGGAAAAGACAGGAAATTTCCAATTGGATTCTTTTGCTTTTGCTTATGTTTGACTTGTTCTTTTTCTTCCGCTATACTAAAATGTGTTTAAAAAATGCTTTCTGCAAGATGTGTTTTCACAGTTTGCGTGAGATTTTTTGCAGACATTTTTTTCATATCTAATTTTATTTCATGTACTAAGGAGATTTTTCTATGGATTCAGATAAATTATCAGCTCTGCCTCAGGCTTTTCTTCATCGGATGGAGGATATGCTTGGGGATGATTTTGAACCTTTTCTGGCAGCTTATGAACAGCCGCGTACTTATGGGCTCCGGGTAAACACGGCAAAGATTTCCTGTGAGGAGTTTGAACAGATTGTGCCCTTTGAAGTGAAAAAAATCCCATGGGTTTCGAATGGTTATTTTTACAATGAGGATGTAAGGCCATCCCGGTGTGCTCTTTATCAGGCTGGACTTTATTATCTTCAGGAACCAAGTGCCATGACCCCCGCTTCCCGTATTCCGGTGGAGCCAGGGGAATATGTGTTGGATATGTGTGCAGCTCCTGGAGGAAAAGCAACTGCAGTTGGTTCCGCACTAAAGGGTGAAGGACTTCTGGTTGCAAATGATATCAGCACTACCAGGGCAAGAGCACTGCTTCGAAACCTGGAACTGTTTGGGATTCCCAATCTTTTTGTTGCCAATGAAAAGCCTGAAAAAATGGTAAATAATTTTCCGGAATTTTTCCATAAGATCATTCTGGATGCACCTTGTTCCGGGGAGGGGATGTTCCGTAAGGAGGAAGCTCTCGCCAGGGACTGGACTCCTGAGAAGTCTGAGGAGCTTTCCAGAATTCAGAAACAGCTTTGTCTGAATGCGGCAGACATGCTGCAGCCGGGAGGACAGATGCTTTATTCTACTTGTACCTTTGCACCTTGTGAGGATGAGCAGATCATTTCCTGGCTTCTCAGGGAACGGCCGGAACTGTCTCTGATTTCCATGGAGGATTATGAGGGCTTTTCCACCGGAAATCCTGAATGGGGAGACGGGAATCCACAACTGAAAAAATGTGTGCGCATTTTTCCTCATAAGATGCAGGGGGAGGGGCATTTTCTAGCCCTCTTGCAAAAGGAGGGAACGGCTGGACCTTCCGCTGGTACTTCTAAGACCAGTCGTCTGGCTGCAGATGTCCGGAAGTATATGGAAGAATTTTTCAGAGAAATCGGGTTGAAAACTTTAGATGGGCCAGGAGTTTTGACTGGAACCGGGGTGGAGGTCCGGGCAGATAAAGTTTATTATCTGCCGTCTGTTTCCTGTAAATTTCAGAGGACTTACGTTTATTCGGAACGGACTTTATCTGGGAGATCCTGTAAGAAAAACCGGTTTGAACCGGCTCAGCCGCTTGCACTGGCTTTCCGGAAAAATGAAGCTGAAGCTGTGATTTCCCTTTCTGTAGATGATCCAAGACTGGAGCGGTATCTGAAAGGGGAAACTCTTACGATTGAGCCTGAGGAGGCTGCTCATTCTAAAGGATGGCATTTGCTTTGTGTGGAGGGGTATCCCCTTGGGTTTGGAAAGCTTGTAAATGGAACATTGAAGAATAAGTATCCAGCGGGGTGGAGAGTGTAAGGTTGTCAAATTTTTGCTTTCCCTTCCGCCTGCGACGTGCGTGGATGTGGCGTGCCTGGTCTGAGGGCTTTGCGGAGGTTCCGAGAAAATCTTAGAGGACAGGATTTTGCGTTGAAGACATGAGAGGACACTGTCTGAGCTCCGAAGGAGCGAGTTTGGCCTCTCATGTCTTCGCTTTTAGCAAAATCCTGTTCTCTTAGATTTTCCGGGTTCTTCGCACAGTTCTCAGATCAGGCACGCCACATCCACGCACCCTCTGCGAACACAAGCAATCATCCTAACAATATCTCTTTTTTCAACGTAAAGGAATAAATATACTTCTCTTTCACCCTACGCCCAGTCATTCTATGAAGTGCCTGAGCATAATCCTCCAGCTGGGTGTGATACAGATCAACCAGCTTCTGCTCTTCCCCTCTGCGCACACGATCCGTCTTGTAATCAACCAGCACGATCTCATCCCCTTCCAGAAAATAAGCGTCTATGATTCCCTGCACAAGCACACGTTCCTTGGGATCCCATGCCTCATCTATTTCAGCAGCACTTCTGGAAATGACAAAAGGCTGTTCCCTGAAAAGAAGCCCCGATAATGCAGCGACTTTCATTCTCTGCCCCAGTGCCCCATTCACAAAAGACTGAATATCTGAAATTCTGATACATTCTGCTTCTGCCTCAGACATTTTTTTGCTCTGAACCAATGCGTTGATCTGCTCTTTCAGCTGCTGTGCACTATCCGTTTTATTGTACTCAAGACATTCCATCACACGATGGTAAGCAGTACCTCTTGCCGAACCTGTGAACGCCTCTTCCGTTTCCTTCTTTTCCTCAATAAATCTTGGAACCAGCGGAACAATGTCCGGTTCGAAATATACAGCTTCTTCAATATCCGTATCTTCATGGTAACTCTTCTTTTTCAGATCCGATACGCTGACCTTCACCGGAATATCTTTACGATATTCATAAGGATATACAAATCCAAAACGCTTTTCCAGTTCCGCTTTGATTTCAGGATCCACGATTTTCTCACAATCCCAGTTATCCAGAATATCGTCTTCCATCTGCCCGACAGCCTGTTCCACCACTTCAGCCTCCGTTAAAGTCCGCGCTGTGATCCTTTTCACCTGAAACTCTGCCGGATCATCATAAAGCAGATTATCATGGGATGGCAGCAATCCAAACTCCTCAAAAAGTTCATCCATGCCAGCGGTGCCTTGCAAGCGCAGGAAGCACATAATCCCAGTAAGTTTTTCCATTCAGTCTCGTTTCTGCCGGAAGAAGTTCCTGTTCATTTTCGCGGAATCTGTATAAAGAAAGCAGCCTTTTTTCCAGATTTCCTATTGTTCCGGTCATGATCAGTTTCTCCTTGGCACGCGTCAGGGCAACGTAAAGTACTCGGATTTCCTCCCCCAGAGTCTCTTCCAGAAGCTTACGGCGGATCACCTGCTTATACAGTGTTGACACAATCATCCGCCGGTCTGGCAAAATGGCGTCAGCGCCAAGACCGTAATCCGGATGAATCAGAAGTCTGGCGTTCAGATCCTGCATATTGAACTGTTTTCCCATACCGGCAAGGATTACAATCGGAAACTCGAGTCCCTTGCTCTTGTGGATCGTCATGATTTCCACGGAACCTTCTCCTGCGCCAGAAAGATTTACTTCGCCATAATCAACTTCATATTTTTGCAAATGTTCAATATATCGGACAAAATTAAATAAGCCTCTGTAACTGGTCTTCTCATAATCCATTGCCTTTTCCACCAGCATAGCGAGGTTGGCGCTCCGCTGTGCACCATTTGGCAGAGCTTTCGCATAATTACCATAGCCGGTTCTGCGGAGAATCTCAAGAATCAGCTCATGCACAGGAGTGTACACCGCAAGATCACGCATTTCATTCAGCAGGACTATAAAACCATGTAATTTGTTGTAAAGAGTTCTTTCCTGCCCCTCATATTCTTCCAGGAAATTCAACACGCTGTCATACAGCATCCCCTTCGGATGTTCTTCCCGCAAAACGGCAAGCTCCTGGGTAGTACATCCCACCAGCGGCGACCTCAGCACACCCGTCAAAGGAATATCCTGAAGAGGATTATCGCAGACCTGCAGATAATTCAGAATCGTAACCACCTCAAGTGCGGAAAAATATCCCGTCTTTGAAGCGGCATACACAGGAATTCCGTGGGCAGAAAGCACCTCTGTAAAGGTTTCTGACCAGCCGGAGGCGGTGCGAAGAAGGATTACAATATCTCCGTATTTCGCAGGACGATATTCTTTGGTTTCTTTATCAAGTACCAGCTCTTTTCCCACAATTTCCTTAATTCTGTGGGAAATAGCAAGAGCCTCCAGTTCCCGGGCATCCTTTCCTTCCATCAGATCCTCCAGTTCTTCAGAATCCTTTTCTACCAGAAGAACTTCTGCAGGAAGAAAGCTTTCCTTGTTTCCTTCCGGAAACACAGCTCCAGGATAAAGAGCTGCGGCTTTATCGTAGGCAATTCCACCAAGATCTGTTCCCATAATCTGACGGAAAATAAAGTTTGCACTATCCAATACCTGAGACCGGCTGCGGAAATTTTATGAAGATCGATTCGCTGTTCCGTACTGTCCGTTAAACTGTACTGTTCATACTTTTCCATAAAAAGCTCTGGTCTGGCAAGGCGGAACCGGTAAATGCTCTGCTTCACATCACCTACCATGAATATATTTTTTCTTCCATCTGCCCAGCCGGAAACACAGTTAGTGATCATTTCCTGTACCAGGTTACTGTCCTGGTACTCATCCACCATGACCTCGTCATATTTCAGGGAAAGTTCACGTGCTGCCGGACTCATGTGATAAATATACTTGCTCTCTCCAGTCCAATTACCGTCGTTTTCGCCATTTTCTTCCGCTGCATGAACCCTTTGAATCAGGATTTCCAGCGCAAAATGCTCCATGTCCGTAAAGTCCAGAATATTTTTTTCCCGCTTCTTCTCTCCATACATACGGATAAATTCCCTGGTAAGCTCCACCAGCATTTCTACAGGCTCCCGGCAGGTTTCCAGAAGCACTGGAAGTTCCTCCTCCTTTACGGAAAAATACCGTGTTCCAATATCCTTTAAAATATCCTTTGCATTTTCCCGAAGAGATTTTACCTGCTCTTTCAGCGTATCATCTACAGGATCTTTTGGTTTCTTTCTGGAAAGAGCGGCAAAAGCCGGTTTGCCAAGAAGCTCTCCTGCTCCGTCAAAATCACCGGCGGCGGCTTTCTCTTCTGCTGCACGAATGAGGATGAGATCACTTTGCAGTGCTTCATCATACAGGTATGGTCCTCCTGGCGCATTGCAAAAGCTTCTTGCCTGGGTAATCAGTTCCTTTGCCTGGCAAAGATCCTCCGTAATGTTTTTCCATAACAAATTCATCCATTCTGATGATTTTACAGACTCTAAATCCGTATTTCTATAACTATCTATGCATTCTTCCAGCCAGGTATCCGGATATGGATTGCTCATGGCAGCATTATACAGAGAATAAATCAGTTCTTTGATTCCATCATCTGTTTTGCCTGATGCGTAGCATTCGATAAAATACTTAAACTTTTTGTCATCTTTTATGTAATAGTTCTCCAGAAGCTCCTTCATCACGTCCTCTTTCAGAAGCTTCAATTCTCCCTCTTCTCCTGTCCGATAACCAGGATCCAGACCAATAAGATGGAAATAATTGCGGATCACATAAGCACAGAAGCCATCTATCGTGGTGATCTGCGCCGTATGGATCAAGGTAGTCTGGCGCTGCAGATGCTCATTGTCCGGATTCTCACAGAGAGCATCCTCCAGGGCATTTGCAATTCGTTCCCGCATTTCCCCTGCTGCTGCTCTTGTGAACGTCATGATCAGCAGCCTGTCAATGTCAACAGGATGCTCCGGATCCATCACCTTTTTTAGAATTCGCTGCACAAGCACCGCAGTCTTTCCGGAACCAGCTGCTGCACTTACCAGAATATTCCTGTTTCTTAAATTGATAACCTGCTCCTGCTCTTTCGTCCAGTTCACTGCCATTATTCATCCACCTCCTTCACAAAAGCATCCCACAGCTCTTCATCTGTAAAGTTTTTCAGCCTGCGGAATTCATAGCCTGGAATGTCCATGTCAAAACCGCATACGCCGCTGTAAGGACAGTAGGTACAGGCATTTTTCTTTCCCAGCATATATGGAGAAACCTGGGCATCTCCGGTCATAATGGACTGTCTGATATGAGAAATCTTTGTTTTTACATAACGGTTTAAAATATCAAACTGCTCTTTTGAGGCTACAGAAGAATTTTTCCGGAAGCTTCCGTCTTTGTTAAAGGATACGGGAATTGACACAAGGGAACTGTCCATTTTTTGTACCAGTTCTTTATCTTTCAGAACCAGTCCGTTCATCTTTAGTTCCTTCAGCACTTTTTCCTGGACAGTCTCTATATCTGCATCTATTTTTTCCTGAATCATAGGATCCTTGATATTGTAATAAAATACCCCTGCAGGAATCACATCTTTATCCTTATGCTTGTTTTGCTCTACGGTAAGGGCACCGTCCATGTAGATCATCAGCTGCAGCTGCAGACCATGATACAAAGAAACCAGATCAAAAGAAGTATTCCCGGTCTTATAATCAATGACCCGGACATACAGCTTCCCATCATCTGTCTCCATAGTATCCACGCGATCGATCCGACCGCCCTGAAAAACAACTTCCACACCTTCCGGCTCAAATTCCCCGGATTTCAGCTGTTTCTGAATTGCCCACACAGTTCTTCGTACCATTCGCTTGGTGCGCTGAATCATATATTCATTGCGTGCACTGCTTTTTAGAATGGTATTGCCATAATCTGCACTTATTTCATCTACCAGGCGGTCTGCCAGCGCATCCCGCTCTTCCTCAGAAAGCTCTGCCAGAGAAAGCTTTTCTTTGTTCACTTCCTTTATCAGAGACTCCAGCACCTTGTGCATAATATTTCCCATATCCATGGCGCGGAATTCATACTCTGCACGCTCCGTAAGTTTGAGACCATACTGGAGGAAATGGGCAAAAGCACAGGCAGAATAACGCTCCAGCCTGGTGGCACTGTAGGGCGACACCTCTCCATAGAGAACCTTTGCCACACTTTCGCTGATAATATCGGCAGGCTTTCTGGTTCTGGAAGCCTCCACCAGCTTCCTGGCCAAAGTCCTATATTTAGGACTTCTAAGATACCAGCTGTAAAGCTCGCTGTACAAAGGACTTCCCTGTCCCACAGCCCCCTCTCCAAGACCTTTCAGGAAGCATTCCAGACTGGTTCCCGGAAGCTCCATGGCGTTCAGGCTGAATTCCTCATCACCTGCATTTTTCACCTCCAGTCCGGGATATAGAGCCTGTATACTGTGGATCAGATATGCAGGACTTATAGGTTCTCCTTTTCCATTTGATAAACTGTAGGAAAGGCACAAATGCTCACTTGGCTTTGTCAGATTCAGATACAGATAAAAGCGCTGGGTGTTCATCAGCTCTTTCGGACCTGGTGCAAGCTCCATTCCCTCATCTGCAAAGAATTCTCTGTCCATCTGGGTCAAAATTCCGCCAGAGTCTGTATTTTTCGGAATATTCCCCTCGTTTACACCTACAAAAAACAATGCCTTTATTTCTTTCAGACGGGTTCTTTCCATATCTCCAACAAGGACCTGATCCATACTGGGCGGGATCAGCGCAACCTTTGACTTGGCAAAACCAGTTTCCAGAAGCTGGACAAATTCCGTTCTTGTAATTTCTTCCTCTCCAAGGATCTCTACCATGCGGTCAAGAAGTTCCATAACAATTCCGTATATCTGGGCGTATTCTTTTTCCAGAGCTTTTTCTCCTTTTTCTTTAAAGAAAAGCTCCTGTTTCTTTAGTTTTTTCTGTATTTCACAGCTTTCGATAAACTGATATAAACTATAACAATATTCACATACTTTTCTCTTTCCACTGGAAAATCCCTGAGCCAGGATCTCAGCCTCCCTCACAAATATTTCCCGGTATTCGTTCAGGACTTGAATATCCTCCGGATCCATGGTCCGGTAAACTCTCACCCACTTCTCGGACCACTTTTTGTAACCGCGAATTCCAAGGGCAAGCACATAATTCTCCAGCATATCCACCTGGTCCCTTGCAAGGCCTGACATATCACAGCGCAGATACCGGAAAACACTTTCGTAGGAAAAACCCTTTGTAACCATTTCAAGAGCAGCACGAATATATTCTATAAATGGGTTCATCAGAATGGTGTGCTTCTCATCCAGGAAGTAAGGGATCCGGGATTCCTCGAATACCTGAGATGCAATACTTTTGTACGCCTCCAGATTTCCGGTAATCACAGCGATTTCTCCGTATTTCAGATTTTTTTCACGGACCAGACGGCGTATTCTCCTGGCTGTCTCTTCCAGTTCTTTTACAGGGGATTCTGCTGCAAATATGCAGATTTCTTCCTGTTTCTTCTCATAGACAGATCTTCTGTAGCGGAAAAGATGCTTCTCCAGAAAGTCAAGAGAGGTGAAATTTCCAAAGCGGCCCTTTCTCTCATCTTTCAGAAGAATGGGATCATCCAAATTGCTGGTCAGATCGGACAAGGTGTGGATCATTTTCCTGCTCATATAGAACAACTGATGTGGTTTTCCCATCTGTAAAGGATTTTCTCCGGCATCCATGGTAACAGTTACCAGAACCTTATCGCAGACATTTAAAAGTTCCCGGATCACGTTCATCTGCACCGGATGTAAAACCGGTGAAGCCATCCAGAAGGAGTACGGATTTTTTTCAGTTTATCAGAAAAAGGAATGGCTTTTTTCAAAGCGTCCATCACGCCTTCGCCGGTCATATAATGACCTTCCAGATACTGAAGAAAGGCCTGATAAAGGACACCCACATCCTGCATTTTCATATGAAGAAGAGAGTCCTCCCCTGTTTTTCCCAGCATGTCCTGCAGTTCTTCTTCCCGGATATCATACTGCATAAATTCTGAAATCAGAGATTTCACTTCGTCCAGATAGCCCGGTTTGTTCATCTGGCTGCCAAGATAGGGCAGATTTTTTCGATGCTGCTGCACCAGCTTCTGAAGAACCATACTTTTTCCAGTGTCATCCAGAAGCACTTCCATGGCACCGCCTGTCTCCTCGAAAATACGATAGGCAAGGCGCTGAAAGCTGAGCACATCGATATTCAGGATTCCCTTTCCGGGGTGCATTTCGACTACGTTTTTCTGTGTCTGCATGGTGAACTGTTCCGGGACGATAATATAGTACAGGTGCTGTGGATTTTCCATAGATTCCCGGATGATCTGTTCACATGCATAATGCGTCTTGCCAATACCGGAGCTGCCGATGATGAATTGTAGGGACACGTTTTTTCCTCCTTCTGCCAATTGTATGGAATAAAAAAAGCCTGTATCTGATAA
>ENA-OQHL01001542-OQHL01001542.1-human-gut-metagenome-genome-assembly--contig:-NODE-1542-length-11401-cov-4.098545_pt1 | contig 11401 bp, 9 predicted proteins | sample MGYA00242565_ERZ504723 | MGnify/ENA primary metagenome ERZ504723 (study PRJEB26092, sample SAMD00036211) | human gut metagenome | host: Homo sapiens | study: EMG produced TPA metagenomics assembly of...
ACACTATAGTTAGTTTAGATATGAAGAAAGCTGCAATGATGATATCAGATTATATATTGGTGTCTAATTATATATTGATATCAGATTACATATTGATGTCTAATTATATATTGATATCAGATTATATATTGGTGTCGGATTGCAGATTGAAAGTAGTAATATTATATAGAAAGTGAGGTCTATTTATTAGTGAGTAGATTAACGATATTAACTAAAGATAAGGCTCAGGTTACGATGGAGTCTTTATATCAGGATCTTGAAAGACGAATTGTAGCCAGTCCTCCTGGGCTTTGTCCGGTTGACCTTACAAGGTCATTTATAAAAATGTGTCTTGCACAGTCGTGTGGTAAATGTGTTCCCTGCCGTGTAGGATTAAGACAGCTTGCAAGACTTTTTGATAATGTTCTTGATGGTGAGGCAAATGAGGAGACAGTAGAGAATATTAAGCTTACAGCAGAAGGTATATATTATTCAGCAGACTGTGCAATTGGATATGAAGCTGCAAAGCTTGCATTAAAGTCAGTTGATGGCTGTATAGATGATTTTGAATCACATATACATAATGGTTTCTGTTCATGCAACAGTAACCAGCCGGTTGCTTGTGTTAAGTCATGTCCTGCAGGTGTTGATATTCCAGGTTACATAGCACTTGTACAGCAGGGAAGATATGCTGATGCGGTAAGACTTATAAGAAGGGATAACCCAATGCCAACAACCTGTGCTTATATATGTGAGCACCCTTGTGAGAACAGATGTAAAAGAACAATTATAGATGCACCTGTTAATATCCGTGGACTTAAGAAAATGGCTGTTGATAATTCAGGTATTGTTCCGGTTCCAGAATGTGAAGCACCGACAGGCAAGAAGGTTGCTATTATCGGTGGCGGACCGGGTGGTCTTAGTGCGGCTTATTATCTTGCACTTATGGGACATAAGGTTACTATATTTGAGCAGAGAAAGCAGCTTGGCGGAATGTTAAGATATGGTATTCCTAATTATAGATTTCCAAGAAAGAAGCTTGACGAGGAAATTGACTCAATACTTTCAACAGGAATAGAAGTTAAGAAGAATATAAGCGTAGGAAAGGATATATCATTTGATGATATAACCAAAGAATACGATGCTACATACATATCAATTGGAGCACACGCTGATAAAAAGATTGGTATAGAAGGCGAGGATGCCAAGAGCGGCATTACATCTGCTGTAGAGATGCTTCGTGCTATCGGTGATGGAGATATGCCAGATTATACAGGCAAGAAGGTTATCGTTATCGGTGGTGGTAACGTGGCAATGGACGTTGCACGTTCTTCAATAAGACTTGGTGCGAGCAAGGTAAGCATTGTATACAGAAGACGTAAAGCAGATATGACTGCCCTTGAAGAAGAAGTTGAGGGTGCAGAGGCGGAAGGCTGTGATGTTCTTGAACTTATGTCACCAGTGCGTATTAAGCAGGACGAAGAAGGTAATGCTATAGGACTTATTGTAAAGCCACAGATGATATCAAGGGTTTCACACGGACGACCAGCTCCTAAGGCAGCGGCTAAAGATGAGGTTTTATTAGAAAGTGACCTTATAGTTGTTGCTATCGGACAAGGTATAGAGACTAAGAGCTTCGAGGAACACGGTATTAAGGTTCAGAGAGGTGTTATATCAGCACTTAATACAGGTAATATTACACCACAGGACGGAGAAATGTCTGAGGGTGTATTTGCAGGTGGTGACTGTGTAACTGGACCAGCGACAGTTATTAAGGCTATTGCGGCAGGTAAAGTTGCGGCGGCTAATATAGATGAATATTTAGGATTTAACCACGAGATTACATGTGATGTTGAGATTCCGTATGCAAGCAATGAAGATAAGGTTGCCTGTGGAAGAGTTGAGGTTGCGTTAAGAGATGCGGCAGAAAGAAAGAATGATTTTGAGCCAATCGAATATGGATTTTCTTGTGAGGAAGCGTGTCAGGAGGCTGGACGCTGTCTAAGATGTGACCATTTTGGATTTGGAGCATTCAGAGGAGGCAGAGAAGAACAATGGTAAATGCAACAATTAATGGTATAGCTATATCAGTAGAAGATGGTACAACTATCCTTGAAGCTGCAAGAAAAGTAGGCGTTGAGATACCTACACTCTGCTATCTTAAGGAAGTTAATGAAATAGGTGCGTGCCGTGTGTGCGTTGTTGAGGTTGAGGGACAGGACAGATGTGTTACGGCGTGCAATAATGTTGTTCAGGAAGGTATGGTTATCCGTACTAACACAAGAAAGGTACGTACAACAAGAAAGACTAATGTTAAGTTTATACTTTCACAGCACGATTATGAATGTGCTTCCTGTGTAAGAAGCGGTAACTGTACATTACAGTCACTTGCCAATGAACTTAATATATCTGAGATGCCTTATGACTCTATTCTTGAAAAGAATAAATGGGATAAGACATTTCCACTTATAAGAGAGAATAACAAATGTATCAAATGTATGCGTTGTGTACAGATATGTGATAATGTGCAGGGTATGCACATATGGGATGTGGTTAATACAGGTTCAAGAACAACTGTAAATGTGGCTAAGAACAGGCTTATTCAGGAGACTAACTGTACTCTCTGTGGACAGTGCGTTGTGAACTGTCCGGTAGGTGCATTAAGGGAAAGAGATGATGTAGGCCGTGTTCTTGATGCAGTTGAAGATGAGAATATTATAACAGTCGTTCAGATAGCACCAGCTGTAAGAACAGCGTGGGGTGAAGGCTTTGGACTTTCTAAAGATTTCGCAACAGCCAAAAGACTTGTTGCAGGACTTAGAAGGATTGGCTTTGATTACATATTTGATACAACATTTTCAGCAGATCTTACTATTATGGAGGAGGGAAGCGAACTTCTTGAAAGACTTCCAGAGATTAAGGAGTCAGGACTTCCAATGTTTACATCGTGCTGTCCGGGCTGGGTCAACTTTATAAAGAAGGAATATCCTCAGTATGTGGACAGGCTTTCAACAGCAAAGTCACCACAGCAGATGTTTGGAGCGGTGACTAAGTCATATTATGCAGAAAAGCTGGGCGTAGAGCCTGAAAGAATATTCTGTGTATCACTTATGCCTTGTCTTGCCAAGAAAGATGAATGTACATGGGATAATGGTAAAGATGTTGATGCGGTTCTTACTACAAGAGAAGTGGAACGTATGTTAAAGTCTTTCTTTATAAAAGTTCAGGAACTTGAGGAAGAAGAATTTGACGACCCATTAGGTGTAGGAAGCGGAGCAGGTGTTATATTTGGTGCTACAGGCGGAGTTATGGAAGCCGCACTTAGAAGTGCTTATTACCTTGTTAATAAGACTAATCCAGAACCTGATGCTTTCCAGTGTGTAAGAGGTCTTGACGGCTGGAAGGAAGCTAAGTTTACAATTAATGGCAATATACTTAAGGTTGCGGTTGCAAGCAGTCTTTCTAATGCAAGAAAGCTTATGGAAGCTATTGCAACAGGCAAGGCACATTATGATTTTGTTGAAGTTATGGCTTGTCCTGGTGGATGTATTAATGGTGGTGGACAGCCTATTAAAGATGATGATAACAAAGTTGCCAATAGAAGCAAGGTGCTTTATGGACTTGATAAAGTGAATAATCTCAGATTTTCACACGAAAATCCATCAGTAATGCAGTGCTACAAAGATTATTTTGGTGAGCCATTATCACACAAGGCACACGAATTATTACATATCAGCCATTAGGTAAAGTGACACTACCTGTGTATTTGTATAATATGTTATACGAATTATTGATATACAATGTTAGTATGAATAAGATAATTAAGTATAAAATAAGATAAAGCCCTGCTATGCAGGGCAGATTGGAGGCAATATGGCAGTTATTAAAGCATTTGAGTGTATAAGACCTGATGAAAAGGTTGCAGACAGAGTGGCGGCACTTCCTTATGATGTATACAACAGAGAGGAAGCGTTAAAGGAAGTAGAACGTGAGCCATTGTCATTTCTTGCGATAGACAGGGCTGAGACACAGTTTGACAGCAGTGTAGATACATATGCAGACTGTGTGTATGACAAGGCAAGGGAGCTTTTGGATAGCAGAATTGCAGATGGTACATTTATTACTGATACAGATAAGGCATATTATGTGTATGAGCTTACAATGAATGGCAGAACACAGACAGGAATAGCTGCCTGTGCTTCCATAGATGATTATAATAACAATATTATTAAAAAGCACGAGAATACAAGGGCTGATAAGGAACAGGACAGAATTAACCACGTTGACAGATGTTCTGCACAGACAGGACCTATATTCCTTGCTTACAGGGCTGATGAGGTTATAAGAAACGAAGTAGCCAAAGCCAAGGAAACAAAGCCGCTCTACAGTTTTACCTCACCAGACGGTATAAGACATCAGGTGTATAAGATTTCAAATGCACAGTCAGTAGAAAATATTGAGAAAGCATTTGCAGGAATAGATGATATTTACATAGCAGATGGACATCACAGGGCGGCATCAGCAGTTAAGGTCGGTTTAAAGAGAAGGGAAGAACACCCTGATTATACAGGTGAGGAGGAATTTAATTATTTCCTTTCAGTTCTTTTCCCAGATGAAGAACTTATGATAATGCCTTATAACAGAGTTGTAAAAGACCTTAATGGTTACAGTAAAGAAGAATTTATTAAGAAGATAGAAGAAAAGTTTGAAATAGAAGAAAGTGCTGCAGCAGTAGAACCGGCTTATAAGGCGGAATTTGGAATGTATCTTGATGAGAAGTGGTATAAGCTTAAGGCTAAGAAGGATATATTATCAGATGATCCTGTAGATGGGCTTGATGTTGCAATACTTCAGAATAACCTGTTAGAGCCTGTACTTGGTATACATGACCCTAAGACGGACAAGAGAATTGATTTTGTTGGCGGAATAAGAGGACTTTTGGAGCTTGAGAAAAGATGTCATACTGATTGCGTGCTGGCATTTTCAATGTATCCAACTTCCATAGCAGAGCTTTTTGCAGTAGCCGATGCGGGCAGGCTTATGCCACCAAAGTCTACATGGTTTGAGCCAAAGTTAAGAAGTGGATTGTTTATACATAAGATTGAAGAATAAGTATATGGTTCAAAATAGATGTAAAGAATATAGAATGGAAAAGAGGATTATTATGTTACATAAAGTATACGATATTGAACTTCCATATGAGGAACTTGGGTTAAAGACACCGGATAAAAAAGCAACAATAACAACATATATTAAAGAAATGTACCCGGATTATCAGGACCCATTTAACAGACCACTTGTTATAATATGTCCAGGTGGTGGATATGACCATCATTCACCAAGAGAAGGCGAGTCTATGGCTATTAAAATGCTGGATCTTGGGTATAATGCGGTAGTATTAAGATACAGCCTTGCACCATATGTATATCCGACACAGGTATATGAAGCGGCTTATACAGTTAAGTGGGTAAGGGATCACGCTAAGGAATGGGATGTTAATCCTGACAGAATTATACTTGCAGGCTTCTCAGCTGGAGGACATCTTGCGGCATGTCTTGGTACTATGTGGAGTGGTGATATGGTTGCATCATTTGCAAAAAAATATCTGGGATGTGATAAGGAATATGTAAGACCAGATGGACTTCTTTTAGGTTATCCTGTAATAACAGCTGGGGAAAATTCACATAGGGGTTCGTTTGTAAAGCTGCTTGGTGAAAACTATGATAAATATATAGATGATATATCATTAGAGAATAAGGTGTCTAAAGATACACCGGAAAGCTTTGTATGGCATACATTTGATGATAATTCTGTTCCATTAGAGAATTCACTTTTGTTTGTAGAAGCATTAAGAAAGAATAATGTTAAGTTTGAATATCACGTATTTCCAGATGGCTGTCATGGATTGGGACTTGGAACTAAAGAAACTGCTACAAAGGGTGGCAAACATTATCAGCCGGAAGTATATGAATGGACTAAGTTGTTTGAACAGTGGATGAACCGTATGGCATAAGAAACAGCCATAGAAATGGAGAAGGGTATGGATAATAAGTTATATAAGCTTATGGATTGGCCTGCGATTGAAGAAATTGTGTATTCGGAAAGCAGTCAGCCTTGCAGTATATTAGGCGGCCACCTTGTAAAAGAGGGGTATCTTATACAGGTGTTCAGACCGGATGCTGTATCTGTAAGTGTATCAGTAAGTGAAAGAAAAAGAGCCATACAACTTGAAAAAGTTGATGATGCTGGATTTTTTGCGGCATTAATACCGATTAAGAAAAATGTTAAATATGTTCTTAATATTGAAGATAAGAATGGGCATATTACAAGATTACGTGACCCATATTCATTTGGCAGATTTGATAAGTCAGAAGTTATATTTAACAAGTTCGCAGCAGGAACTGAATACAATGCATATAACCTTCTTGGTAATAAGGTGTGCGAAAAAGACGGCATTTCAGGTGTGCTTTTTAGAACATGGGCACCTAATGCGTTACGAGTAAGTGTTGTAGGCGAATTTAATAGCTGGGATGGAAGGATATACCAGATGGAGCGTATTACCGACAATGGTATATATGAAATATTCATTCCACAACTTGAAGCTGGACAGGAATATATGTATGAGATAAAGTTCAAAGGTACTAATACTGTATTAAAGCTTGATCCGTATGCCAGACAGATTACACAGTACGCAGATGCACACTCTGTAACAGGTGAGCCACAGGCTGTACAAGATAATGTTAAATGGGTAAAGCAAAGAAAACAGATAAAGGGTGTTAATAAGCCTTTGTCTATACTTGAGATTGCATATGATAATATTCCTGTGAATAAGGCTAAGGTTAATTATATGGATATAGCCAGATATATTACAGAGTATGTTAAAGATACAGGATATACTTATGTTCTTATAAAGGGCAGTGACAGTATTTTTGAAAAGACAGGTTATTGTTATGGTGCATCAGGTTATTATGCACCATCATCACAGTATGGAACAGCTACAGATTTCAAGCATATGATTAAGGAACTTCATAATAACGGAATAGGTGTAATTATTGATTTTAATGTAGCTTATTTTGGCATTGATATAAGAAGTATAGTTAATTATGATGGTGGTGACTGTTATGGTTATCTTAAGCCAAGGATAATTGAAAAGCCTCAGATGAATATAACAACATTTGCCTATGAGAAGGGCGAGGTAAGAAGCTTCCTTATATCAGCTATAGCTATGTGGCTTGATGAATATAATATAGACGGAATTAAGATTACAGACACAGCAACGATGTTATATCTTGATTATGGCAAGAATCCTGGCGAATGGACGCCTAATATGTATGGCGGCAATGAAAATCTTGATGCCATAGAATTCATAAAGCAGATGAATGAATATGTCCATAAGAGAAATGACGGCGTGATAACTATAGCAGATGAAAAGAGCTTGTGGTCAGACGTTACACGAAATAATGATAATGAGGACAGTCTTGGTTTTGATTATAAGTTAAATGATGGCTTTAATGAGGAATTCTTTGAGTTCGTAAAGCAGGATCCATTGTTTAGAAAGGGAATGTATAACAGGGTTACTTATGAAATGTTATATCATTATAAGGAACATTTTATTACCAACCTTACTTACGAGGCATTAAAAGATGATACTTTATATGCAATGGTATCTGGCAATGACGATAAGCAGAGACTTTCTGATATAAGGGCAGTATTAGGATATATATATACTTACCCAGGACCAGTATGTGTGTCTTATGGCAATGATACAGGTGCATTAGTGTCTGTAGATGATGATAAAATGCAGATTTTAAGCAGACTTGAAGAACCGGCGTATAAGCAGATGAAAGCATATATAAAGGCACTCAACACATTGTATACAACAGATAATTCAATGTATGAGGCAGACAGCTCATCAGATGGTTTTGAGTGGGTTGATAATTATAATGCAGAATTAACAGTTTATTCATATGCAAGATATTCGTCAGATAATGATATGGACATAGTGGCAGTTAATTTCACTCCGGTTGAAAGAAAGGCTTATGAGTTAAATGTACCTAAGGCTGGAAAGTACAAGCTTGTATTTAACAGTGACAATGAGGAATATGGCGGTGATGGCAAGGTGGAAGCTGTTGTTGTGAAGTCAGCGGTTGAAGCTGACAGCAATGATAGGTATAAGATGTTTGTTGATATACCAGCATCAGCAATGGTTGTATATAAGTATGAACCATATACTGATATTGAGATTAAAGAAATCCAGATTAAAAATGAAGCTAAGGCGGCTAAGGTTGAAGCAGAAAAAAGAGTTGATTTAGCAAGAGAACTTGCTGATAAGGCGGAAGAAGAGGCTGTGAGGGCGGCAAATGCTGAGAAGGAAGCCAAGGAAAGCTTAAGGCTTGCACAGAATGCAAGAAAGGAAGCTGAGAAGAAAGCTTTAGAAGCAGTTAAGGAAAGCGAAAGAATAGACGAGGAAATGAAGCTTAGGTTAAGTCAGCTTAAAAAATAAACTGGAACATATGGGGACAGGACAGACATATAATCCTGACATTGGAAATTAAAAAAATGGATAATATGAGAACCAGCAGTATTATAAAGGAAGGAGAAAGTATATTAGTAAATATGAAAGATAAGGTGTTTACGATATACGCATATGTGTTATGGAGCAGATAACAAGTATAGTTGAACAGATTACACACTGGGGACTTACTGGAATATGGAAGATTTTATTCGCTATTATCATATGGTTTGTTGGTAAGAAAGTAATAGCACTTTGTATGAAATTCTTAAAGAAAGTATTTGATAAAGGAAGCTTAGACCCAGGTGTTGTTAATTTTACAATGTCAATAATAAGATTTGCACTTTATTCAGTGCTTATACTTATGGTTATTGATGAACTTGGAATACAGACAACTTCACTTGTAACTGTATTTGGTTCAGCAGCTCTTGCAATAGGTATGTCATTACAGGGTTCGCTTTCTAACTTTGCAGGCGGAGTGCTTATACTTATATTTAAGCCATTTAAGGTTGGTGACTATATAGTAGTTGGTAATCTTGAGGGAACTGTTAGAACTATAGAGCTTCTTTACACTAAGCTCACAACAGTTGATAACAAGGTGGTAATGCTTCCTAATGGTGCATTATCTAATTCTAATATTGTAAATGTGGGTGCTGAAGATAACAGACGTCTTGATATCGAGATGTCTATAGGTTACTCATCTGATTTAAAGCTTGCCAAGAATATATTAAGTGATATTCTTGCAGCTGATAATTCAATCCTTAAGGATAAGGAAGTGAAGGTTATAGTAAAGAGCCTTGATGAAAGTTGTGTGACACTTGAGACAAGAGCGTGGGTAAAGACAGAAGATTACTGGGATACAAGATTTGCACTTCTTGAAGAATACAAGTCGGAATTTGATAAGAACGGCATAGAAATTCCATTTAACCAGATGGACGTACATATTGTATAAATATTGTGTGATAATATATTGTTATATGAATATATGTGTGCTATAATGTTGCCGGATGGGATGAAAGGTTCATATAGACTAACTTGAATTTCCTGTTCATATAAAGTAACTTATTGTATGTGGGATATTAATATGATATGAAGATTAATGGCTGAGTATCAGAATGGAGAATGAATTGAAGTTATCAGAAGAAAGACAGCAGCTTTTTAATTTTGTGCTTTCTGAATTAGAGCAGGAAGGCAATCTTGCACACGAGAAGAATGCTATACAGCACGGTTTAACAACAGTATATGAGCATAGTGTAGGTGTGGCAGGAGCAAGTCTTAAGCTTGCAGAATTCTTTCATTTAAAGGTGAATGAGAAAGCACTTATAAGAGGAGCACTTTTACACGATTATTTCTTATATGACTGGCACATAAAGAGAAAGGGACATCATTTCCACGGCTTTACACATCCTGCAACAGCACTAAGGAATGCAGAGAAGGAATATAATCTTGGCGATATAGAAAGAAATATAATCTCAAGACATATGTTTCCTCTTACGATAGTTCCACCTATGTGCAGGGAAGCCTGGCTTGTATGCCTTGCTGACAAGTATTGTGCAGTTAAGGAAACCTTCGCACCAGCGGTAGGTTACTAGAATGTATATATTAATTGGCAGAATAGACCAGTTAGTGAGCAGTTGAATTAAGATTAATACTTATAAATACTCCGGCAGTATGTTGCGTTTAAGCAGTGTACTGCCGGATTTTTTTGTTCCTTTATATAGTTGTATGGATATATTTAGAAGACAGAGTGATTTCATATAGTCATAAAGAATTAAGTCGTTGGGATATTAAGATTGCGAATGCCAGAATACACAGCAATATCACATTTTTTACTTATTTTTTACATCATTTGGTCACAATTTCCAAGTAATATACAATTGTTCACAGGAAAACGCGTTGTGAAGTAACTTGCAGAGGATATTAAGATGTGCAGGAAAGATTGGAGACCAGTGTATGGCAATTGAAGTATTTAACAGATATGAGAAAAAATATATACTTGATGAACACACTTTCAGAAGGCTGCTTGAACGAATAAATGATTATATGGAGCCGGATAAATATAATCTTAATGGACAATTTTATAGTATATGTAACATTTATTATGATACTGATGACAACAGGCTTATAAGAAGTTCAATTGAGAAGCCTGTATACAAGGAGAAACTCAGAATGAGAAGTTATGGCACTCCTTGTGGAGAAGACAAGGTGTTTCTTGAGATTAAGAAGAAATATAATGGCATTGTTAATAAACGCAGAACATCCATTGTACTAAAGACGCATATAAGTATATGGAAGTGATGTGTATCCTGAGAGTGACATACAATGTATTAACACACAGGTGCTTAAAGAGATTGATTATTTAAGAAAATGTATACATTAAAGCCAAAGGTATATCTTTCATATGACAGGTATGCTTATTTTGAAAAAAATGATGGTGATTTCAGAGTCACATTTGATACTAATATAACAACAAGGAGAGGCGATGTAAGGCTTGAGAGCGGAAGCTATGGCAACAAGCTTATTCCTGACAGATTGTATCTTATGGAGATTAAAATAAGCGGTGCAGTACCGATGTGGTTTACAAGATGTCTTTCGGATCTGCATATATATTCTGTTTCATTCTCTAAATATGGAACAGAATATAAAAAATATGTTATGGAAAATCAAAGAATGAATGGAGGAGAAACATTATGTTTGAATCAATATTTACAAGTACAGCGCAGGATACAATCAGCATTGGCCCAGCCATGTTAGGACTTTTTACGGCACTCGTGTTAGGACTTTTAATTGGCATCGCCTATATGACTGCCTGCAAAAAGGACGGTTACAACAAAAACTTTATCATCGGTCTGGTACTGCTTCCGGCGATTGTGTCTGTTGTTATCTTTTTAATCGGCAGTAATGTGGCAA
>ENA-OQHL01001544-OQHL01001544.1-human-gut-metagenome-genome-assembly--contig:-NODE-1544-length-11393-cov-2.529469_pt1 | contig 11393 bp, 7 predicted proteins | sample MGYA00242565_ERZ504723 | MGnify/ENA primary metagenome ERZ504723 (study PRJEB26092, sample SAMD00036211) | human gut metagenome | host: Homo sapiens | study: EMG produced TPA metagenomics assembly of...
GAATATGCGGATGAACTTTTTGAAGCAACGGATAACGGTAATATTACTGTTAGTGGCTAGCGTATGTATATGTGGTAGCATCAATGAATTCTATTTCTTCGAAAATGATTATTATTTTAAATATCTGCTGAATACTTTTACAGGAATCATCCTTTTGACAGGAATTGCCTATTTATGCTATCCTCAAAAGAAGACAAATCAGGAAAATGAATTGGTGCTGAATGAATACAAACTGGTGTATGAAACGGAGTCTACCGCATCGCAATATTTTATTTCTGATACAGAAGCTTGGAACACATTAAGAAAACAATTGAAAACAACAGCTCAGGGACATGCTATTTTATATATCAGCGAAAGTTGCGAATTGCCTATAATCAATAACACGATTTTAGCTAAAAAAAGAAATTTCGATTGTTGGAAGCCTGTCTGTGCAGGGCAGATATCTAAAGATTTTGGTGAGATTTAAAGTGATCATAAAAAATATATGGCAGCCATAAAACGATGTCCATGGAAAGGAAATGTTAATTATCTGAAAATACGGGAATAATATTGAATTGGACCTAATCAGCGTTGAAAAACACCTCATTCAGAAAGTTCTCCAACATACCAACGGATACAAACCCGAAGCAGCTCGTCTTCTTGGGATAGGCTTAACCACACTTTATAGGAAGATGGAAGCCTATGGACTATAATGTGGAACACTTTGTTCTTGCATACCCGGTAGGTTACCTAAAACAGGCAGCTTGCCTTTTTTATATACCTTTTCAAAATGAAAATATCTTTTTCCTTTTGAAAAGGATTGAGCATATTACATAATAATATTATTTTTTGATTATATAGCTGATAAACAATGCATTGTGCAAGAACTCGATTTTTTGGCACAGCTTTGGCATATAGTAGGGTGGAAAACAAATAAATAGTATTAACAATTAAAAAAGACAAGTATGGAAGATACGTTATCATTTTTGTTCTTGTGTGCTACCGGTGTAGCATGCTATTGGTTTTCTTCAAGTGTGTGGACTGGTTTGAGAAAATTTAATGTAAGAAAGGAGAATTAAATTATGTTTTTAGCACTGTTTATACTTTGCTTATTGATCTTCGGGTATTTGATGTATGTCCTAATTAAGCCCGAAAAGTTTTAATGGTAATTAGTTTTTTTAAGTGAAAAGATGAATACAGAAATTTTAGGTGTAGCATTGCAGATATTGCTGCTGCTGGTTATCAGTTACCCGCTGGGAAAGCATATCGCCAAGGTGTATAAGGATGGAAACGACTGCATGCGTTTCATGGCTCCAATTGAAAGATTTATTTACAAGCTGGCGGGTATCAACCCCAATGAAGAGATGGATTGGAAGGCATTCTTGAAATCTCTGCTTATTATAAACGTATTTTGGTTCTTCTGGGGTATGATCCTGTTGGTATCGCAAGGATATCTTCCTTTGAATCCTGATGGGAACAGCGGACAAAGTCCAGATTTGGCGTTCAACACGTGTATTAGTTTCATGGTTAACTGTAACTTGCAGCACTATAGCGGAGAAAGCGGTTTGACTTATTTTACACAGTTGTTCGTCATCATGTTGTTTCCAGTTCATCACTGCTGCGACAGGTATGGCAGCCATGGCTGGTATTATGAAATCGATGGCAGCCAAAACAACTAAAACAATCGGTAACTTCTGGCACTATTTAGTGATCAGCTGTACACGTATCCTTTTCCCGATGTCTCTGATCGTAGGTTTTATTTTGATCCTGGAGGGTACACCAATGGGCTTCGAGTCTAAAATGACAATCCCGACATTGGAAGGATCTGAACAAACTGTTTCACAAGGACCTACAGCTGCAATTGTTCCGATTAAACAGTTAGGTACGAATGGTGGTGGTTACTTCGGAGTAAACTCTTCTCACCCATTGGAAAACCCGACTTACCTGACCAATATTGTAGAATGCTGGTCTATCTGATCATTCCGATGGCATGGTATTGCTTTGGGATTTTATCTGAAACGTAAAAAGTTAGGTTATGTGATCTATGGTGTAATGCTGTTTGCTTATCTTTGGGGGTATTCTGTAACGTTCACTATGAGATGGCAGGTAACCCGAAAATCGACGAGATGGGTATTGACCAGTCTTGCGGTGCTATGGAAGGTAAGGAAACCCGTCTGGGTCCGGGCGCAACCGCTTTGTGGTCTGTGACTACGACCGTCACCTCTAATGGTTCCGTTAACGGTATGCACGACAGCACAATGCCTCTTTCCGGTATGGTGGAGATGTTGAACATGCAGATCAATACATGGTTTGGTGGTGTCGGCGTAGGTTTCATGAACTACTATGCATTCTTGATTATAGCCGTATTCATCAGCGGTTTGATGGTCGGACGTACGCCGGAATTCTTAGGTAAAAAGGTAGAAGCCCGAGAAATGAAGATTGCGACGATCGTTTCGTTGGCTCACCCGTTCGTGATTTTGATCTTTACGGCTATCTCTTCCTACGTATGGGTATATGCCCCTGAATTCGTAGAGAGCGAGGGTGGCTGGTTGAACAACCCCGGTTTCCATGGTTTCAGTGAAATGTTATATGAATATACTTCTTCTTCTGCTAACAACGGTTCCGGTTTTGAAGGATTAGGCGACAATACCTATTTCTGGAACTACACTTGCGGTTTGGCACTGATCATTTCACGTTATTTGCCAATTGTCGGACAGGTAGCTATTGCAGGTCTTTTGGCAAACAAGAAGTACACTCCGGAGAGTGCGGGTACATTAAAGACTGATACGGTTACATTCGGTGTGATGACATTCTTCGTAATCGTCATCGTTGCTGCCTTGTCATTCTTCCCGGCACAAACATTAGGCCCGATCGCCGAATATTTTAGTATTTACTAATTGACAGATTAAGAAGATGAGAAATAACAAAACTGCTTCTTTATTTCCAAAGAAGCTCGTTATAGAAAGTTTGAAGCAATCATTCATTAAGTTGAATCCGCGGATGATGTTCCGTAACCCGATCATGTTTATCGTGGAGGTGGTGACATTCGTCATGTTGTTTGTTACGATTTGGGCGGCTACCACCGGTGATACGACACAAGGATCTTTCGGTTACAATATCTTAGTGTTTATTGTATTGTTCGCCACGTTGCTTTTCGCCAACTTCGCAGAGGCGATTGCAGAGGCACGAGGCAAGGCACAGGCCGACAGTTTGCGTAAGACCCGGGAAGAAACTCCTGCCAAATTGTGTGTCGGTAACAAGATTGAAACGGTCAGTTCTTCTCAGTTGAAGAAAGGCGACATCTTTATTTGTGAAGCCGGCGACACGATTCCTTCCGATGGTGAAATTATCGAAGGTCTGGCTTCTATCGATGAAAGCGCCATCACAGGTGAATCTGCTCCGGTGATCCGTGAAGCGGGTGGAGATAAGAGTTCTGTAACAGGCGGTACGAAAGTATTGTCCGACCAGATCAAGGTGAAAGTGACGACCGAACCGGGTGAAAGTTTCTTGGATAAGATGATCGCCTTGGTGGAAGGCGCTTCTCGCCAGAAAACTCCGAACGAAATCGCCTTGACAATCTTGCTGGCAGGTTTTACATTGGTATTCGTTGTTGTTTGCGGTACCTTGAAACCGTTTGCTGATTATTCCAACACGACGATTACGATCGCGGCCTTTATCTCTTTGTTCGTTTGTTTGATCCCGACTACGATCGGTGGTTTGTTATCTGCCATCGGTATTGCCGGTATGGATCGTGCGTTGTCTGCTAATGTGATCACCAAATCCGGTAAGGCGGTAGAAACAGCCGGTGACATTGATACTTTGCTGCTCGACAAGACCGGTACGATCACGATCGGTAACCGTAAAGCAACCCAGTTCTATCCGGTATCCGGCATTGACGAACACTCTTTTGTACAAGCTTGTCTACTGTCCTCTCTTTCAGACGATACACCCGAAGGTAAGTCAATCGTGGAATTGGGACGTGAAAAAGGTATACGTGTACATGATCTGAATACATCCGGATCGAAAATGATCAAATTTACGGCTGAGACAAAATGTTCAGGTGTAGATTTGGCAAATGGTACTCGTATCCGTAAAGGCGCTTTCGAAGCCATCCGTAAGATGAGTGAGGCTGCAGGTAACAAATACCCGAAAGAGGTTGCCGATTTAGTTCAGAAGATCACGAGCAACGGTGGTACTCCACTGGTTGTTTCACAGGACGACTTCATTATCGGTGTGATTGAATTACAGGATATTATCAAACCGGGTATCCAGGAACGTTTCGAGCGTCTGCGTAAGATGGGTGTGAAGACGGTAATGGTAACTGGTGATAACCCATTGACCGCAAAATATATCGCAGAAAAAGCAGGTGTAGACGATTATATCGCTGAGGCCAAACCGGAAGACAAGATGAACTATATCCGTAAGGAGCAGGAAAACGGTAAGCTGGTCGCTATGATGGGTGACGGAACGAATGATGCTCCGGCTTTGGCTCAAGCAAATGTTGGTGTGGCAATGAATAGTGGTACACAGGCTGCCAAGGAAGCTGGTAATATGGTTGATTTGGATAATGATCCAACGAAACTGATCGAGATTGTCGAAATTGGTAAACAGTTGCTGATGACTCGCGGAACGCTGACTACTTTCAGTATAGCTAACGACGTGGCTAAGTATTTCGCGATTGTTCCGGCTCTATTCATGGTTACAATCCCTGCATTGGCCCCAATGAACATTATGCACTTGCATAGCCCGGAATCAGCGATCCTGAGTGCGATCATCTTCAATGCAATCATTATCCCGATTCTGATCCCACTGGCGTTACGCGGTGTAGCTTATAAACCGATTGGTGCTTCTGCATTGCTTCGTCGCAACTTGCTGATTTACGGTTTGGGCGGTGTGATTGTCCCGTTCATTGGTATTAAGTTGATAGATATGATTGTAGGTTTATTCATGTAAAAGTAAAATCAATATTAAAAACCTTCCTCCCTCTGTATGAAGATAGGAGGAAGGTTAAGAAAATAAAATAATAATTCATTATGATATCAAATCTTTTTAAATCATTAAGACTGACAATTGCGTTTTGTTTGTTCTTCAGTGTTTTCTACATCTTCGTTTTGTGGTTGTTTGCCCAAGTGGCAGGACCGAATAAGGGCAATGCTGAACTGGTTACATTGAATGGAAAAGTAGTGGGGGCTGCCAATGTTGGTCAGAATTTTACACAAGATATTTATTTCTGGGGCCGTCCTTCCCATGCCGGTGACGGTTACGATGCATCCAGTTCGGCAGGTAGTAACAAGGGACCTTCCAATGAAGAACATTTGGCCTTGTTGGAAGAACGTATTGATACATTTTTGGTCCATCATCCTTACCTAACCCGTGAAAAAGTTCCGGCTGAAATCATCACGGCCAGTAGCTCCGGTTTGGATCCACATATCTCACCGAAAGCCGCTTATGTACAGGCTAAACGTGTAGCGGACGCTCGTGGATGGTCGGAAGAAAAGGTCATGGGTATCGTCAATTCTCATGTTGAGAAACCGTTATTGGGTATGTTCGGAACGGAGAAAGTAAATGTATTGAAATTAAATGTTGCGCTTGATCAAGCATCAAATAACAAATAACAAATTTTAATAAGTCAATTAGATTTAGGTTATGAAATCATTCGTAAAAAAAGTAGCAGCCTTGGCAATTGTATTCTCAATGGCATCTTCTACGTTGGCTAATGCACAGGAAGAGGATGGTAAAGTAAGTTTTTCTGTGCAGGGAGATTTGGTAAGTTCCTATATTTGGCGTGGTTTCTACCAGACTGGTGCTAGCTTCCAGCCGACACTATCACTGGGGGTAGGTAATTTCTCTTTGACAGCCTGGGGATCTACCGATTTTCAGGGAGCAAACTCTACATCTATGCCTGCGGCTAAAGAGATAGATTTAACGGCAGCGTATACATTCGGATCAGCTGGTCCTACATTATCTGTCGCTAGCTTATGGTGGGCAGGGCAAGGCTCTTGCCGTTATTTTAACTTCAAAAGCCATGAAACAGATCACCATTTTGAAGCAGGTTTGGCTTACACTTTGCCTATTGAGAAGTTACCTTTGTCTATCGCCTGGAATTTCATGTTTGCCGGTCAAGACAAAGATGAAAATGGAAACCAAAACTATTCTTCTTATGTGGAGTTGAATTTTCCATTCACAGTGAAGGGCGTCGATCTGAATGCAACTTGTGGTGTTCTTCCGTATGATGCGGGAATAACTACGTATGGAGGTGATGTAAATAGTGGATTTGCAGTAACGAATGTTGCATTGAAAGCAACGAAAGATATCAAAATCACGGATTCTTTCTCATTACCTATTTTTACACAGGCAATTTGGAACCCTCGCATGGAGGATGCCCATCTTGTCTTGGGAATTTCTTTAAGACCTTGATATAATAATACGCATGGACCGAGAACAAAGTGTACAACATTTTTTAGATTTGTTGAAAAAGTCTCGTCGTGGCAATTTTAAAATCTACATCGGCATGATTGCCGGTGTAGGTAAATCGTATCGGATGCTATCAGATGCCCACCAATTACTGGAAAGCGGTATCGATGTCAAGATCGGTTATATAGAAACACATGGGCGAGTCGAGACGGAGGCATTGGTGGAAGGATTGCCTATCATCCCCCGCCGCAAGATATTTTATAAAGGAAAAGAGATCGAAGAGATGGACTTGCAGTCGATTCTCAGTATCCATCCTGAAGTTGTCATCGTTGACGAATTGGCTCATACCAATGTCGAAGGCAGTAAGAACGAAAAGCGTTGGCAGGATGTCATGGATATACTGGATGCCGGTATCAGTGTGATCACGGCGGTCAATATTCAGCATATAGAAGGACTTAACGAGATGGTGCAGGACGTGGTTGGCATTGAGGTCAAGGAACGTATTCCTGATATCGTACTGGAGCAGGCTGATGAAGTGGTCAACATAGACCTTACTGCTGACGAACTGCTGGCTCGGTTAAAAGCCGGAAAAATATACAAACCCGATAAGATACAAACAGCATTAAATAATTTCTTTAAGGCTGAACATATTCTTCAGCTTAGGGAGTTGGCATTGAAAGAGGTAGCTTTGCGGGTAGCAAAAAAAAGTGGAGAATACCATTCCAGAGAATCTCGGCGTACGCCACGAAAGGTTTATGGCCTGCATCAGCAGTAATGAGAAAACTCCCCGTAAGATCATACGGAAAGTCGCACGGTTGGCAACCCGATATAATTCCAAGTTTTTTGTACTGTATGTACAAACCCCAAGAGAAAGTTCCGACAGGATTCCGTTGGCAAGTCAAAGGCATTTGCTTAACCATTTCAAGTTGGCAACGGAACTTGGAGGAGAAATCATTCAAGTGCAATCCCCACATATAACGGATGCGATCGTACAGGCTTGTAAAGAAAAGCAAATCAGTACGCTATGTATCGGACGACCAGCTTTAAAATATCCTTCCGCTATCCTTGCGATGGTCCACTATCGGAACATGTTAGAAGAGTTGGCTCAATTAGGCATTGATTTAATAATATTAGCATAAAAATCCTTCCATGAATATGAATATAAAAACAAAGTTGACTTATGGGATAGGACTTTTATTTGTCCTGATCACTTTATTAGGTGGATTGGCTATAAAAAACATTCATAATGTATCGGATGACACGCAGAATATCCTAGCGGATAATTATAATTCACTCCTTTATTCCCGTCAGATGCTCGAGTCACTGGATGCCATTCGGGAAAATCCGAATGCTCGAAAAGAGTTTGAGGCCGGGTTGGAAGCTCAGAAAAAAAATCTGACAGAGAAGGATGAAGACGTACTAACCAACCGATTAAGTTCGAACTGTGAAAAGGCGTTGGATGACATGGATGATGAATCGATTCGGCAGATACGCCAGACGATTTATACCATTATGGCAGTCAATATGTCTGCCATTTATGAAAAGAATGAAGTGGCTGTCCATACGGCGGAAAGGTCTCTCTTTTGGATCTGGACGGTAGGAATTGCTTGTATCGTGATCGCCTTCCTCTTTCTGGCTCGCCTGCCACGCTCGGTCAGCGTACAGATCCAGAAATTGACGGATGGCATCAAGGAAATCACCAATGCCAATTACAGCAAACGGCTCAATTTGGGCAATGAACCGGAGTTTAAGGAAATAGCCACGTTGTTCAACGAGATGGCCGAGCGCTTGGCCGAATACAGGAACAGTTCGCTGGAAGATATCCTGCAAGGGAAAAAATATATAGAAACAATTATCAACAGCATTGCAGAACCTATCATAGGCTTGAGTAAGGAACGGAAGATTTTGTTTGTCAATGACGAGGCTTTGACTGTTTTGAATTTGACACGGGAAAACATTATCGACAAACCGGCTCCCGAAGTGGCGTTAAAAAATGATCTGCTGCGCCGTTTGATCCGCCAGTTGGTACATCCCGATGACAATAAGGATCCGTTGAAAATCTACGCAGACAACAAGGAAAGCTATTTTCAAGTAAAATACATCCCGATCAACGTTAACAGGCAGACTGGACTGGAGAGTAAGTATGTCGGGGATGTGATCCTGTTGAAGAACGTGACCGAATTTAAAGAAAAAGATATTGCAAAGACAACCTTTATTTCGACGATCTCCCATGAACTGAAGACACCGATATCAGCTATAATGATGAGTCTGAGATTGCTGGAAGACAATCGGATCGGAAAACTGAATACAGAACAGGAGAGCCTTTCCAAGAACATAAAGGAAAATAGTGACCGTTTGCTGGAGATCACTGGCGAATTGTTGAAGATGTCACAGGTAGAAAGCGGTAAGCTCTACCTGAATCCGAAGATTACCAAACCGATCGAACTGATCGACTATGCCATCAAGGCGAACCGGGTACAGGCCGAGCGTTTTAACTGTCAGATCGAAGTGGAGTATCCCGAAAAGATTGCCAAATTGTTTGTCGACAGCGAGAAGATTGCTTGGGTTGTGACCAACCTGTTATCGAACGCCATCCGTTATTCGTCGGAGAACGGACGGATTATCATCGGTGCACGACAGATCGACAAAGCCGTCGAGATCTATGTCAAGGACTTCGGAAAGGGCATTGACTCGCGTTACCACGAAAGTATTTTCGACCACTATTTCCGTGTGCCGGGAACAAAAGTACAAGGTAGCGGTTTGGGACTTGCCATCAGCAAGGACTTTGTGGAAGCTCATGGTGGTACGATCCGTATCGAAAGCGAAGTCGGTAAAGGTAGCACGTTCGTGATCAGATTCAATGTATAAAAAGTAAAATCAAAAATCAGATAGTCTAATGAAAGTATTAAAATTTGGTGGTACTTCAGTCGGTTCTGCCCAGCGGATTAAGAATGTCGCATCAATCATTTGCGATCAGGAACAGAAAATAGTAGTACTCTCTGCCATGGCAGGGACAACAAACTCTTTAGTGGAGATATCTGAGTGCTTCCATAAGAAAGATCCGGAAAAAGCCAATGCGGTCCTTTCTTCCTTGGAGCAGGCTTATGTCAATCATATAGAAGAATTATACCGGAGCGATGTCTACAAGGAAAAAGCCATGCAATACATGCTCGAACGGTCTCAACATGTCTGGTCTTTCTCTAATATGCCTTTCAGCATGTTCGATGAAAAGGAAATCTTGGCGCAGGGTGAGCTAATATCAACCTTTCTGATGACCTGCTATCTGGAAGAACAAGGAGTGAAGGTAGTTTTATTGCCTGCGTTGAACTTCATGCGGATTACAATGGACAATGAACCGGACATGGAATATATCGCTAAACACCTAAATACACTTTTGGAGCAAAACAAAGAGGCAGAAATATATATTACGCAAGGTTTCATCTGCCGGAATGCTTACGGCAGCATTGACAACTTGGAAAGAGGAGGAAGCGATTACACCGCCTCTCTAATTGGGGCGGCTATCCAAGCAGAAGAGATACAGATATGGACGGATATTGACGGGATGCACAACAACGATCCACGGTTTGTCAATGACACCGCTCCTGTTAGGCAGTTGAACTTCGACGAAGCCGCTAAGTTGGCACATTTCGGTGCCAAGATACTACATCCGACTTGCATCCTGCCTGCCAAGGAAAAGAACATACCGGTACGTCTCTTGAACGCATTGCAGCCAAGTGCGTCGGGTACATTGATCTCGAACACGGCGGAAAAGGGTGCGATCAAAGCTGTTGCCGCCAAAGACAACATCACGTATGTCAAGATCAAGTCGCTCCATATGATACCGACACCTCATTTTCTGAGCATCGTGTTTGATACGTTCTATAATTACAATACGCCGGTGGACATGGTGACCACTTCCGATATCGGGGTTTCCGTAACGATTGATGATGACAAGCATATAGACGAGATTGTGGGTGTATTACGGAAATACGCAACGATTACAGTCGAAAAGAATATGGTGATTGTTTGTGTTGTTGGTGACCTGGAATGGCAAAATGTCGGTTTTGAGGCACGCATCATCAATGCATTGAAAGATATTCCCGTACGGATGATTTCATACGGCGGAAGTAGTAGTAATGTATCGTTGGTGATGAAAGCGGAAGATAAAGTGCATGCTTTGAAGGCGCTTAGTGAGCACTTGTTTTCCGTATCAGACAAACCTGTGTTATCATCCGTTTCTTAAAAGAAAATTAAGATTAATAGTTGAGCATATTTGTTTTTTGATTTGTTTTAGAAATGAAGCAGAAGCAGTCTTTTTTTGTAGAGACTGCTTCTATTTTTCGGTAATAAACAATGAAAATTCTTCTGTGTATTGACAGGTGGAAAATCTGGTATAAACTGTCCCCCCATTATCCTATCTAAAGAGTCCCCCAAAATCCAATTTAAATTGCCCCACCCCAAAAAACATTAAAAGAGTTACAGAATCAGTTCATAATTCTACATTAATCTATTAAATAGACAAAACAGATAGTATTCCCAATAAATCAATCAGCATGAACAAGATTTGTCAAGGAGGCGTGCGACTTGTTTGTCATGGGAAGCTCCGGTACAGGAAAGAGCTACATTACCACAGCCTTGGGATACAGAGTCTGCCAGAAAGGATTGAAAGTGCTGTATGCCAATACTTCCAGACTTTTAGGGCAGTTGAAGGCCACCAAGGTAAAAGGTAGCATCCTGTAGGAGCTGAAAAACGATAGAAAGGACGGATATGCTTATACAGGATGATTTCGGCTTGCAGCCGTTGGACAACGGAAGCAGAATGCATCTGGATGGACATCATCAAAGACCGATATGGTAAGAAATCAACACTGATTACATCACAATTGCCGGTCAAAGACAGGTATGATGTCATCGGCAAGAAGACAATAGCCGGCGTAGTCATGGAACAGATAATCGTCACCAAGCCCGCAAGAATTGAGCTGCACGGAGAGTCCATACGC
>ENA-OQHL01001545-OQHL01001545.1-human-gut-metagenome-genome-assembly--contig:-NODE-1545-length-11389-cov-3.275617_pt1 | contig 11389 bp, 12 predicted proteins | sample MGYA00242565_ERZ504723 | MGnify/ENA primary metagenome ERZ504723 (study PRJEB26092, sample SAMD00036211) | human gut metagenome | host: Homo sapiens | study: EMG produced TPA metagenomics assembly of...
TCTTTTTTTATTTTTTATTCCTGAACACATCCCTGTTCTTTCATTACATTGACAACCTGATTGACATACTCTGTGCATATCTCATCTGTTGCCGCTTCCACCATAACGCGGATCACAGGCTCTGTTCCGCTTTCTCTTACCAGAATTCTTCCGTCACTTCCAAGTGCTTCTGCCGCTGCTTTAATCGCATTCTGTACAGCTTCATTTTCCAATGTTGTCTTTTTGTCTGTCACACGGACATTCTGAAGAAGCTGCGGATAAATCTTCACTTCAGAGCACAGCTTTCCAAGTGACTGTTTCTTCTCCATAATGACTTCCATCAGCATCAGAGAAGTCAGGATTCCGTCTCCGGTTCTTGCGTGTTTGCTGAAAATAATATGTCCGGACTGCTCTCCGCCAAGAACAAATCCGTTGTTCATCATGTTTTCATACACATATTTATCACCGACTGCTGTCTGCTCATATTTCATGCCGACTTTATCACAAGCCTTGTAAAGCCCCAGATTGGACATTACAGTTGTAACTATCGTATTTCCTGCAAGTCGTCCCTGTTCCATCAGGTATTTTCCGCATACGTATAAGATCAGATCTCCGTCTACGACATTTCCATTCTCATCCACGGCAATACAGCGATCTGCATCTCCGTCATAGGCAAATCCTACGTCCAGATTATTCTCTTTTACAAATGCCTGCAGCTTTTCAATATGTGTCGATCCGCAATTTGTATTGATATTTACACCATCCGGCTCATTGCTGATCACATATGTCTTTGCTCCGAGTGCATCATACACACTTTTTGCAATGCTGGATGAGCTTCCATTGGCACAGTCCAGACCAATCTTCATATCTTTAAAGGAACGTGTTGCCAGTGAGATCAGATGTCCGATGTAACGATTTCTTCCTGCCGCATAATCAACTGTTCTTCCAATGTGTTCCCCAACCGCAAGTGGAAGCTCTTCTGTTTTTCCGTCAATATACGCTTCAATCTGCTCCTCTACTTCTGCTTCAATCTTATGCCCCTGTCCGTTGATCACCTTGATTCCATTGTCATAAAACGGATTGTGGCTCGCAGAAATCATAATTCCGCAGTCAAAATCTTCTGTTCTTACCACATAGGACACACTCGGTGTTGTTGTTACATGTAAGAGGTATGCATCTGCTCCGGAAGCTGTCAGTCCTGATGCCAGTGCATATTCAAACATATAACTGCTTCGTCTTGTATCTTTTCCGATCACGATTCTGGCTTTCTTCTCTCTGCCAAAATACCATCCCAGATAACGACCTACTTTGAAAGCATGTTCTACTGTTAAAACAACATTTGCCTCTCCTCTGAATCCATCAGTTCCAAAATATTTACCCATATGTCTCCCTCTTATTCTTTATTTTGACCTCTTGTGTCACTGCCTTTCAGTACGTCACCGCACTGACGCTCTTATTATATTCTTTTTGATTTTAAAATACAACTGTTTTCTGTTTTCGTTACTGTGAGTTGTTCTATAGTTACTGTTCCCACCAGATGCTAAATATAGATTCTTTCCCTTACATGCAAGCATGACGGTTCAGAACCTGTATTTAACATCCGGTGTGAACAGTAACGCTCTATACAAATTTCTGTTTTTCCTGTACAATGTATAATGTATGGTCATATATTCGACTACAAACAATAAGAATTTCTAAATAATTGGAGGAAATGATGATAAAATTAATTGCAAGTGATCTGGATGGAACTCTTTTACAAAACGATGCCCAGGCTCTCACTCCGCGGGCAATCGATCTGATCTCTAAGCTGTGCGATGCAGGAATCCATTTTGTGTCTGCCAGCGGAAGACAATACGACAATCAAAAGCGTGTCTTTGATCCCTTGAAAAACCGTATTTCATTTATCGCAGAGAATGGCTCAATCTGCATGCATCAGGGAAAAGTCATTTCCCGTGCTACGATCAACGATGATCTGGCAGCCAGGATTTTAAAGGAAATCAAAAAACAGAATCATTTCGAAATCGTAGTTTCCAGAGAAGATACCTGCTTTATCGAAAACAATGTTCCGGAATTTGTCAACCACATCGTCAATGTAATGCACAATACAACTCAGATCGTGGATGATATCACGAAAGTAGACGGACCGATCCTAAAAATCGCCATCTGCAACATGTCTGACAGCACTCATATTGTCGATAAATATTTGAAACACCTTCAGGATCTGTTTGGCTCTGAGATCAAAGTGGTCACTTCTGGAAATATCTGGATCGATTTTATCGCTCCAGGAAGCAACAAAGGAACCGCCCTTCAGAACTTGATGGATTTATTCCATGTAAAACCGGAAGAATGTGTTGCATTCGGAGATCAGTACAATGACATTGAAATGCTGCAGCTTGTCGGCACCAGCTATGCCATGTCCAACGCAGCTCCTGGAATTTCTTACTATTCTACCTATGTGACAGATTCTGTGGAGGACGTACTGGAAGACATTCTTGCACAGGTACGTTAACTCTGTAGCAAAAAAGGATGACATCTGCATCAGTCCATGTAGTCGTCATCCTTTTCACATTTTATTTGATATGTTACACGTTATCTCTCTTCGATCTCCATGATCATATCCACACGTCTCTGGTGGCGTCCGCCTTCAAACTCCGTGTTCAGCCATACATCTACGATCATTTTCGCGAGCTCTGCACCTACCACTCTTGCGCCAAATGCAAGCACATTACAGTTATTGTGTGCTCTGGACATCTTCGCTGTAAACGGCTCGCTGCAAACTGCTGCACGCACTCCTTTGACCTTGTTTGCTGCAAGAGATATTCCCAGTCCTGTACCGCAAATCAAGATTCCACAGTCCACTTCTTTTGCAACAACTGCACGGCCTACTGCTTCCCCATACTTCGGATAGTCACAGCTTTCAGATGAATCCGTTCCGAAATTCTACGACTTCATGTCCTTTTTCTTTCAGAAATTCGATGATTTCTGCTTTTAATTCCAATGCTGAATGGTCATTTCCAATTCCAATTCTCATGATCTCTCTCCTCGTATCTCTTTCTTTTTCCAATTCTCTTCTATTGTCCAATATCCAAAGATAATTGTCAAGCATCCACATGTACTTTCTGCTATACAAAACAGGCACGAAAGACTGGCTTTTTGCCAGATCTTCCATGCCTGTTTCACTTTTTCAAACCTGCTATTTATATTTATTGTTGTAAATAAACAAGAGTGTCAGCAAGCCTACCAGTCCTGCCAGTTCCATAATCAGTCCCGGCACGCCGATATTTTTCTGTCCTATCATGATCAGGGCGAGGCAGACAACAAAAACAACAGCCATGATCAAAGTTCGAATCTTTTCTTGCATTTTTGTCTCCTCCTATCCTTTGAGTCCACCAAGTGTCATACCTTCTGTCAGTCTCTTCTGTACACAGATATACAGAACCAGTACCGGAATCATAACGATCACAAGACCTGCATACATGATACCGTAGTTGGTTGCTGTTCTCTCGACTGCCATCAGATTCTTCAGTCCCATTGCCAGTGTTCCGTTTTCATCCATCAATGTATATGCGATAATATATTCATTCCAGAATGTCAGGAAGTTGAACATAATCACTGTCAGAATACTTGGTTTTGCCATCGGAATCATGATCTTAACCATCGTCTTAAAGTATCCGCATCCATCCATATAAGCTGCTTCTTCAAATCCTTTCGGAAGTGTCTGGAAATATCCGCTCAGCAGATAAATCGTAAACGGCAGGTTACAGGATGCGTAGATCAGTGCCAGGATAAACCGGTTATCCAGGAAGAAATCTACATGCAGAGCCTTGTTCCAGGAACTCAGCATCAAAAAGATCGGTACTACAATGTAATTGACATTGATAAACAATCCTGCCATGAACGCACCATTGAAGAACTTCTTTCCTCTGAACTTAAAGCGTGCCAGCACATAAGATGCCGGAAGAGCCAGGATCAGAAGAAGTGCAAGAGCCAGCGCTGTCACAATGAAAGAGTTCAGGAAGAAATCTCCCATTCTTGCATCCTGAAATGCTACTACAAAGTTCTGATAGTAAAACTGTTTTGGAAGTGCCCATGGATTTACATCCGCTCCAATGAATTCTGCATTCTTCTTCAAACTCGCCATAAATACCCATGCAACCGGTACAATGATCGAAATAGCCAGAGCGATCAGAGCTACATAGATAAAAATCTTGTAAAGTACATGTGTAGGAATTCTGTGTTTTTTCTCATGCATATCTCTACTTCGCTCCTTTCTAGAATTCTAAGACTTCTCTGTCTGTAATCTTGTTTACAACTGCTGCCAGTATGAACGAGAAGAGGAATACAACAACTCCGATCGCCATACCGTATCCGTATACACCTGCTCCATATGCCTGCTTGTACATATAGTTCAGGAAAACTTCTGTCTTTCCGTTCGGGCCTCCGTCTGTCATGATCTGAACAAACAGGAAACTTAAGTTGATCGTACTGATGATATAGAATGTCAATGTAGTACGGATATTGCTCCAGATCAACGGCAAAGTCACCTGGAAGAAAATCTGAATCTCTGTTGCTCCATCCAGTGATGCGGCCTCATAGAGATCTTCCGGAATTGCTGCCATACTGGACATATACATGACCATATAATATCCGATTGCCTGCCATACCAGTGCAAAGATCACAGAATAAATAACAATACTCGGATCTCCCATCCACTGATGCTTTAATCCACTCAGATGAATCGCATCCAAAAATGTATTGAGCAGTCCTGTACTCGGATTGTAGATTGCACCGAAAATACCTGCAATAACAACAATACTCAAAATGTTTGGTATGTAGAAAATAATTCTGAAGAAATTCTTGCCTTTAAAGTTCCCTCTTGAAAGTAACGCCGCAAATAAAACTGCAAGAACGATCGTACAGATCATTACCATTACAATGATAAGAATCGAGTTCTGCATCGCTTCCAGAAAGTTCTTATCATCCATCAGTTTTACAAAGTTGCTGAATCCCACAAAACTCTTCTTATTTGTAATTCCACCCATGCGGTACAAGGACATACGGAAGACATTGATCGTCGGAATAAATATAAAGATCGTTGCCAGAATTACAGCAGGCGCCAGACAAATGAATATAAATCTTCTCTGCGCTTTCTCCCTGTTCATAGATTTCCTCCTCCATACTGCTGTCTTTTAAAAACGGTGAGTTATCATAACTCACCGTTTCATGTCAGCCGAATATCACTCTTTTATTTCTCTAATGCGTCTGCGCATTTTTCCCAAGTCTCTACTAACTGTTTCTGCCATTCATCAACCGTCATATCGCCTGTGTTGATAGACTCGATCGGTCCGTAAACAGCTTTTGCCATATCCAGTCCTTCGATCGGAGCTGTTGTTGCCCATTTACCTGTAACAGCTACAACGTCATCTGCTGTTGCTGCTGCATAACAGTCTTTTGTAACACCGTCTGGAAGCTTGTCTGCTGCTCCTTTTACAGGAACTACTACTGGTGTATCAGATTCTTTTCCGGACTCTTTGTCTGTTGTCTTGTTGTTCAGACAGATATCAACTACTTCGTCAGAATACATGAATTTCACAAATTCTTTTGCAAGATCCATGTTCGGTGCATCAGCAGGTACCCACATCTGCTCTGTAAATGTGTATACAGACTGTGATTCATCTTCGCTCCATTTCGGAACACCCATCATACCCCATTCGTAATCTTCCGGAGTAGAAGCTGCCATCTCACCGATCACCCAGTTTCCGTTTGGCATAAATAATGCTTTTCCATCGATTACGTTCTGCTGATTGATCTTGAATCCACCGTCAGCGTTTGCATTGGAAACTGTATCTTCCTGTGTATAGTCTTTTCCTACAAGTTTTGCAACTGTATCAAGAACTTTCTTTCCTTCTTCAGATGTCCATGTATCTGCATCATATTTTAATGCATCATTGTAGAAATCAAGTCCGCCTGCCTGTGCGAGCATTGCATAGATTGTAGCATCAAAGTATCCTGTTGTAGGGAATGTAAAGAGTGCATGTCCGTCTTTCTTAGCCTGCTCGCCAAGTGCGAAGAACTCATCCCATGTTGTCGGGATCTCGTACTGTTTTCCTTCACCTACCAATGTCGCATTGTACCAGAATCCTGTCGGTGTGTAGAAAATCGGTGCCAGATAAATCTTTCCGTCTCCGTATGGCTGTGCATCTGTACCATCCAGGATACCATCCAGCATCTTGTCTTTCAGTTCGTCATCGAATACATCAGAGATATCCGCAATCGCTTCTTCCTTCAGCATTGTCTCTGTGAATCCACTTGGCTGTCCCAGGTTGTAATATACAACGTCCGGTACATCTCCATTCTGAATTGCTTTTGTCAGGTCTTTGTCCAGTTCAGGAGACATCTCAAGTTCTACTTTTACTCCATCATGAGACTCTTCAAATGCTTTCGCGATATCTTCCCAGATCTGAGTTCCGTTACCACCTTCGAACGCAGCAACTTTCAGGACTGTCTCTTCTGAGCCTTTGTCAGCATCTTTTCCTGAATCCTTGCCTGAATCATCACTTGATCCGCATCCGGCCAGCATAGAAGTTGCCATGGTGGAAACAAGTGCGAGTGCCATCAGTTTTCTAACCACTTTCTTTTTCATCTTATATCCTCCCTGTCGATTTGATAACTTTATGATAGCTCATCTGTCTATATTTTTCTATTCGGAAGTTGGCTTGGATTTTATAATTATTGCTATTTCACCTTAGTTTTTTTAATAAAAACTTTTTTCTTTGTAAATCAAGTCATTTTAATAAGTATAACTTTATATTTTTTATCACTTTTATACAATTTATTTTTCTTTTTTCGACAATCAAATCATGGAAACCTGTTTATTTTAGACAAATTCTGACATTATGCAGATTTGCGGATATTTTGTTCCTTATTCTTCACTTCCGGTCAACAGACGGATGGGTTCTTTTTTTAGGTTTTGCCAATAATTTCTCCACTTTTTCCACATTTGGTCTGCTGATTTCACAGAAAGAAACGCCTGTACTGCATTCTGCACCGGATTGTTGATACTGGAAAGTAAGTATAAAATACTCAGCATTGCATTTGCAGATACTTTTCCTTTTGCAGCCGTCCAGGCACAGAATAAAATCTGAAAAAACAACGTCCCATATGTCAATGAGAGAGCAAACACTTCACCGCTGCTCGCACAGAAGCGAGAGTGATAACGAGACTCTTCCACATCCTTTACACAACTTCCAAACAACTCTTCCGTTTCTTTTCCAATTTGAAAACATTGAATCACTTCAAATCCTCCAAAGAAATCTTTCAGTTTCCCTGTATACTGTTCTAAGTTCCGGTAAAACCTTCCCTCAGCTTCGGAAATCACATTTCCAAATAGAAACGGTACTGCAACCGGTATCCACACTGTCAGCAGAACCATACCTGCCACCCGGCCATCGTAATAGCAAAGAACTGCCAGACATCCAAGAAAAACAAAGCTCTGCTGAATAATCTCCGGAATCTTCGCAAAATAGTTATTCTCCAAATTTGTTACATCACTATTCAGTATTGAGAGATACATCCCACTGTTGTTGCTCGTAAACTGGATCATATCCTGATCCAGCACTGCATCGAACACATCCCTCTTCAGCTGTATATTGATCCGCTTCAGAAATGTCCTCCGAAAATAAGCGCAGGCATTCTGACTGACTGCATAATAAAAAACAGTAAACAAAAGAATCCCTGCCAGTCTCAAAATCGCTGCCTTTGTCATATCTCCCGGCAATTCTCCAATTTTCTGAAACACAAATGCCCACATCGTTTCCCCCATTCCCGCCAGAATGGAACATAAGATCACACCTACCAGATGCCCCTTATTTCTTTGAAAATAAACATGAATCGAACCTGTTTTCTGTATCATAATGTCCTCCCCTGCTAATGATTCACGGTATAGAGGCTATAGAAAAATTGCTTTTTCTTCATCAACTCTTCAAACGTCCCCATCTCCACAATTTTTCCCTGGTGCATGGTCAAAATGCAGTCATACTGCTTCAAAATCGACTCATGAAATCGATGTGTTACATTCAATATGGTGGTCTCTTTTTGACTTAAGATTAACTGCTCAATCTGCATGGAAAGTTCTGTATCCAGACTGGACGTTGCCTCATCCAGCAATAACACTTCCGCCCTGGTTAAAATTGCCCTTGCGATTGCGATCCGCTGTTTTTCCCCACCGGAAAAATTATTGCCATTTTCGCAAACCATCTGCTCCATTCCCAATGGATTGTCTTCTACGATTTTCTCAAGCCCCGCCTTTTTTACTGCAGCTTTGATCTCCTCATCCGGATACTCCTGAAACATCGTGATGTTTGCCCGCAATGTATTTTCAAACAAAAACACATTCTGGTGGATCATGGCCATTTTTCGACTCAAACTTTTTCTGTCTATCGTCCGAAGCTCCTGTTTCCCTATGAGAATTTCTCCCCCATAGTCTTCATAATAGTTCGCCAGCAGCTTCAACAACGTTGATTTTCCGCATCCGCTGCTTCCCACAATGGCATACTTTTTCCCTTTCTCAAAGCACATATTCACCCCATGTAAGACCTCTTTTGCTTTCGTGTAGCCAAATCGTACGTCTTTCAACTCCAACGGCATGACTGATTTTACCGATTCCCCTGTTTTTTTCGATTCTTCCGGTCTTTCCTTGAAAAGCGTCTCCACCTTTCTTGCATTTGGAATTGCTGCCTTGACATCCAAAAGCAGATATGCAATCTCCCGGATGGGATTGTTGACACTGGAGATCAAATAAAAAATACTCAGCAGCATCCGCTCTGAAATACTTCCGATAAATACCAGATACGCTGAGACAAATAACTGTATACTCAAGATCAGATACGTCAGCAATAACGTCAATATTCCGTATGGATTCTGATATCCTCTTCCCTCATAACGCCGTTTCTCCACATCTTCCACACTTTTCGCAAACCGTTTTTTCACTTCGTCCTCAACCTGAAAACTATGAATCACTTCAAAACCACCCATCCAGTCTTTCAGCTTCCGATTGTAATTCTCAAGTTCTTCATATAATGCTTTGGTCTTCTGTGACAATTTCTCTCCGATTAAAAATGGAACCGCCACCGGGAGTAATGCCGTCAAAATCACCAGACACACGATCCTGACGTCATAATAGCAGAGTACACCCGCACAAGTCAGAAATACAAATCCATTTTGTAAAATCTCCGGAATCTTCGCAAAATAGTTGTTCTCCAGATTTGTTACGTCATTGTTTAACACAGACAGATATACCGCGCTGTTTTTCTCCGTAAACTTTGCCACACCTTTTTTTCATCAGCGCATGAAATACATCCTGTTTCAATTGTGTATTGATCTGTTTTAACAACCTTCTCTGAAAATAAAACATCAGCTGTTGACTGACCACAAAATACAGCAGACACAATCCTGCAGACAGACATAATTGCTGGATGGAGGTGTCTGCCGTTCCTCCTGCAAATCCACTGGCCTGTTCAAATAAAAATGACCAGAGCATGTAAGAGGTTCCACTCATGATTGAAAAAATAACAAATCCTGTAAGGATCCCCTTATTTCTTCCGAAGTAGCCGTGTACGAAAATCTGTTCTTGCATATCACATTTCCCCTTTCACAGTTCTCATTATCAAAGAAAACGCAAAAAAATCCCATGACGTAATCGAAAAACATCTTTCCCGATTTCGTCATGGAATTCTTTCTTATTGTATGTTAATGTATCTTTTCCTTCGATGGCCAGTTTTTCTGTATATAATATTTCAAAGAATTTTGCAATTCCAGATCACCGAACATTTCACTCAAAGCATATGCCTGTTCAAATTGCTCTTTTCTCACATCCTGCCCGGCCTCTTTCATGGCATAGATCCGGTTTGCAAACAGCATATTCAACGGTCCCTGTCCTTTTTCCAAAACCATTCGGATTCCCTGATCTGCCAGTGCAATTCCTTCTTTGGTTTTTCCAACATCAGGAAGTGTGTTTGCCAGATTGCTCCAGATCAGCATCACTTCTTTGAAATGATTTTCCATCCTGATCCTACTTCTTCCATAATCCTTCAAAAGCAGCTCCCAGATTTCTACTGCTTTCTCTTTTTCACCACGGATTTTTTCTGCAAGAGCAATCTGCTGCAAAAGTATTGTCTCTGTATTTGTAAATACATGTGCACGCTCTTCACAAAACATCCGTTGTTCCATCGGTTCTTTCCGTGTGTAAGACAATGTTTTTCTATGCCGTCTGATCCATTCATCTTCTAAAAACTTTCCCGTTTGGTACTCCAGACAGGTTCTGTATCCTTCCGTATACTGTCTGTTAATCTTTTTACTCAAATCCAGTTTTTCTTCCAGCCTTTGCTGGCACATCTCCCAGGCTTTCAGATTGGAAGCCGACACCGCTGCTCTTAGTTCTTGCACCAACTCCAGCACCGCAAAATCCTCAGTCCACACCGGCATAGAGGCAAATTCCAACACGGGCCGGCACAGAGCGTTGACCAGATCCGGGCAATACTTCAGAAAAATCGGGATGGAAGGATAGCTCACATCCACGGTGCCGATGCAGCCGTTGGAGTCGTTCTCCTTGGAGAGAAACGCCATCTCGCCCGCCGGCGTGGCAATCAGCTTGTGGGCGGCAAAGGTGTGGCGCCACGCAGCGTTGACGAGCCGCTCGTAGTCCTCGCCCGCCGCGCTGCGGGCATCCTCCGCCAGCCGCGCGTCCAGCCGGGCGCAGTCGTTCAGGATCGTGTCAAAATGTTCCTGCACACAACGGATCGCATCGGTGATCTGCCGGCCGTCCCGGCGGTACCAGGGCTTGCACAGATCGCCGAAATAGTTGATAGAGGCGATGTCATCGTAGGCGATGATGAGCTGCGCGGCAGGACCGCCCGCTGAGAGAGAACAGCAGGTCTGCAGGCCGTCGCCCACAAGCGTGGTCTCGCCGTCGGCGCTCAGGTACAGATAGCCCCAGTCGATGGTCGAATGGTCGGCGGAGTGGCTCAGCGGCTTCTGGGTAGTCTGCCCGCACCAGGCGGTATTTTTGCCGTTGAGAACAAAAGACGCGCCGGACATGGCGGGGCGGATATCTCCATCATAGCACAGCCGGTCGGACAGATGCAGTTTCACACGAACGTCATGCTCTGCCCCATCCAGAGAAACTGCGGACAGCGTCACCAGGGTGACGGGCATGCTGAGCAGATCCAGATCCTGCGGAAGAGCCGGCGAAGCAAACAGTCTCAAGCCGCACGCCGGCAAATTCACTGGTAAAAACAGGTAGCGGGTGGCTGTCACCTTTAACTCAGTCAGGTCGGCCTCGGGCTCGGGGCCCGCAGCCAAGCAAAGCAGGCAGGCCGCCGCCGCTCTCACGGTCAGCACGCCGCGAATCGGC
>ENA-OQHL01001546-OQHL01001546.1-human-gut-metagenome-genome-assembly--contig:-NODE-1546-length-11389-cov-2.996715_pt1 | contig 11389 bp, 12 predicted proteins | sample MGYA00242565_ERZ504723 | MGnify/ENA primary metagenome ERZ504723 (study PRJEB26092, sample SAMD00036211) | human gut metagenome | host: Homo sapiens | study: EMG produced TPA metagenomics assembly of...
ATACCCGCAAATAGCCGGATATACTTTCCGTACTTCTGCCCCGGCAGCAGAATTTTCCATTACAGATAAAAACAGGAAAAAACGCTGTCAGGTTCCGGATCCACTCGTAAACTGCCGTCACAAGCCTGCCTCCTTTCTGTTACGATGCCAGATAAGCCGCATTGGTTCCCTGACAGATCAGGGCTATGGTGACTGCGAAGAGTCAAAAAACAGGAAGCGGTCACCGTCAAAAGCATTTTCTGAGCCTGGGCAGCACCGCTTAAACAGACCACCAGGCGCTTATCCGCCACCGGCTGCAGCACCGCCGCCACCCCCCGGTAGATCAGGTAGAGCACAAAACAGTCTTGCCAGAGGCACAATGGAAAACAGAAACAGAAGAAGAACCGCTGCCGCTCCCATGGCAATTTTTGATGAGCACGCCAGACCCCAGCATCAGCTTCGTCACCGCCCCGGCCCCGGACCCAATGCCCGGAATGGCCTGCAAAAGCCGCTGCATCCCGGCACTTTTTTACAGAATCCGCATAAGGGAGCACCATGCCCTGGACTTAACTGGAACCCCAGGACAAGACCGATCAAAGACCGGCTGCCCCACTGAACTGCGGATTTTAAAAGATCCAGCATCCGGGACAGCATATCTTCCTTTACCATGGAACCTGCCATGACCGACAGAAAATAGATGCGCACCAGCGAGAGTAAAAGTCCCGCGTAAAGCTTCTGCATCTCCCGCAATCAGAAACAGGGCCGCCTCGTACCAGGCCGCGGAAGAAAGTCCCGCGCCGGACCACACTACTGCAGTGAAATAAGAAGGAAGCAGTACCTTCATAAACTGGATCTGGCTGTCTAAAATCCGGGCCGCAGCCTCCGCGCTTTCCCGAAACACCGCTGCCAAAAGCGCAAAGGCCATCAGATAAGTCAGAAAAAAGCCGGTTTCTGCTATATGCCCGCCAGAAAACACCTCAGAAAACCCGGCAAACAGCGCACCAAAAAGTCCCAGAGCCAGAAGTCGCCCGGCCATGCGTTCCTTTCCCTGCAGTTCTCCAAAAATTTCCTGGCGCAGTCCCTCCAGGCACAGGGATGCCGCCTCCCTCATATTGCCGGATGCCAGTGCTCTCATCAGGTCCCCAAAGGTAAGCCGGTGGCTGGAATCGCCCAGTTCCTGCCTTAAATATGTCTCAATATCTCCGATACCGGAGAGCCCGTCCCCCGAAAGCGCCGCCTCCACCGCGTCAAACATTCCATCCGACTCATCCACGACAATTTCACCAGTAGTATCCATGGTATCCGGTACCTGTCCCGTCTCCGGCGGCTCATCCACCTCCGCACCAGTTTCCCGGGCCGCGCCAGCCGCATCCATAGCCCACGTCCGGCTTTCCGGCCCGCTGAATACACCGAATAAAAAAAGGCCGGTTACAGGCAAAACCAGCCACTTGCTCCCCCGCCTCATGCCAAAAGCCCCTGCAGCGTATCCAGAAGCGCCAGAATGACCGGAAGGCTGACTGCCAGGATGGAAAGTTTTCCAAATATCTCAATCTGGGTTCCAAGGGCTCCGTACCCTGCGTCCTTACAGATTCCGGAAGAGAACTCCGCAATGTAGGTGATTCCCGTCATCTTCAGCAATGTATTTAAATAAACCGGATTAATGCGGATCATGTTCTGGATTTTCTGCATCCCCTCCAGAATTCCCCGCAGTCTCAGTGTTCCGTAAAAAAAGATCACACAGGCTGCTGCCAGCACCAGATACAGACCGTATTCCCCTTTCATGCTCTTTAGCTGAACCGCCATCAGCACCGTCATGATCCCAATGATTCCCACCGTCACTACCGTCATAGCATCCCCTACAGTGCAAACAGATTTTTCATGGTTTCAAACAGCTCATAAATATACGGCACCAGCCAGAACAGCACAAGCACAAGGCCCGCCAGACTGGTCAAAAATGCCTGCTCTTCCCGTCCGCTGTGGCGCAGCACCTGGCAGATCACAGACACCAGAATCCCCACCGCAGCAATGCGGAAAATCAGATTCACTCCCATATGTACCCTCCATCAGACCAGGATCACCGCAAGAAACAGACCGCCCATCACCCCAAGGCTTGTATACAGTCTGCAGCGTTCCTGCCGGTGTTCTCTTAATACCTCCAGTTCCGTGTCCACCTGCTCCAGGTACAAAAGCAGAGTCCTCTCCTGAGTCTCCCGGTCCAGAAAACCAAGATGTTCTCCCAGCGTCTCCAAAGTCTGCCTGTCCGACTTTGAAAGGGCTGTCTTCCCTTCCATTACGGAAACCGCCTTCCTCCATATCACGGGAAATGGCTCTCCGGGCTGCGACTCCAGACTGGCTGCCGTTTCCAGAAACAGAGTCCCAAGTGCTCCGTCCATCCGCTTTCCCACTGTTTCCAGCGCTTCCGGAAGCGGTGCGCTGGCATACAGAATCTGCCCCTTTAAAAGATACACCATCTGTTTTAGCTGTTCCAGCTCCAGAATCCGCTGCCGGTACCTGCCGGCAAACCAGATTCCGCATCCCGCCGCACCACACAGGATGCAGGCCGCGCCAAACAGCTTCATCCATCCCTGCATGCTCAAAAGCACTCACCTCCCACCGGGTAAAGCCTGCATCCCCTGGAATCGTAAATTTCCCCGATGTTACCCACTTTTCCCCTGTTATTTAAGATCACATACCGCTCAAACCATTTTTTCCAGTACCATCTTGCGCAGGACCGGTTTCTGCTTGATATCTTCAATGGAACTTCCATGAACCGTGGCCACCAGCTTGCAGCCACAGTTCATCACATATTCGATGGACTCCAGATCCTCCCGGTTTCCAATCTCGTCCACCGCAATGACCTGGGGCGACATGGTACGGATCAGCATCATCATTCCCTGAGCCTTGGGACAGCAGTCCAGAATGTCTGTCCGGATTCCCAATTCATTCTGCGGGATTCCCTGATAACAGGCACCAATTTCCGACCGTTCATCGATCACACCGATGGTCAGTCCCGCATGCTCTGCGCTTCCATTGGACACCTGGCGGATGATATCACGCAAAAGTGTGGTTTTTCCGCACCGCGGCGGCGAGATGATGAGCGTATGAAAGATCATGTCACGGTCATACAGATACGGCAGCACTGACTCCGCGCAGCCCTTCACCTGATGGGACAGACGCACATTGATAAACGAGATGAACTTCATGCTGCGGATCCCGTGACCATCGGTAATGGTTTTTCCTGCAATGCCGATGCGGTGTCCGCCCTGGATCGTGATAAACCCCTGCTTGATCTCCTCCTCAAAGGCATAAAGCGAATAACTGCTCATATAATCCAGTGTTTCCTTCAGCGCCTCCCGCGTTACCAGGTACGCCTCTTCTGCCCGCATGCTTAAATTTCCTTCCCTGGTGATGTAATATTCCCGGTTATTACAGATCATCAGAAGCGGTGCATGGACCCGCAGGCGGATCTCCTGTACCTGTTCAAAATCTACTGTGACCTGCTTTAAGATCTCCCGGATATCTTTGGAAAATATTTTGATCAGTTCCTCCCGCTTATCCAAAAAAACACCCCTCCCCTGCATAATATATATGAGGGAAGGGGTGTTTTATATTCACCTGCTATTTACTTTTTCTACTGTAACGCGCCGGTTGCGTCAAAGCGGTACTGTGCGCCATCAATGGTGTACTCACCGACCGCCATGGCTCCGCCTGCTGTGCAGTAATAGCGGTTTCCGTTCCAGTCAATCCAGCCAGTCTGCATGTATCCCTGCTCATCAAAGAAGTACCAGGTTCCGTTTGCCGGATCCTGCCACCAGCCGCCCTTCGGGTAGCTGCCATCTGCATTCTGATACCACCAGCGGCCAGTGCCTGCTTCCTGGATCCATTTGGCCTGGATCACAACAGAAGCCTCTTTCTCTTCTGTAGTCTGACCATCTTCTTTTTTGCCAGGACCGCCGTTCTTTAACTGGGATGTGCTTCCGCCGTTTTTGATCATATTCGCGAAATCTTCAGAAACATAAGTTTCCTCAGACTCCTCAGACCAGTAACCGTCCGTAAATTCTTTGGAATTGGATTTTGCCAGAGCACGCACCTTAAATGTGTAATCGCCCTCTTTGGTCATCTTCTTTTCCATGTCGAGCGAATCTTTTTTGGTTTTCATGCTCTCCACCTGGGACTCGTTGCAGTAAAGGCGGACCTCATACTGGTAGGCATCATCCACCTTCTCCCAGTTTGCGGTGGTGCCATCGTCCCCCCAGTAAAGTTCTGTTACAGTATCCAGTTTGGTCTTGGATGCCGCCAGCGCAGTTGCCGCTCCCGCAATCGTCAGCAATCCTGCTGCCACAACCAGCGCAATTCCCTTTTTCCAGTTTTTCATATGAAACTGCCTCCTTTTGATTATGAAACCCTTTTCATTTATGATATGGTTCTTTATGAATGATCCGGTAGCTGCGGTAAATCTGTTCTAACAAAATCACCCGCATCAGCTGGTGCGGAAACGTCATCCTTGAGAAACTCAGCCGGTAATCGGCCCGGCTTAAGACCGACTCTGAAAGTCCCAGAGAACCGCCGATCACAAAGACCAGCTGGCTGACTCCGCCAATTCCCAGCTTATCGATTTTTTCCGCAAGTTCCACAGAATCCAGCATTTTTCCATCAATTGCCAGCGCGATCATAAACGCGCCGTCTTTGATCTGCTCCAGAATCCTTTTTCCCTCTTTGTCCTTAATCTGCTGTTCTTCTGCCTCACTGGCTTTATCCGGTGTCTTTTCGTCTGCCACCTGAATGATTTCCAGCTTACAGTACCGGCTCAGGCGCTTCGCGTACTCCGCAATGGCATCCGTATAAAATTTTTCCTTGATTTTTCCTACAGTAACCAGTGTAATCTTCATTGCTCTCTCCTGCTTCTTTCCCGCCCGGATTTCACCCGTTTTACGGCCCTTCCTTCTTTCTTCCGCTCAATGCAGTAGATGATTTCCAGGAAGCGGCTGACCTCTTCCCAGGCTTCCCGGCTTTCCGGGATCAGGCGCAGGGCCATCTGAAACACATGGAACATTCCTTCATAAACCGTAACGCGCAGCTTTCCATGGACTTTGCGCACCTTTTCCGCAGTCCTCAGGGTGTCATCTAACAGCACTTCCTCACTTCCCACCTGAAACAGCACCGGCGGAAACTGCGCAAAATCTCCAAACAGCGGGGAGATATACGGATCCTCCGGATCTGCGTCTCCGATGTAAGTGCTGTGAAACAGCATATTGTCGGTGGTACCTCCAAACTGGGGATCCCGGTCAAAGTTGGTCTGGTAGGATTGTCCGCTGTTGGTTAAATCTGTCCAGGGAGACATGACTACCACACCGGCCGGCAGTTCCATGCCATGATCCCGCAGGTACATAACCAGGACCAATGCCAGACCGCCTCCCGCGGAATCTCCCGCAATCACGATCTTGTCCGCGTCGTAATGCTTTTCCCCGATCAGCCACTGGTAAGCCGCCACCGCGTCCTCCAGCGCAGCCGGGTACGGATGCTCCGGTGCCACCCGGTAATCAATGGTCAGCACATCCCCGCCAAAGCTCCTGCGGCAGTACTGAATCGCGAAATCCCGGTAAATATTTTTCATAGGGCCAATGTAACCGCCCCCATGAAGCTGCAGAATCACTCTTCCGGTACAAACTCCGGTAGGCCGGAGATATTCCATCTTAAAATGGGGCATTTCCACAATCTCATATTCATAATCCGGCGGGCAGATCCAGGCCGGTTCCTTCGGATCCTTCCGGTATTCCCCGGTCTGGATTTTATGTCCCATAGCGGAATCCATCATGTTCTTCATCATGTCCCGCACCAGTTTGCCGCGCAGACTCACTTCCCTGTTTTTCAAGTAATCTTCCTCCGTCTCAAGTTTTGTCTGTTTTTAGATATGCAGGCGGCGTTTTAATTCCTCTTTCCAGCTTCTGCGGCCACTGACATAATCACGGATTCCCTTCGCTGCATCCACCCCGGTGTTGCCCACCTGCTTTGCCATGCGTGTGGCCTTTTCCTCCGCGCCTCCGCGCCGAATCAGTACCTTGCGCACCCGTGGGTACATATCCCGCTTTACTGCGGCAGAGAGCTCATTGCCCTCAAACCGCACCGGCACTCCGTCTTCCTTCAGTTTTCGGAAGAAACGTTTCTGCAGGCGGCTGTCCGCAAAGACCGAAGTAAAGGTAATGACCATCTCATCTTTGTAAGCACACACCGCGCACTTAACCGGCTGGCGTCTCGAAACGCCGATCATTAAATGGAACCGTTCGATGAGATCCGCGTATTCCGGCTCCATCTGTACAGGCCCGATATTGGACAGTGTCATGGTGTAGGCCCGGTCCTTAAGCCGGAACACCAGAGAAAGTGCCGGAGCTTTTAAAAAGAGGGGAATCGCCCGCAGGTACCATTTTTTCTCGTTGGATACATTGTATGCAATGCTCTCCGCCAGTTTGTCTTTGTCAATCTTGCGGTCCATCTGACTGCTCACTTTCCGGAGAAGCACCTCAAACGGAATATCCGGATTCCGGAACAGCCAGCCGATCATGGTAACCGCAAAGAAATTCGCCATGGTATCTGAACCAAAAAAAGCCCGCAGATTGATGGGCAGATTCAAAACCACAGCACACCTGCTGCTCTTTCCGCCCAGATACTCCTGCCAGATAGACCAGATCAGTAATGCTGCCAGATACTTGGTGATGCTGACTCCATGTTGTTTGCAGACCGCCTTTAAGCGGCTCACCGGTACATACCCGTGCAGAACCTGCCCGGTTCCCAGCGGCAGGTAATGACCTTCTAACTGATAAGCCGGTCTGGAGCTGTAGCTTCTTGGTTTTCCGTCCTCCCCATGTTCTAAGTAACTGTCCTGGACATGGAAGATCTCCTGCTTTCTGGCATTCTCATCGTCCCGGGTCATGAACTCCGACGCCCCTTCTGCCAGACGAAGATACTGTCTGGTCAGGCATTTTAAAAAGTTTACCGCACCGAGTCCGTCCGTGAGCGCATGAAAGACTTCCAGATTGATGCGCTTTTCGTAGTAGGTTACCCGAAACAAGAAGCGCTGATTTCCATGAGGATCAATAAACCGGCATGGATAGGTATTTTCCCGCTTTACCTGCGGGATCCGGTCATTTTCCTCAAAATAATACCAGAAAAGTCCCCTGCGCATCTTCACACGGAAATTCCGGATCTCCGGCAGAATTTCCTCCAGCGCCCTGCTAAGAAGCTCCGGATCCACCGGTTCCTTTAAGGTCACCGAGATCCGAAAGACCTGGCTTACATTCTCATTTGCGATCACCGGAAAGATTTTGGCCGTATTGTCCAGTCTTCTCCATCGGTTTTTCCATCTTTTCTGTCCCATGATATTCCACCTCTCATGCTGCTGTTCCTATGCTGCGCAGGCAGTCATCTGTCTGTTCTATGCCCGGAAATAATAGCCCACACCCCACTTGGTATGTACGTATTTCGGGTCACTTGGACTCGGCTCGATTTTCTCACGCAGACGTCTTACGTGAACATCCACGGTACGTACATCTCCAGATTCCGAAGCCTTGTTGCCCCACACAAAAGACAGAAGGCTCTCTCTGGAATAGACTTTGTTGGGATTGCAGACCAGAAGTTCCAGAAGATCAAACTCCTTGGCCGTCAGATTGATTTCTTTTTCACCAATGAATACCCGGCGGCCTTCCCGATCAAGCTTTAAGTCTCCGGCGGTGATCATCTTATTTTCCGCCTCTTTGCCCTTTCCGGACTTTCTGGAATTTCTGCGCATAATTGCCTTGATGCGCGCCTTAACCTCCAGAATATTAAACGGCTTGGTCACATAATCGTCTGCGCCGTATTCCAGTCCCAGGATCTTGTCCATGTCTCCGCCCTTGGCAGTCAGCATGATGATCGGCATTTCGGAAAATTCCCGGATTGCCTGACAGACCTCAAAGCCGTCATATTTGGGAAGCATCACATCCAGAAGCACGACATCGTATTCTGTCTGTTTTGCCAGATTGATCGCCTCTTCCCCGTCATACGCGCAGTCCACATCCATTCCGTCCTGTTCCAGACTGAAACGGATGCCCTTCACGATCAGTTTTTCATCATCAACCACCAGAATCTTTGCCATGTTCTCACCTATTCCCTATACTGTAATATTTTCTTTTATTTTCTGAAAGGCCGCGTCCTTGATGCCCGGCACCTTCATGATATCTTCTATTTTTGTAAAACCGCCTGCTTCCTTCCGGTAACGGATGATATCCTCCGCCCGGGATGTCCCGATGCCCTTTAGCGTCATCAGTTCCTCCAGGGAAGCCGTATTGAGGTTGACCAGAACATGCTGCCCTGCCACAGAATTTCCCGCGTCTCTGTTCCCGGTTAACGCATTCTTGTTTTGAGCCTGCCAGGCCGGGTCCCCCGCCTGTGCTTTGGATGGAACCTCCAGCTTCATGCCATCTGTAACAGGCTCTGCCAGATTCAGCCAGGAGTCTTCCGCATCGTCCGTAAATCCGCCCGCCAGATCAACTGCCTCATAGATTCGGGCACCTTCCGGGAGCGTGTATACCCCAGGTGACCGCACCTTCCCACAGACATATACATAGCAGAGAGCCGTCTCTGTCATATTACTGTTTTCCGGTATGGAATCTGTTTTGCCCTGCTTTGCATCTGCTGTATGTTCAGCAGCTCCATTTTCCAGGAAAGCTTCGGTATCCTCTGGATATTCCAAACCTTCTCCGGTTATTTCCCTGCTGCTTTCCGGCGCGCTTTCCGCCTGAAACGCCCTGTTTTTCTGTACGGCTTCCGGCCCCTGTTCTGTCTTCCGGATGCCGCAGCTGTAAAAGCAGCCCGCCACAAACAGGCATACCGCAAGCAGCAGCCACTTTAAAATAGCAGATCGTTTTTTCTTCATGGTATTCTCTCCGTTTCCAAAGAGAATCCCGGATTCAGCCTAGCTCTATTCTACCGAAAGCATTCCGTAAATACAAGCGGTATTTGTAAAAAGAATACGCACGGAAAAACAAAAACGGCAGGAGCCGGTAAGCTTTCCTGCCGCTTGTACATTTCAGACTCTCACACCTTTTTACTGTTCGGACGGTGATTTGGTCAGCTGGCTTTCATCCTGTCCGGCCGTCTGAACCGGAGAAGCACCGGTCTGGGCCTGCTGCCCCGCCTGGCCGGATGGTCCTGTCTGGCTATCCGTGGACGCGCCGACCGTTGGCGTTGCCTGGGTCTTTCCCGCTGACAGACTCACACCCGGGCCCCCGCTTGAAGAAGATCCTGCAGTGTAGGTTCCACTTCCTGTATTGCCTGCCGCCAGCTCCGGATAATCATAGAAAGAAGCCTCGATGCAGACATTGCCAGTGATGCCTGCCACGGAACCCGTCTCGGTAAGCTGCCAGATCTTCCGGTTCTGGAATTCACCGGTCGTTCCGTAGCGCGCATACCAGATATCATACGGCACCTGGGACACATTCTACATAATTGGTCAGCCACTGATTGTTTCCGTAGAGAATTGGACGGTATCCGGCATCCGCGATGGCTTTGCAGAAAACATTCGTCTGGTTTGCCAGTTCCTGCGGCGTTTTTTCCATTGTCAAGCAGGTACTTGGATTCTACATCGTAGGCAACCGGATAGGAAATCTTATATCCCCGGATCTGTTCCAGCACATACTGGGCTTCCTGCCGCGCAGTCTCTTCATCCAACGCCATGGAATAGAGGAACACACCCACACGGATGCCGTGGCTGATGGCACCCTCCATATTTTCTTTAAAGTAAGGGTCCAGATCATTTAAGTATCCGACACGGATCATGGCAAAGGTCACGCCATCCGCCTTCATGGCATCCCAGTCGATGGGACCTGCCTGGTTCTGGTATTTGGAAATGGTAACGCCTTTTGCCACCGCTCCCTCAATCTTTGTTCCATCAATGCGGTAAAATCCCTGGTCCTGTACCGTCAGTGTTTCTGCTGCCATAGCCGGTACTGCCGGAGCCTGCAGGGCAAAAAGTCCGCAGAGTGCCAGTGCTGCCAGGCGCTTTCCTGTATTTATCTTACCATGTAACATGAAAAAATCTCCTCTCTGTCTGTTCAACTAAGTCCATGTATCCTAGTGTAATCCAGCCGGAAAGGAGATTCAATTTCTATTCTTTTAAAATTTCTTACTATTTTGTAAGACCGAATACCTGCTCCGCGTAATTTACGGAAGCCATGGCATCGCGGCAGTACTGATCTGCTCCCATGGTATCGGCATATTCCTGGGTCAGCACGGCACCGCCAACCATCACCTTTGCCCACGGTGCTGCCTTGCGAAGCTGTACGATGGTTTCTTCCATGCTTGGCACGGTGGTGGTCATCAGCGCAGAAAGTCCCACCAGTTCAATATGCTTCTCCACGGCTGTCTCTACAATGGTCTCCGGCGGAACATCCTTGCCCAGATCCAGCACATCATAGCTGTAGTTTTCCAGAAGCACCTTCACAATATTCTTTCCGATGTCGTGAATATCACCCTTAACAGTAGCCAGAATGATCTTACCTTTCTTCTCCTGCTTCTGACCACTGGCATCCAGCTTTTCCTTGATAACCCCAAAAGCGCCCTTTGCCGCCTCCGCGCTCATCAGAAGCTGCGGCAGGAACATGGTCCCCTTCTCAAAGCCCTTTCCCACTACATCCAGTGCCGGAATGATCTGGCTGTTGATGATCTCCAGGGCATCCTGGATTTCCAGCAGTTCCTTTGCAGCCTGCACCGCCTGGTCTTTTAATCCCTTCACGATGCTGGCATGCAGATCCGAAGCTTCCTGACTGCCTGCTGTCCCAGACGCTCCGCCTGCTGCAGACCCTCCATTTCCAGTTACCGCACTCTGGCCCAGGCTTGCCACCTGCCCGCTGTAAACAGAAATGTACTCGCTGCACTGCGGATCCAGATTCATCAGGGCACGGAAGCTGTAGTACGCGCGCATCATGGCCTCGGAATTCGGGTTGATGATGGCAGCGCTTAAGCCATTCTGCATGGCCATGGTGAAAAATGCCGCATTGATGATCTCACGCTGTGGCAGACCGAAGGAGATGTTAGACACACCTAAAATGGTTTTTCCGTGAAGCTCATCCCGCACACGGCGAAGAGTCTCCAGCGTGGTGATGGCCCCCTGGCTGTCCGAGCTTACCGTCAGGCACAGCGCGTCAATGATGATGTCTTCTGGTCCGATTCCGTATTCAGCCGCCGTCTTATAGATCTTTTTTGCCACCTGAATGCGGCCCTCTGCCGTCTCCGGAATACCACCCTCATCCAGCGCCAGCGCTACCACAACGCCGCCATACTTCTGTACCAGCGGGAATACCGTACGCATGGACTCCTCTTTTCCATTAACGGAGTTGATAAGCGGTTTTCCGTTGTATACACGCATGGCCCGCTCCAT
>ENA-OQHL01001548-OQHL01001548.1-human-gut-metagenome-genome-assembly--contig:-NODE-1548-length-11386-cov-2.147882_pt1 | contig 11386 bp, 15 predicted proteins | sample MGYA00242565_ERZ504723 | MGnify/ENA primary metagenome ERZ504723 (study PRJEB26092, sample SAMD00036211) | human gut metagenome | host: Homo sapiens | study: EMG produced TPA metagenomics assembly of...
TTCCGGGTATAATCTTAGATACCAGATACCAGATCAACAATGAAACCACTGTTGAAACAGGCGGTGCAAAGCCCATGATAAACAGGGAAGAACATGTCTATCTGACTAAACCAGTACGACAACGGAATCCTGAACAGGAAAGTCGCTATCAGAACTGTGAATCATCGGGAACAATGAATTTCCCTGTCCGCTGAAGTAAGAAGTTTATGCAGAACACAAAACTTACAACGATACAGTCGATACTATATCCCCGCAGATACATCCGCCGCCATTGATACCACCGCCGCATCCTTGGTAAAGAATGCGGTAAGCGTTTCCGGCAGGAATTGTGAATACACACAAACCGATACACCGAAAACAAGTGCAATTCCTATCCCCGAAGCCAGACAGCGGTTCATCCGCTGTATAAGTCCGGCTCCGTAGTTCTGTGCCGTCATCGTCGCTACTGCCGATGAGATTGCCATCGGAGGCAGCATGGCAAACACTATAATCATTCTCTACGACACCCAAAGAAGCCGATGCGATCACTCCCATCTGATTGACTATAACGGTGATGATCAGAAACGAGATATTGATCAGCGCATCCTGCAACGCAATAGGCGCTCCCAATGTCATGACTTTCTTGGCCAGGTTCCGGTTCAGCCGGATATCTTTCCGGGTAAACTCAAAATGAAATCCGTGCCGATATAAGAACCAAAGAGAGATCACGAAGCTGACTCCCTGTGCCGTTATGGTGGCAACTGCCGCTCCTGTGGCTCCCAAATGGAAATATCCTACCAATATAAAATCGAGTACAATATTAATCACACACGCCAGCGCTACAAAATAAAGCGGCGTCTTGGAGTCTCCCAACCCGCGCAGAATACCGCATACGACGTTATATCCTACTATAAACAATATCCCGGCCGAACATACAAGGATGTAACTTTTCGTATCCGCCATCGCCTCTATCGGCGTATGCATCAACTCTGCTATCCGACCATGAAAAAACACCATGACCAAAGTAAGCAACACCCCGATTATTGAAAACAACCATACGGACGAACCGATGGTGAAAGCTACTTCTTGTCATCCTTTGCTCCGGTAGCTATGGCAATCAGAACGGTTGTTCCTGTCGTAATGCCAAGAATAATCCCAGTGATTGTCTGCATCACCTGACTGCCGATGGCCACAGCCGCCACACTTGCAGAATCATCGTATTGTCCTACCACAAAAAGGTCGGCCCCACCATAAAGTGCCTGAAGCACATTGGCAATTAGAAAAGGAACCGCAAATTGCAGTAATACTTTCGGAACACTCCCTTGTGTCAAATTTAACTCTTTCATAGTTTTTCAATACTTACTCCTCTTATCTTACTTGTTACAAAATAAAAAAGTGCCGGACAAGCTGAATGATTCACACCATTCATCTTATCCAGCACTATAATTATCTATTATAGCACCCTCCGATGAGGATTTTCTATGCCTGTCCCTATTTTCGGGCTGCAAATATGGGCTTTGTTTTCATAACTACCAAATTATAATCGATAATTATTTTTTTTATGATACCATAAGGTATCAATGTGATACCAATTTCAGACCGACAATGGAGCAAATCAATGTGAAGATGAAGAAAATTCTGCCCCAACTTGCCGGCTCTTTAAAGAAAAAGATACCGATCAGCACCGTACCGGCGGCACCGATACCGGTCCATATAGCATAAGCCGTACCAACGGGCAATGCTTTGGTAACCCTTATCAGAAGGAGCATACTGACACACAGGGATATCAGCAGCCCTAATGACCACATATATTTCTCTGCTCCTACTACTCTGTTTATTTTTCCCAAACAGAAAGTAAAGACCAATTCAAGGCATCCTGCCAAAATCAAAAGAATCCAATTCATAACACTTCCTTTTTTGATTGCAAAGGTCATGAATTTCCGGCGCCCTTCATTTACATTTGTAAAAAAGGGATTTTACAAAGTTTAAAAAAATCATCTTATCTTCGCACGAATTCTGCTTAGATTGACCTGTGAGATGCCTAAATAGGAAGCTATAATACCCAATGGCACACGTTGAAGTATATCGGAATATTCGGATATCAGTTCCTGATACCTCTCCAATGAAGTTTTGAATTGCCTTGATATAAACAGCTTTTCCGATTTGATGTATTCTCTCTCGGCAAACTTCCGTCCCCAGTTGGCTATATGTATATCTTCCAGATAGAGATTGTGCAGTTTATCGACACTGAGTTCATACAGGACACTATCTTCCAAAAGTTCAATATTCTCATATCCTGCCCGATTATCATAAAGAGTTTGCAAAGGGAAGATTGCATCCCCTTCTTTCCCGAACCAGAAGGTAACCTTCTTATCCGACTGATGAGTATAGGCATGCAGCATCCCTTTCTTCATCAGATAGAACTTAGAGCTTTTATGGTTTGCACGGAACAGATGGAAGCCTTTAGGATAGGCTACTTCGGGAGCATCGCTCAGTAAAGCCTCTTTTGAAGCATCCGGCAACTTGTAAATCGAGTCTATGATATCATTTATATCCATAAGCTGTTTTATTTCAATCGTTTTGCTACCCTTTTCAGCATAGAACGGATGATGACTTTATGAAAAGGACGAATAAAGAAGAAGTACAACCAGCCCAGTCGGTTATTGAACTTTACAACGGTCGTGATTGTAAACGTCTGCCCACCGGACTCCTTCTCTCCACACCATAAGGCAGCATGAAACGTCAAGTGTTTATCGGGCATACCGAAAACAATCTCCTGTGCATTCTGCTCACATATCGTATCGGCAAAGCGCATACCAACTTCCAGACCTAACGGTTTGACTATCGTATTCCTTAACTTCATCAGCCCATTCACCCACGCCGGAGAGTGGTTAAAAGCCATATCAAAGAACTCGTCGGAAGTGATTGCTTTTTCACTGACCACATTCCTTGAAAAAGAATCGCAATAATCTGCCGGAAGATAGCCGGCTATCAAACTGTCCTGGGGTATATTCTGCTCTTTCATCATCTTCAGCCATACCTTAATAGTATGGTTTGCCAAAAGTAGTCACTTTAGATAGACAAACAATGACTTTGCCCGATTTTCTGCTATTATCTCCTGCCCGTCCGACAGATATTACTATTACTTATTCACAAACTGAAGGTCATAAATGAATATATACAGCAAGGGCTGCCCTTTCACGGAGCAGCCCTCACCATTCTATTTACATCTCTTGTTTTTAGTCTTCAATCGTACATATACTTACACGGTTCCAATCCGGTTCGGTAAACATGTCACCTACGCCCTGACCTTCGGCAGTGATACGAGAAGCATTGATTTTGTATTTATTGACCAAGATAGTCTTTACGGCTTCCGCACGCGCAGCAGCAATTCTTGCATTAACTTCGACGCTGCCTTCCGGAGAAGCATACCCCTTGATCACTACTTTTGCATCAGCATATTTCTTCAGATAAGAAGCTACGCGTTCCACATTCGGCAACTGTGAAGCGTCAACCGATGATTTACCCTGTCTGAAAGTAATGATAGATTCAGGAACACGGGCAGTTTTCACTACAGTCTCCACCGGAACGACCTTGGCACGGCATTCTTCCAGTTCTTGCTGCAACCCGCTGATTCTCTGATTAGCACTGTTGAGTTCACCGTCCTTATTGTTCACCTGTCCGCGGAGGGCATTGATAGAAGCATTCAGATCGTCGATTTCTCCCTGGTTGTAAACTCTTACTTTAGTGAAGTAACGGTTTCCTGTACTACTCTTGAAGTGGTAAGTTAGTCCGGCAGTCAGTTCAAATGCTGCATTATTAGCATTGAAACGGCTTTTTGCCTGGTTGAAATCCCCTTGCATATCATATACGATGGCAGGTTTCAGTCCCAATGTCCAGGCCTTGCTTTCGCCTAGATTAAAGTTCAGATTCAATCCGAAACGAGTGGACCATGAGTTTTGGTCGCCATCACCATTCACGTAATAATGTAGCCAGCCTGCTCCAGCTACAGCTTCTACCTCAAACAAACGAGGAGTGCCATTATAACCTGCAAATAAGTTCATCAAGTTTACTTTACCCAACAGACTAATGTCTGAAGCATCAAAAGCCGTTTTACTTGAAGTAGTATTAATATATCCCATTCCCTGCAATCCTAAACCAAAAATAGGAGTCAATTGTTTTGAAACCCCAATTCCAAATCCGGGGCGTGCATTCTTAAAGAAAGCGCTGTGAGTAAGAGGAGTGATTGCACCGGCATTTACCTCTACAGACCAATTATCTGTAAGTTTTGTACCTTCTACAACGGATTGAGCATTTGCTGTAAATGCACCCAATACCATAGCTAATAAAATAATAGATTTCTTCATAATCATACGTTTTAAATTGTAATGTTCCATTTGCTAAATCATTAGAAATGTTTTATCTGCTCATGCCTAATTTTTTAGTTTATAATTTATTTTGTTATTCACTTTAAACAACATACTATATCAAATATTAGTTCACGACCATCTATCTGAATTAACAACTATTTGATATTTAAAAGTCTCATAGAACCTATGATCAACAACAGCATCTCCATTCGAACAAATAATTAAATCCATTCGTTAAGACAATAAAAACAAGAAAAATGAATACCTTATCTACAAGTAAACAAAAACTATCCTTAGCCTTTAAAATAATAAAAGATACGGTTCAAGGATTTGTTGATGACAATGTAATGAGACTGAGTGCATCTTTGGCATACGCTACCCTATTTTCTATCATTCCATTATTTTCTCTATTAATTACTATTGGAGTCTTTCTTCAGATTGATCTAACTGATCAATTATATACCCAGATAGAACCAGTCGTAGGTCCAAAAGTTGTCGAGGCGCTCCGATCCATCATCGAGAACGCGACAGAAGCAGACGTATCTTCTTTTGCAACAATTATTAGCGTTGGAGTTACTATATTTAGTGCAACTACTGTCTTTGCAGAAATTCAGAGTTCACTGAATACTATTTGGGGCATAAAGGCAGTCCCCCGGAAAAGTTGGCTTAAATATATTAAAAACCGATTACTCTCTTTTTCTGTTATCCTCGTATTTGCTTTCATTTTATTGATCACATTTACCATTACTAACCTTATCACAGATTTGAGTAACAGATATATTGCCAACAATCCGGATGTAGCCGAATCATTAGTAAAAGTTATAGGCATATTTGTTAACATAGTAGTAACAACTATCATATTCACACTAATCTTTAAAATACTACCCGATGCAAAGATTAAAAGTAAAGACGTATTTATCGGAGCAGTCGTAACTACTGTACTATTATTGGCAGGTCAGTGGGGAATATCGTTCTATATAGCTATTGCAAACATTGAAACAGTTTACGGAGCTGCGGCATTCATGGCTATTTTCATCATATGGATTTACTACTCTGCCATTATCATATATACAGGTGCAGAATTTACCAAGACTTGGGCAAATGAGCTGGGAGGGAAGATTTTCCCTGACGAATATGCGGTGGCAACTAAAATAATAGAGATACACGAAGAAAAGAAATCGCTTACATAGGGTGGGTAGTGTCACTAAGTTCCGGCAACCGAATACAGCCGGACTTAGTGACAAACGATTAATCAGCTACTTACCTCCGGGCATCGGCAGAAAGTGTATAGATTTCACTTTTTACATCATTTTCTCTTCTATGCTGTTTTGCACGCACCATTTTCCGTAATTTCTTTGTTTTAGATTCTGGCGAGAGATGATAAATAAGCGCTCCTATTGCTGAACCTAGTGTCAGCCTGATCCATAAATTAAAACTACCGGTTTTCATAATTAATTGTGTTAACGGTTAAACATATAAAATAATGTCGTTTCCACTCTCTCTGATTGTTTATGACAAAAAGGGGAGAACAGCTATCATTTACACCGTCCTCCCACTTTTGAACAACAAACACCTAGCTATTTTTTTGCTTTATCCGAGAAAGTATGAACTTTGTTTCTTACATCATCTGCTTTTTCTGCTATATGAAAGGTTCCGTCCGCTACCTTATCGGCCATTTCAACCCCAGCATCCAATACTTTATCATTCACCGTATCAATCATGTTTATGCCTTCACCAGTTACTTTCTGAAAGGCATGATTTACTTTTTCTTTCATCTTCTTGCCCTTAGGAGAACACCAAAAATGATAAACAAGCGCTCCAACTACCGAGCCTACTCCCAGCCCAATAATTAAATTAGATTTTCCTCTTTCCATAATCAAGTTTTAGTTTAAATTATTAATAAATCAAAGTTCTTCACCCTTCGTTCGGATGCCTTCTGAATAAAGATACAATCCATAAAAGCAATACTGCACCTACAACCGAAGTAATAAGACTACCCAAAATGCCACCAGTAGCAATACCCAGCAGTCCGAATACCCAGCCTCCCAAGAGACCACCAATGATACCTACAAGAAGGTTAATCAGGAGACCGAAACCTCCTCCTCTCATAATCTTCCCGGCTATAAAACCGGAAACGATTCCAATAATAATGTACCAAATTACACTCATAATGTTTAAAATTTAGGTTTATATTTACATTTCAAAAGGTTAATATTTTTCTCAAACCAAAACTGCATTTTCTATTTAGTTTATAAACCAAAGAACAAGCTATCCAAACATCTCGCTAATTTAGATCCTGTTTTTCATTCAACTATTAATAATGTCATTCATTAAAAAATAAACACTATTCAGTATCATTTAGTTCTATTTTAGCACTTGCGTTTAACACATATTTCGTTTTATATCACACTTTCATAACTTTCAGAATATGATCCAACTAAATTATTACGATTTTAAGAATGATTATATTCTTCTGACAAACTTCTATTATAAGCAAGATGTTTTACTAAATATAAGACTTTTAAAATATATAAATATGGAAAATAATGACAATCTATTTCTTCTTAATCATCCTGACTATGATGATATACACAGAATGTGTTCGGATGCATATACTAAAGGGCGTATGGTAGAAAGGTCACTCGCTATTGAAGCATACAGATTACGTTGTAGTAATCTGTTTGGCAACAGATGTATGAGTCGGACAATCTTCGGAGCCCTTTCCAAAAAAACATGTGATGGGAATTGCTGGTATTTAAACCAATTCAAGTTGGAGCTATACAAACTGGAAACCTAAATAAAAGAGTTCTCTCTGTATCTTTTTTCACATTCTCGATACGGATGTTAACCTTGTCTTGAGTATTTTTATCCCCGCAAGATGTCATTACCAAGGTAATAGCACATGCCATCACCCATGCTATAAATAATAATTATCTTATATATTCCCGATTAAATTGTTATATTTAGGTAAGAACTTAAATTCCCGGTAAAAGATATCTTCGAATTCTTCGACCGGGAATAATATAAAAGATTCATTTAAGAAATGGTAATCTTATTTCTTATCCGACTTTTTACCAAAAGATGTAGATTTCTGGTAGTCACACCATGTCAAATCCTTATCAGGAGTTGCCGACAGAACCTGGCTGCTACGTTCTTTCGCTAGCTTTTGGTCCATTGCACGTACTTGCTTTTCGGTACGCTCGGTACCTTCCGGCTTTCTGTCCACCAATCCATTCGTATTTCTTACTTCTTGCAATGGATCATCAATATATTGCCATTCTTCTTTCAGTCTCGTGCTCTCACCTTCGTTCCAAGGACCACGGGAATCTCCACCCTTTGACAAGTTAAAATAAAGATTACTATATTTAGGTGAAGTTTGTAAAGTACCGGGAGGGAAGTTGGGCTGGATAGTTGACAGTGCAGCTTCAAACTGTTGAAAATGAGTAATCTCACGAGTCATAAGGAATGTAAGGGTTTCTTTGACAAATGGATCCTCTGTAAACGAAAGCAGATTTTCATATCCTATTTTGGCACGACACTCATTAGCCATATTAGACTGAAGGTCCACCGTCAATTCCGCATTGGCAGATACATATGTAGCACACCAAGGATTCCCGTTACTATCTGTCAGCATAGGACTGCCGGGAGCAACAACTACACATTGGGGATTGGTAAATGCCTGATGGATATATTCCTCTTTTGCAGATTTACCTTCCATTAATTTGCTAATCTCCATCGTTTCAACAGCATCCTTCATTTTACCGTTTACCGGACCGAGAAGCATTTGTATGGTAGCTCCTACTATTTCGAGATGCGTCAATTCTTCCGTAGCGATATCCATAAGCATATCATACTTATCAGGAAACGGATTATGACAACTAAAAGCCTGTACAAAATACTGCATGGCTGAGGTTAATTCACCGTTAGCACCGCCGAATGCTTCGAGCAATATACGGGCAAAACGCGGATCCGGTTTGGATACGCGGGCATTGAATTGCAAATCTTTTACATGATAAAACATAATTGATTCATTTTAAAGTTAATAATTCAGGTTGGTTGAGATGTACATCTATATTTTAATAGGCCGGACAGCACCAAAAAGCTGTCCGGCACACATCAAGAATCAAAATTTATAACCATAACCCAACATGATGACGACATTATCATCGTTGGCAAACATGAATTTCGCCTCTGCATTTAAATAACTACGTTCTGATAAAGGTAACGTAATACCGCCTCCGAGATTGAAAGCAAACTTTGTAGTATTGCTTCTATCTAATTCGGTAGTCACACCGTCAACTTCCACTTTCTGTTTTCCATAGAAATTATTCTGCATGCCTATTCCCGCAAGCGGATAGACAGAGAATCCTTGCCCGTCTTTACTGAAATTGAAGACATAATGAAAGTTTACATTTACATCCAATCCCGTCACTTTATCTTTCGGAAAGAAAAATGTGAGATCAGGCGCAATCCGAAGATTGTCAGCTATCACATAACGTCCCTGTGCCTGCAAACCGAACCTTTCATAATTGGTTTGATATCCAAGACTTCCCATCAACGAACCTTCTCCCTTTTTTGTCTGGGCATTCATTCCTAAAGCTGCAAGTGCAACCATTACTGATAATAATAACTTTTTCATAATTCAGGTATTAAGTTAATAATCTATTTAATTGAAAAGAGAACTTCTAAGTCATTAATCTTCGATAGTACAGATACTTACACGATTCCAATCCGGTTCAGTGAACATATCGCCTACTCCTTGGCCTTCGGCCGTTATGCGGTCTATATTAATCTTATATTTCTTGACTAAAATATTCTTCACAGCCTCGGCACGCGCTTTTGCTATTCTATCATTTACTTCTATACTACCTTCTGGAGAAGCATATCCTTTGATAACGACTCTTGTATCAGGATGTTTCTTCATATAAGAAGCTACACGTTCCACATTCGGAAGTTGCGAAGCATCTACCACCGAGCGGCCTTGTCTAAAGGTAATGATAGATTCCGGAACCCTGCTTGTCTTTACCACAGCAGCGGAAACAGTCTTTGTGCGGCAATCTTCCAGATCACGCTGCAATCCACTGATTCTTTGGACAGCATTATTCAGTTCACTGTTTTTATTATTCACTTCACCGCGTAGGGCATTGATAGAAGAATTCAGATCATCAATTTCTGCCTGATTATAAACTTTCACTTTGGTGAAGTAATGGTTTCCGTTACTTGTTTTGAAATGATAAGTCAGCCCGGCTGTTATTTCAAAAGCCGCACTATTGACATTAAAACGGCTTTTTGCTCTATTAAAATCACCTTGCATATCGTACACGATAGCTGGTTGAAGTCCAAGGGTCCAGGCCTTACTTTCTCCAAGGTTAAAATTAAAATTCATTCCAAAACGGGTGGACCAAGAATTCTGGTCTCCATCGCTGCTTGCATAATAATGTAACCAACCCATTCCGGCCACAGCTTCTATTTCAAAGACACGCGGAGTACCCAAATAGCTTCCAAACAAATTCATCAGATTGACCTTTCCCAATAAACTTACATCAGAAACATCAAAAGCTGTCTTACTCCGGGTAGTATTAACATACCCCATACCTTGAAATCCCAAACCGAAATTAGGTGTTAACTGTTTAGAGAACCCTACTCCAAAAGCAGGGCGCATACTCTTGAAAAAAAGCACTGTGAGTGAGAAGGTGTAATCGCACCAGCATTGATTCCTACAGACCAGTTATCTGTAAATTTAGTACTTTCTACCACCGATTGAGCATTTGCAGTAAATATACCTAATGCACAAGCTAATAAAATAATAGTTCTTTTCATAATTAAAAATATTTATGTGAAGTTTTGTTTGCTATTCACTCAAAAAAAACATATCCTATAAAAAATAGTTCGTAGTTTTTAGTTTTGCAATTAACATCTATTTTACAGTCTTAAAATCTAAAAAACAGCACATATATGAAATAACGACCATCTAACTTGTTTCTTATGCAAAATATGCAAGAAAGCCTAATGATAGATACAGAAAACGGCAGGATTTTTATTTTAGAAGTATTCAAAGAATAGTTATATTAAGCTTTATCCTTCAATAGGAAACAATTTTAGTTCAAATTCATTTAGAATGGTTACAAAAAGGGAATATAATCCATTCAAATTAACAGTTCCTTTCCTTTCATAAAATAAAGTAAACCAGGGAATCTATACAGACAAAATAGAAATTCATTCACTCCTTTTAAAGGTTTAGTAGCTTCCTCACCGACCAACATTCCGTTTCTTTTAAAGGAACGAAGTGTTCCTTTAAAAGAAACAGACACAAACACTGCTAGTTATTATGCATAAATAATCAATTTCTTTGCACTAGCAGAGCTTTAAACTAGATATTTATTCATAATTTTATGCAGTACTCTCTCTATCTGACTTTAAAAGATATCTGATTCGCCCAATAAAAATCTTAAAAACAGAACATAGTTAATATATATAAATCCCCCCATCCAACAGTTCGGTCAGTATATATATCACGCATGTATTTCCTTATTTTAAATTCATTTATCTTCCGGAATCACTTCATTCAAACAAGCTATGGCATTGAGAGTGCGCGGATAGCCGATGTAAGGCAAGAGCTGCGTCACGACAGCCAGCAAGGTATCTTTACTATTACCTACATTGACATTTCCCTGTATGTGCCCTTTCACCTGTAATTCACAGCCTCCCAAGGAAACAAGGATGGAGAACGTCAGCAGTTCCCGTGTCTTCACATCCAGCCCGTTACGTGTCTGGCAGTCTCCGAAACAGTTGGCGGAGAGATAATGCTGGATATGCTTTTGGTTTTCGGGAGCGTTTTTATGCATTTGGTCTATCCGTTCGCCGAAAATGGATTTCTGCAACGCCAGTCCTTTGTCGAAACGGGTTTCGGCAGAAACGACCGCTTGTCCCTCTAAAGGCAGACGTACACCGTGGGCAAGCAGCACCTCATTAGTGATGCCGACAAAGTCCATCACTTTAGCCATGCCTGCATAGGCTACTGCCTGGTAAAGGATTTC
>ENA-OQHL01001552-OQHL01001552.1-human-gut-metagenome-genome-assembly--contig:-NODE-1552-length-11377-cov-6.549867_pt1 | contig 11377 bp, 4 predicted proteins | sample MGYA00242565_ERZ504723 | MGnify/ENA primary metagenome ERZ504723 (study PRJEB26092, sample SAMD00036211) | human gut metagenome | host: Homo sapiens | study: EMG produced TPA metagenomics assembly of...
ACTAAAATCTTCATCTTCATAATAATATTTTTTATCTAGAATCTTTTCATCTTCTTTTTCTAGTAAATACTTATGTTCATTTATTTTTGAGATTTGATATCCCTTTTGTTTTGCAAATTCATATGGATCATCTTCAAATATTCCAATCGCAATTAATGCTTCTGTTTCAAAAAATACTTTTTTACATCCGCATCTTCATTTTCAGCATACACTAACAAACCTAAAGAAGAAGCATCTACTAAGCAGTCTTCATCCATCTTTCTAAAATGTGTTTTCTTATATTTACTTAATAGTATTTCTTTATAAAAAATTATCTGCGGGAATAATATGTTTATTTTTTGGGTCCTTTTCTTGGTTCTTCACGAACAGTATTATTATAAAAATAAATTCGCTCATAAGGTGCAATACTTTCTATAGTATAAAGACCATTTTCACTTTTTACAGGACTTAATTTTAAAGATATTTCTTTTGCAGCTTTATCTATTCGATAATAATGTCTAATTTTCCATTCTTTAAAAATACTTCTTTCCTGCATTAAATTTTCATAGAGTTGAATTTCGATACCATTCTTTGTTTCTTCTGCATGGTAAACATAAGGACACGATAAAAGTCTTTCTTTATCAAAATACTCAAACATATAGCGACCAAAATACATTTTTCTACTGAGTCCCACGTTGATTCCTAACTCATCAAAAATACGAAAAGAATCTCCTCTTAATTTATAATCAGCTTTCATCTTTTGAAAACGATTATGCCATTTATTATTTAAATCTTTAAAAGCTTGAATTTGTTGTTCATATATTTGTTCGTCTATTACATGGATCATAAAATAACGATCTTGAAAAAGCTCTTTTAAAACATCCAAACAATGATTAATGATTTGTTCATCATTTTTACATTTTAAAAGAATATATGATATTCCTACAACTTGATCTGGTTGTTCCATTCTAAAATAAAGATCTTCATTATGAGAGTAAAAAGACAAATACCAATACCATAAATTGGCATTATTTAAAACCCATTCTGTATATTCTTTAGAATTGTATACCGCAAATCTTTCAGCTCGCCAGTTACTTTGATTCAAATTTTCCCTTAAATCTAATCGGTTTAACAAATTTTCTATAAAATCTATGCTAACAAACTCTTTTGTAATAAATGTAATTTTTATTGAAATTCTATCCATACAAACTCCTTTTTATTAGATCTACTGCATTGCATAATAATGATGCAATGCAGTAATCATATTAGTATCAGTGCTCAAATATTCGAATAAGGACATCTCCCATCTGACTTGGTATATCTTTAGTCCTTGAAAGTGTTCCTTTAGGAACATAAATATCCAGTCTTTTTGTGCTAACTTCCCTAACAGCATTCAATTTTTCGCTTAATCCTTCGCCTTTCTTAAAATTCAATAATTTTTCTTTGAATAACATCATCACTTAGATCAGAAGCATACTCTTTAACTTTTCTTAGTATAGCACTGTCTTTTTCGTAGCTTTTTAACCTCACATCAATTGTTTTAACGCTGATTCCTTCACCATTTTTGAAAAAGTCAAATACTGGAAAGAAACCATCTGCTAATTTTCCGACATGTTCATATGCCGCATATTGAATTTTTGCAAGCTTTTCTTCAATCGCTTTTCCTCTTAAAAAACGTGGTAAGCTCCATTCTTCAGCAATTTTTGTTGAAGCTCTTCCAAATAAGTCATCAATATAACTTGAAAGTCTTGAACATAAACTGCTGACTGCTGAATAACATTTATTAACCAAAGGAATTTGTTTTATTTTTCCAGGTACTTTCTTCAAATAAGAAATTGTTCTTTTTGGAAAATCAGGAAGCTTTTCTAAAATACGTTTTGCAAGGTCCGTTGCTTTTCCAGCAGCCCATTTTAATGGTTTTAGTAAGGAATCTGCAACCATTGTAAATACAATACAGCCAATAGAAATAATTACACTTATAATCATTCCTCTTGCAAAATATATTAATGCATTAACAGCATCACATACATCCCCTGCTACTGGTAAAAATCCAATAACATCAATTATAAATTGCAGTTGATCTAATATCTTATCTGACTTAGGTGATGGACACGGTTGCGGTTCTTTAGCCTTTACTTTTTTTACAGGTTGTACAACTTTTTTTACTGCCTTCGTTGATTCATTAACTATTTTTACTGCATTAGAAACTGCCGAAGCAATTGCACCTGTTGTTTTTGATGGCACCGTTGTTGGTTTCTTTACTGTCTTTTTCTTTTCATCTTTCTTATTGCTGAAAATACTTCCAACAGCATTAATAACACTATTTGCGGCACTAGCAATGATTGATAAGATGCTTTTGTGTCCACTAGGATCTACATACTTGTATTGATTATTCAAACAGTATGTGTATCTGTTTTGACTTGTAATGTTATCCTGTGTTCCCTTATAATCATCAATCTGTACGAACTGTCCAATTCTTGGATTATAGTATCTTGCTCTTAAATAGATATTTCCTGTTGTATCAAGCTTTTCTCCATTATAACCATAACCGCTTGTTTTATCATCTGTTTTTCCAAAATCATCATATTCAATCTGTGACATTGTTCCTTTTGATGATATTTCAGCCATTACACTTTGATTGTTTCCACTCAGATAAGTTTGTGTTCCATCTGCATTTTCTGTTGAGATTCGTTCTTCTCCATAGATATGAACATCATCATTTTCAGAAAGCACAAGTGTATTTTCAGCTGTCTTATCTAAAAGATAATCTTTGTATTCACATTTTTCATTGGATTTTGGATCCTTAATGAGATTACTTGCACACAATCCATTTTTTCTTCTGTATGTAAGCTGATATCTCATTGCATCAAATGATTCATCTGATTTTTTCGCATCCAACAGTTCTTCTACTTCAGTAAATGGTAATGACTGCATATAGTCGAACCATTCTTCTGTATCCTGTTTGTAATCTAAATCATATGGGCTGTTGATGATCTTTTCTTCGTGAATTCGATCACCTTCACCATCATATTCATAATTGTAAGTTCTGTCTCTGTTTGTTTTTAAAGCAGTCAATTGACCAAATTCATCATATTGATAATATTCTTTGTATCCACCTGCATAGTAGATGTCTCTTACATTTCCATTTTTATCATAATAGATATCAGTAAGTCCATCTTTTGATTTAATACTTGTCAACTGATTTTTGTCATTGTAGCGATAGATTTTATTTGTTCCATCACTTGATGACTCTACTTTGTTTCCAAAAAGATCATAGCTGTATTCAGTTATGACTGTTTTTCCATCAATCGTTTTTGTTGAAGCTTTCAATTCATCCGATTCATTGTAGTCATAGCTGTTAACGACACCATTGATTGTTTCTGAAATAACATTGTCCTGTCCGTCATACTCATATTTGTATTCTGACAGCATCTTGTCACCTTTAGTATTGACATAAGCTGTTCTACGATTTAGTTCATCATAACTGTAATCTGTAGTAATACCATTTCTTTCTAATGATTTTGTATTTCCTCTTACATCATAGCTGTAAGATGCATATTCCTTGCCATTTTTAGAGACCTTATCTATTTTATCAAACTGATTATAGGTATAGCCTATTGTATAATCATTATACTTAATTTCAGTTCTGTTTCCATAGATATCCCATTTATATTCAACATTATTGTCGTTGGCATCTTTAACCTTTGTAATATTGTTGAACTTGTCATAGGTATACTTGACACTCTTATTGTTATAGTCTGCTTCTAAAAGGTTATCATAGGCATCATATTTGAACTGTCTTGTTCCTTCTGAAAGCTTTCTTCCCAATGCATCATATGAATAATCGATCGTTGTTCCATCGTTTTTTGTATAAGATGTCATTTGACCGAAATCATCATACTGATAAGTTTCAGTGAGTCCATATTCGCTTACTTCTTTGATAAGATTATCAGCTTCATCATATTCATAAGTTGCTTTTTTATCATTATAACTTCTTTCAACAAGATTGTTGTTTCCGTCATAACCGTACTTCATCACTCTTTCAAGAGGACTTTGTACTTTTGTCATGTTATTTAAGCTGTCATATTGATATCTTGTAATGAAGCCATTGCTGTTTGTTTCTGCAATCATATTGCTGTTGGCATCATATTCTCTTTTGATAACATGATCATAGATATCTTTATATTGAACAGCGTTGCCTTCTTCATCATAATCAACAGATACAATTGCTTTCATGCTTCCATCTTCCAATGATGGGTAAAGATACTGTACTGGATGTTTTAAAGCATCATAGCGATATTGTGTTGTAAGACCCTTTTCAGTTTTTTCAACAACATTGCTTACAGCATCATATTTTTTTGAAATGATTTCCTTGTCGTTTTGTTTTTGACTTACTTCTCTTCCTAAAGCATCATAGCTGTATGTTGTCACCTTATCCTTATTTTCTGTTTTCTTGATAAGTTGTGAATTGACATCATATTTGTTAACTGTTTCATGTTCTTCATAGGTTTCTTTGGTCTTATTTCCATATTTGTCATATTCATAAGTTGAAACATATTTTAAGGCATTTGTTGATTTAACGATTTGATTCAAATCATTATATTCATTTTCTTTTGTTATCTTATCATTTTCTTTGACAGAAACAAGTCTGCCAAGAGAATCATATTTATTGACTGTTGTCTTTCTTGGTTCAACAGTTTTTACTACCTGACCAAGCAGATCGTATTCATTTTCTGTAACATTTTTATTTGGATCTGTTTCTTTTGTCTTTTGACCATAAATATCATATTCATACTCGCTGACAAATCCATTTTGGTTTGTTGCTTTTGATACAAATCCTTGGTCATTATATTCAAATGTTGCTTTGTTTCCAAGCTTGTCTGTCATTTCAGTAAGCTGGAATTTGTCATTGTAAACGTAAGATACTGCAAATCCTCTCTTGTCAACTTCTTTTTCAACAAGTCCGAAGGCATTGTAATGTGTCTGTGAACTGTTTCCAAGGGCATCCGTTTCCTTAATAACATTGCCATAGATATCATATTCTTTAAGAGTTGCATTTCCAGCAGCATCTGTTTCCTTGATGACTTGACCCTTGGCATCATAATCTGTCTTGGTTACATTTCCAAGCTTGTCTGTCTTTTCAACAGCCTGTCCTAAAGCATCATATTTGACCGTATCTGTTTTATCAGTAAATGAATCGTGTGTTGAAACAAGCTGACCTTTGGCATCATAACTGTATGTTAATGTTTTCTTGCCATCTGTTGAATCACTGACTTTTCTGTTTAACAGATCATATGTCGAATCAGTTACCGAACCAAGATGATTCGTCGTCTTGACTACATTTCCATATTTGTCGTATTCATAATCTGTTGCTTCATTTGTATTGCTTACTTCTTTAACAACACGACCATATTTGTCATATGTCTTGCTTGAAACTCTGCCATATGGATCTGTTGAGCTGACTTCCTGACTGAAGTCATCATATTCATGAGTTGTTACTTTTCCACCGTTATCAGATGTTTTGGTTACATTTCCATTTTTATCATATTCAGTTTCTGTAACAAGTCCTGTTGTCTGATTCGTAGACTTGATGACCTGATCAAAACTATCATATTCTTCAACAGTGACCTCACTGATCTTGTTTGTTTTTGTAACACGCCCGTATTCATCATAAGATTTGATTTCTACCGGTGTATCATTGATTGTTGTCTTAGTTACATTACCAAACTTGTCATATTCAAATTTTGTTGTATTTTTATAGGCATCAACCGTTTCGACTTGTTGACCTTTGTCATTGTATTTATAAGTTGTAATGTTTCCAAGTTTATCAATATCCTGAACCAGAATACTGTTGATGTCATAAATTTTTCTTTCGCTGTTTCCTTTAGCATCAATCGTTTCTGTTTCATTGTCCATTGCATCATATTTATGTTGTGTAACATTGCCTAGTTCATCCGTTTCCTTAACAAGTCTGTCGAGCTTATCATATTCACTTGTCTTTGTATTTCCATAGGTATCTGTTTCACTGAGAGTGTTTCCATAAACATCATAGCTGTATGTTGTTGTCTTTTTATCTTCTGTCTTTTTAATCAGTTGACCATAGACATCATATTTATTTGAAATAGCAACACCTTGCTCATTGACCTCTTTAATGACCCTGTCAAAAATATCATATTCTTTGGTATTGGCAAGTCCTCTTTGATCTACTGTCTTAATGATATTTCCATTTTTATCATATTCTTTTGTTTCAGTTTTTCCATTAGGTAAAGTTGTTTTTACAACTCTGTTAAACTCATCATATTCATAGGATGTAACATTTCCTCTTGCATCTGTTGTCTTTACAAGATTATCTCCATCATATTCATTTGATGTTGTATTTCCTTTTCCATCAACTGTCTTGATTTCATGACCGACTGCATCATAAGTATGCGTTGTAACCTGACCATAGGCATCTGTTTCCTTTACGATTTGTCCTTTGGCGTCATACGTATATTTTTTAGTAAGTCCTTGTTCATCTGTTTCACTGATAATACGATCACGATTGTCATACTTCTTAGATGTTTTTAGATTTCCCTTTTGAGTTTGGATAGCGTTGTTATTTTTATCATATACTGTAACTGTTTTGCTTCCAAGCTTGTCGATATATTCAACAACGTTTCCATTTCCATCATATTTGTATTCTTCACTGTTTCCATAGGAATCTGTTTTCTTGATGATCTGATTGCGATTGTCATAGACATATGCTGTTGTACGACCGTTTGAATCAGATTCATTAACAATATTTCCCATGGCATCATAGCTGTAGTTTTCTACCAGACCATTGCTGTGAGTAACTGTTACAACCTGATTACCATCGTAGGCATAGCTTTTCCATACACCAAGAGCATCTGTTTCTTTGACAAGAAGGTTCTGTTCATTATATTCATAAGTCACACCTTTTCTATCTTCACTGTTTTCATAAATCAGATTGCTGTTGCTGTCATATTTATAGGTTTCTTTCGTACCATCCGCAGATGTTTTTGATGTTACATTATCATTTTCATCATAGGTATATTTTTCACTTGTTCCATCTGGATTGCTTTGCAATGTCAGATAGCCTTTTTTATTGTACTCATATGTTGTCTTTTGACCTTTTTCATCTGTTTCACTGATCATATTTCCAGCATCATTATAGCTGTAGCTTTTCGATGATCCATCCGCCTTTGTAATTTTTGTTACCTTATAGCTGTCATCAAGAACATACTTTTCTGTTTCCTTATCATTATAGGTAACACTTGTCGTATTTCCTTTATAGTCAAAAGAGACCTTGTTTCCATTGGCATCCGTTTGTGAAACGACAACTCCGTTATCCTTATAGGTATTTTGTGCCAAAGTATTCCCATTTTTGTCTGTAATACTTTTTACCTTGCCATTTTTATCATAACTGTATTGTTCACTGTTTCCATTGGCATCAATAAATGCTGTAAGCTGTCTGTCTGCGTTATATTGATATTGTACATTTGTACCATTTGGCAAGTTGATTTTGCTGACAAGATGATAATCATTGTATTCAAACGTTACTTGTTTGTTTCCCATATCAATATTTGTAATAAATCCATATTCATCATAGTTGATACGTGATTCAAATCCCGTTTTCGTTTTAATAGATGTCAGAATTCCATATTCATCAAAGATATATGTAACATCTTCTTTATCATCTTTAATAGAAACATAGTCACCATCAACATTGACAGTAAGACGATCAATAAGTTTAGGTACATATTTTCCATCTTTCTTTTCAATTTTTAAGATCTTTCCATCTCCTCTGTAAAAGATCATGTTATCGTCTTTATCATAGGAAATATACTGTTCAATATTTGATGAATAATTGTTTCCAAAAATCGATGCATTATCTTCTCCATAAGAGTTATAGACACGCGTCAAGCTTAATTCATCAAAATCTGTTAAAGTAAAATCTTTTGATTCATGATAGAAGTTTCCAATACTTGTATTAACTGGATCGGCAACTGCACAGTTTCCGTAGCATGCAGGCCCTCTGTAAACATATTTTGCCTCAAAAGATGAAAGCTTTAATGGTGGTCTGTAGACATCCTTAGGTACTTTTGGATTATCTTTTGCAAATCTTAAGAAAAGAACATCTCCCTCTTTGACCTTGTTTGTAGATGTATTATTGTCTTTTTTAATATCATCTACCTTCAAGCCATAGTGTGATGCAATAGATTTAAGATTATCTCCAAGTTTTACCTTATAGATAATAAATCCGTCTGTAATCAGTTCTTTTTCTGACTCAGTGCCATCCTTTTTAACTTTCATTCGATATTCATAGAACGTATCGTATTTTGGAATATCTCCAATTTTTAGATAGCTCGTTGTATAGTTGACTTCACCCTTTTCATATTTTTGGGTTCCATCAATTGGATCAGTTATATAAACTGGATCAATGAAATAAGGTGAACTTTTTTCTTTGGCCTGTTGTGATTTTACAAGTTCAAAATCTGTTTCATTTGTTTTGGCATAAAGATCAAAATCAATATCACTGTTTGGCTTAGCAATACCATCCATGCTGATTGCTTCGAAATATTGACCGTCTTTACTGTAAACTCTTAATTCATTGTCAAACTCGTTGATGTCCAGATTTGGATCGACATCAAAATCATCACAGTGATAAATTTCAACCTTTGGCAGATTTCCTGTTGATTCTGAATTAAAAACATTACATTTCCAGTTAGGCGATTCATCCGTAACTTGCAGAATCAATGTTTTCTTTTGCCCATCCTTTAATTCTTGGACGTGCTTTGTAATATCAAATTCTTTAAATCCTTTTGGTTTAGAAAACTTGGTATTTGAAATAAACTGTTTTTGGGTATCTGCCGGCTGTGTATTCCATGTAACCTTACCGGGATCAACATAGCTGGAGTTATAGATATTGATATCATTTAACTCATTGGCACGATCCAGATCCTGTTCCTTATAAAGTTTCAAAACAGCATTTTCAACTCTTTGATTTTCACCGATATTTGGCATTGCAAAATAGATGAAAGTTCTAGCAATTTTAATATTGCTATTTTTACCACCGTAGAAGTTATCATCATATCCAACAAACAAATCTGAATATTGACTTTGGATATTTGGTCTTCCTGAACGGATATAGCTTGATTCAAGATCAATAACATCCACATTTTCAACTGCCACATTTGATCTGGCAACAACAGGATAGACTCTGTCTTCTTCACTTAACCAAGATGTTGTTAATGACAATGTAACTTTGATATTGCCATTATCAAGCTCCTTATAGTCATATCCTACTTCCTGATTTCTGTTTCCATCCTTATCAACAAGATAAGGTGCATTTAATACAAAGACTTCTTTTTTATCTTTCTTAAAAACAATAGATCCTGCATCATTTTTACTGACATTATAGTCATCTTTGTAAACTTCAAATGAATAAGTATCTTTATCAAGTTCCCCATTGATATAGATATTTTGTGAAACCGTATTTGAATTGATTCTATATTCTAAATCTAAATTTTTTTCTACTTCTGAATACAGAATAACATTTTCTTTGATAGCATAATTTGTAAGACTTCCAGAAGGCATAACTGTAAGTACATTATCTTTAGGATCTGTAATTTCTAATACGCCTTTTTGAATGTTAATGTCATAAAGACCATCTTTATTTTCATAAGAAGGGGTTGATCTGAATAACGATGTTTTCTTTTCTATATCGTTATCAATCTCAACATATTTTCCATCTTCTTTTTTATGTATCTGCTCGAAATAAAAATCTGTCACATATTCCCCACTTGACAGTTTATAAGTTTTTGTGTTTTCTGTTCTTAATTTAATGATTTCCTGATCATTTTGTCTTGAAGTATCTTCTTCGTCTACCGAAGGTTCTTTTGTAATAACATCAGGATTTCCTTTTTCTATTATTTGTGCAGATGTCTTATGAACATTATTGATATTTTCATCATAATATTCTCCATATAGATCCTGTTCCTTGATTTTTTCAAGTTCTTCTGCATATACTTTTCCAAACAGTTCAAGCTGACCAATTGCCATAGCTAGAACTATCATAGAAATGATGGCTATCTTTATTTTATTAAGTCCAGCTTTCATCTAAACAGCCTCCTCATTACTATAATGTTGATAATAATAATCATGATAGGCATTGTATGCTTTTTGAAGATCATCTACATCTTTTTCGCATAGCATATTGACCCATGCCTTTGTCGAAAATGAATGAAGCTTTTTTACGATAGCCTGTTGCAGCTCCATCATTTGTCTGACATAAGGATCTTTACTGTTAGAGTTTTCCTGAATCTGTTTATTTAAAATACTCTGACATTCCTGAACTTCTTGATACCACCCATCGTCACAGAAATTACTTCCGTTTATTATTTTCAAAATAATAAGCATATTAGATACAGGTGTCATTTTACTGTCAAATTTACCACTGCATTCATAATAGCCATTATCCTCAATTGCCTGTGTTTTCTGACTTGTCTGATAATAAACAGCGCCACTTACACCAACAACTGATAAAAATACGATGAGTCCAACAATGATATTTCTTGTCGTCCATTTCTTAAAACGCATAATTTATCCTCCCAATTTAAATTGTTGTTTTCCACATTTATTATCTATTAATCCAATTACTTGCATAAATGCTTCGATAATAATTGATAGTGACATACTGATAACTCCTTGATAGAAATCCTTTATTAGCATCAACACAATTACTATTATTCCAACAATAAGAATAACTTTTGTTTTTCCCTGATAAACTTTTTTTTCTTTTTCATCTAATTTTTTTGTACTTGTTTCGACTGGCGATACGAGGAATACAAAAATTAAAGCTTGCTACAAAAATAGATAAAAACAACATACTTAGCTTTATTTTAATAGTTATACATAAAACTGCTATTATTAATAAAATTGATAAAATATAGCACACTATAACTGATTTACTATGGTATCCTCCACCGTAACAACGTAATAAGTAATAAAATACACAAAATAGTAAACCTTCTATATACATATTAAAAAATGAAACAATTACTAAAGTAAGTAATTGTATTAAAAATAAAAGATATCATCTGGTACAAACCAAAATAATAAATTTCTCGATCATCCTTTTGAATAATATGATTTTCAATTAGCAGATTTAACTATTTTATTACATACTTTTTGAAAGCATTTTAGAATCTTCTCAAATTTTTTTGCTTTTTCAGGTACAGTTGGTTGATTGAATCCAATAAAAGCATGTCATGTTTACAATTGCATAATGTCATCAAAAATGCTGACCCAGCTAATAATTTTAATAGTTTTTTTTTCATATATATTCTCCCTCCATTCTTTATCACATAATATCCCATATTATGATTTGCAAAGTAAT
>ENA-OQHL01001554-OQHL01001554.1-human-gut-metagenome-genome-assembly--contig:-NODE-1554-length-11362-cov-7.860080_pt1 | contig 11362 bp, 8 predicted proteins | sample MGYA00242565_ERZ504723 | MGnify/ENA primary metagenome ERZ504723 (study PRJEB26092, sample SAMD00036211) | human gut metagenome | host: Homo sapiens | study: EMG produced TPA metagenomics assembly of...
CAAAGTAAAAGAGTGTCTACGATATATCTTGTAAACACCCTTGTTCTGGAAGTTATTTATTCCTCAAATTTTTATTTGTCAATTCTTTTTTCGTTAAGATTGTGTTTGATTTTTTGTTTAATACTTACAAAGAACCACTTCTGAATTTAGTAAAAAGCACCAAAACATAAGGGTTTTCAGTGTATATAAATGAACATTGGTCAGTTTTTTTCATGTTAAGATCTGATAATTTTTTTCTGCTTCTTAACTGAATCTTAACTGTTTTTTATCATCTTCAAAGTGATTTTGTATACAAAAAAAGACATGCAAACTGTTGATCACTTCTAAAAAACTGTCTGCATATCTTCTTTATTCATATGGCTTCTATATTATTTTTATATAACTTTGATTGTCTATTCTAGTCTTCGATCATATTGATACGACGAATGTGTCTCTCATCATTTGAGAATTCTGTCTCAAGGAATGTATCAACGATATCAAGTGCTAAACCTTCTCCAACAACACGTGCTCCCATTGCAAGAATGTTTGCATCATTATGTTCTCTTGTTGCGTGTGCGCTGAATGTGTCACTGCAAAGTGCTGCACGGATTCCCTTAATCTTATTCGCTGTAATAGAGATTCCGATTCCTGTTCCACAGATTAAGATTCCCTGTTTTACTTCTCCGTCTTTGACTGCATTCGCTACTGCTTTTGCATAAACTGGATAATCGCAGGATTCTTCTGAATAGCATCCATAATCTTTCACTGCATATCCTTTTTCTTCCAGATGTTTGATAACTGCCTGTTTTAATGCATATCCACCGTGATCACTACCAATACCTATCATTTTGTTTCCTCCTAGTCTTTCTTGCCATATTTTCTTAACTAAACGGGCGATTTGTTCAAAACAGCGCTCGTAGTCGTCATCTTCCATGCCGTATGGGTCAATGATCGCACCTTCCACTCTGGCATATTCGTTCAATGTCGCGATCTCTTTGTATCCATGATATTCTTCTAAGATCTTATCTTTCTGCTCTTCTGTCATGGTTAAGATCAGATCGCTTTCTTCTACTTCTTCCTGCGTAAGCTGCGCCGACCGAAAATCAAGACTTTCAATCCCGCACGTCTTTATTACCATGTCTGCTGCTTTGACATGGACAGGTTCTGGAAATAATACGACCAGCCCTCTTGAGATCACTTCAACATTCTTCTGATCTGCATCCAAAAGATACTGGCGAAGGATCGACTCTGCAATAAAGCTTCGGCACGTATTATTCGTACTCACCATTATTATCTTCTTCAAAATATTCTCCTTTTTAAATACGGAGGATTTCATGTCCTGCTGCTTTTACCATACGGTTCATGATCGCCTCACTTAAGGGTTCACCTTCAAATCCTTCGGAATAGATCATATCAACATCCTTATGGTCAAATTCTCTTAATACATCATATAAATGTGCTGTTACTGTCTCGAGATGTGCTCTCTGTCCTACAGAAACAACTTCATCTGCCTGATAGAGGTCTTTTGTCTCATCCGATGCAATGATTCCTATCTTCTTACCCTGTTCCTTTTGTTCTTTCGCAAGCTGATTGATATGATCAACGACTTTCTCCTGATCATCACCAAGTACAAGTACCATCTGTGCTTTTGGTGCATAATGTTTGTACTTCATTCCAGGTGCTCTTGGAATTCCGTGATCGCTTGCTTTTAAAGATGTATTCATCAATACTTCACACCCAAGAAATTCTTCCATGGACTCCTTTGTGATCCATCCTGGTCTTAGGATCACTGGAACTATCTCTGTAAAATCAATGATCGTTGATTCTACACCTACCATAACAGCTCCCCCATCTAAGATCATCGGAATCTTTCCATGAAGATCTTCCATGACATGTTCTGCTTTTGTCGGACTTGGACGCCCAGATGTATTCGCACTTGGTGCTGCGATCGGCACTCCTGATCTTCTGATCAGCTCTAATGCAACTGGATGATCCGGCATACGGATCGCTACTGTATCAAGTCCGCCTGTCACACAATCTGGTACCTGATCCGCTTTCTGCAAGATCACCGTCATAGGTCCCGGCCAGAAATGTTCCATCGCACGTCTTGCATTGTCTGGAATCTCTTTGACCAGAGATTCTACCATCTGCATATCACATACGTGAAGGATCAATGGATTATCAGAAGGTCTTCCCTTCGCTGCATAGATCTTCTTTGCCGCATCAGGAAGTAATCCATTCCCTCCAAGACCATAGACTGTCTCTGTTGGAAATGCAACAAGTTCGCCTGCTTTGATCAGCTCTCCTGCTTCTTCCATGTCCTTTTTACAATCTTCCATATTATTAATTTTTACAAGTCTTGTTTCCATATTAAACTCTCCTGACTTTTAATCTTTCTTCAATGATTAAATGTAGTCATTTGGATTTATTATAACATTAAATATGGAAAAAATAAAGTATTGCACCATTGAGACTTCGCAATTTATACTTTTGACACTTACATCATATAATGATGAGAGTGTCAAAATAAATTTTGCCACTCTCTGATGTACCCGGATTGTTCCATTGCTCCGCAATTCCGCAATCCTCGAACACCTCGAACTCCCATAAAATGGCGTATTCACACCATTTTTTCCGTTCTCGTTGTTCAGCGTGTCAATAAATATAAATTGCTTCCTTGTGCAAGCACAAACGCAATTTATACTTTTGACACTTACATCATATAATAAAAAGAAAAAGGATGTTCTTCCTATGAATCAACAACATCGTTTCATCTTCTGGGGTGTTCTTCTGATCGTCGTTTTATTATCTGTTTCTTCTATTACATTCCCTATCTTTGTTGCGCAGACTGTCAAAGATCAAAATGTGATCTGTATCGATGCCGGACATGGGGGTTCTGATCCTGGGAAGGTTGGAAATTCGAATGTTTTAGAAAAGGATATCAATCTTTCTCTTGCATTAAAACTTCAAAAACTCCTTGAAAGAAAAAATTTCAAGGTATATATGACAAGAAATGGAGACTATAATCTTGCGGATTCGAAAGAGAATGAAAAAAGAAGTGACCTGTCCAATCGAAAACAGCTCATTTTTGAGAATGATCCTATGGCAGTGATCAGTATTCACCAAAATAGCTATCCAAGCAGTGATGTGCATGGAGCTCAGGTTTTTTATCCACAAGGGTCTGAGAAGTCAAAACAGTTAGCGGATCATATCCAGTCTGCTTTGATCAAGGGGCTTGATCCGAACAATCACAGGGTGGCAAAAGCAAATGCTGAGTATTATCTGTTTCGAGATAATCCTTATCCGATCGTGATCGTGGAGTGTGGTTTTTTATCTAATCCTGAGGAGTTAAGGTCACTTCAGGATAATGACTATCAGAAAAAAGCTGTTCAATGTATCTTAGATGGCATTGAAAGCTATCTAGCAGATATATAGTGATAAGAGTGTCAATAAGTATAAATTGCTTATTTGTGCAAGCACAAACGCAATTTATACTTTTGACACTTACATCATATAGTTATACAAGGGGCTGTCGCATTAATGCGACAGCCCCTTATTATAGTAGGAAGGAGCCGTAAGATTATGGCAGTTTATGGATATTGCAGAATCTCTCGAAAGAAACAAAACATACAAAGACAGGTAAGGAATATTCTAAAAGAATATCCAGATGCAAAATTATATCAGGAGGCATTTACAGGCACTAAATTTTTTGGAAGGAAAGAATTTGACAAGCTATTGAAAAAAGTAAAACCACAAGATTTGATCGTGTTTGATGAAGTATCAAGGATGTCTCGTGATGCAGAAGATGGAGTTGAACAATATTTTGAATTATTTGACAATGGAGTGGATCTTCTGTTTTTAAAAGAGCCTTATATTAATACATCTGTGTATAGAAAAACAATTGAAGAAACCATACAGAGTACAGGAAATGAGATTGCCGATATCTATATTGAAGCAACCAGTAAAGTTGTACGATTATTAGCTAAACAACAGATTATTAAAGCATTCGAACAGGCACAAAAAGAAGTTGATCATCTGCACCAACGAACACGAGAAGGCATTGAAACCGCAAGAGAAAATGGAAAACAAATCGGAATCTTGAAGGGTCAGAAACTGGTAACAAAAAAATCAATCGCGGCCAAAGAAATCATTTTAAAGCACAATTTAGCTTTTGGTGGATCATTAACAGACAAAGAAACCTGGACACTTGCAGGAATCTGTAAAACTACTTATTACAAGTACAAAAAAGAATTAGAACAAGAACTTCTTGCAAAAGAAAAAGAGTTTCTTTAACATTGCTATAGATTATATAATAAACTTAAAAAAAGAGCTTCAGGATCTCGGTGTTACCAAAATCCCAAGCTCTGACAAAATCCAGAAGCAAATTGAAAATCTTGAAGCTGAACAGGCTGCTACTGTCCGGGAAAAACAGGAATTACAGAAAAAACAAAAGACACTGGATATCATCAAACAGAATTTCACAGCACTGCTTAATGCTCCTCAAATATCAAACAACGATATCTCTCGTACCGTTGCATCCTCTCTTCAACATTAGTGTTTGCAACGTTTTAAGACGTATAATACAAGAAAACTGATTCCACCGCAATGGATCAGTTTTCTTTAAATAATAGCTATTCTATTTTTCTTTTTTTATAGAATCCTATAATCAAACCAAGACTAACAAGCGCTATTAAAAACCATGCAACTATATTTGTTGTATCTCCGGTTTTTATCGTATTTGTTATTGTCTGAATAGTATTTGGCTTATCCGGTTTTGAAAGTGTCGGATCCTTTGGCTTATCCGGTTTTGAAGGTGTCGGATCCTTTGGCTTATCTGGATTGTTCGGTGGTGTTTCTGATGAAACCCATTCAGCTTTTGGATCTATCGTTACATTATATTCTACATTTCCATTGATTTCAGATGGAATATTAACAAGGAATGGAGCAGATTCAAATTTATCTGTACCACTTTCTACATTTCCGATCTGTGCAAGCAGATAAATTCCTTCATTCAGTTCTCCAAAACTCGTGCGTCCCGAAGTATCTATTTCTTGCATTAATCCGGAAATATTATTTTCTTTCGCAAATGCAAACAATTGTTTTGCTTTTTTTTCTCTTGCTTCTGCACTGGTATCTTGTAATGATATACCTGAATCTTTAAAACCATTTTCCCAGACCAACTCATCATTTTTCATATATTGAATTGGAAATATCGAGAACTTTGCTCCGGAAAGAGTCACTTCTTTATCCGAACTATTTCTCCCTTTATAAATAATTTGAATGCTTCCTGTTCTGCTTCCTACTTCAGCATGGATTGTTGAAATATCTATAAAACTACCGACAAGAAAAAGCATAACGAATAAAATAATGTGGATACTTCTTATCTTCTTTCGCACCTTGCTTTCCTCCTTTTTCTATCTCGTATACTATAAATTACAGCTATCATCAGCCCTATGAAAATTACTATAATTGTTACAATCAGCACTTTAGCAGTAAAAGATAACTCCGGTTTTATATTTGTATCAGGCTCTTGCTTTGTTGCCTCCTCATAAGGTATTCTCTCTCCACGAACCAGAAGTCTGTGTGTATTGATTGCAAATGGTGTACAAGTAACAAGTGTTGCATAATCCTTACCAGGTTCAATAGACAAGCTATCTGTTTCTTTTGGCAAAACCGTTAATATCTGATCAATTTGATATGCCAGTGTTTCATCTAAGACTTTAATGTAAAAAATATCCCCTACTTCCAGTTTATCCATATTGGTAAATAGTGTTTTTGTCGGAAGACCTCTATGTCCGGTCAGAACTGTATGTGTACTTTCTCCGCCAACTGGAAGAGATGTACCCCAGAAATGTCCGACACCTACCTGTAACACAGCTTCACTTGTTCCATGATAGATTGGAAGTTCTACATTAATCTTAGGAATGCGAATGTATCCCATCATTCCAGAACCATCTACGTTTAACAGGCTCTTATAGCGAGCATCTATTTCCACATCTTTCTGCGAAAATGGATCAATCAAATCAATATTTCCCAGCATTTCCTTATTGTATGCTCTCGCATCTTCCAGCATCTGCTCTTTTTCTGCCTTACTTAACTTTACGCTTTCCTTATCATAATGGGATACAACTTTGGAACTATTCTTTTCATTCAAATAACTACTAAACGTTGGATATAACAATACGGAGAATGCAACCAAAAGCACGATCAAACGAATAATATCTTTTATTGTTATCTTCTTTTTTTTCTTCTTACTCTTCATTCCATTCTCCCTGTTGTTATACTTGGGATTGCGGTTACCTTCCGTGGAAGATAACCGCCAATTCCTTAAATATTATCTTATATCTCTAGTAAAATTATTATGCTTCTTTTCTTTTGTCACGGATGAAGCTTACTGCTACACCGAACACAAGAAGAGCTGCGATTACAGCAAATGCGATTGCTCCACGTCCACCAGTAGATGGAAGAAGAGAACCTGTGCTGTTTGCAATGTCGATGACTTTGTCGTTTTCAACAGTACCATCTTTGGAGATAGTCCAATTATTTACCTCTGCATCTGTGCTCTTTGTGATTGTAATTTTGACTGGTGCTGTCAACTTATTGAATCCGTCTGGTGCTTTTGTTTCTACTAAATAGTATGTTCCTTCTGCAAGACCATTGACACGGAGGTTGTAACCTTTTCCCTCAATATTTTCAACTGATTCAAATTCTGTAGTAGTAGAGGTTGAATCTACGACATAATTTCCACTGTTTCCTGTAACTTTAATAGGATTTGTTCCATTTTTTGCATCAGTTTCTGATGTGTAAAGACTAAACTTTGCACCAGCTAGCTTTACATTACTATCTTTTTTAATTTTTAAGATATCTAATGGATATGTCGGTGTCTTTGCTTCACTTGGTGTTGTAGTTGTTGTTTCACCTGGTTTATTACCATACTCTAACTGAGCCTTGTTCTTTTCTGTTACAACTGCGTCTTTATTTACTTTTGCATAATATGTAACGGTGAATTCTTTTCCCTTGTTTGCCTGGTTATCTCTTACCCATTCAGACAGGTCAAGAGACATTTTTCTATTGTTTGCTGTATCAAGTGTTGCTGTTGCAGGTGTTGTTCCTCCTACTGTAAGACTGGTATCTGTAAATGCTACTGTAACTTTTACACTGTTTCCTTCATAAGCTGTTCCTGTTGCATCATTTACAAAATCAAGACCTGTTGATAATTCATCGTGGATTTTGTACACATACTGTGCATATCCTGTTGTATCTGGGATAGAACCTTTTACGGTATATGTTACAACATCACCGATATTTACTGTTGCTTTATCAGCTTTTTTTTCAATGCTTGGTGCTTCTGTTTTTAAGTTTACTGTAGCTGTTGTCTCATCAACTGTAACTAAGGAAGACTGAATCTCTTTTCCACCTGTTACATATACTAAATAGTAACCTGCGTCTAATCCTGTAAATTCATAAGATGTTTTGCTCTCTGCGATTTTACCAGAAGTTTTTGTTGATCCTAAATTATCTGTTAAAGCTTTTGCTGTAAAATCATTTGCAAACTGCTGAATAGTAGCTTCTTTATCTGCAACTGCTTTTACAAACTCTTCATCTTTAGAAGTTTCACTAATTTTTAATACAGATGCAAGGGCAGCCTTATAAGTATTATTTACGGTATATGCGTAGTTTGTTGTTTCTCCGCTTTTTGACTCTGTCACATCAAATAATTTGTACAGATTAATTGTCTGACCTTTCAGATCCTGTCCACCTTTTGCATTCACAGTAAGTGAACGTGTTGTTTCTGCGGCAAATGTTGTGACAGACATAGCCATCATCATAATCGCTGCCAGCATTAATGCCATGATTTTTTTCATTTTCTTCATAACTATTGTCTCCTTTTCTTGAGAATTTTTCTTTTATAGTTTTTCTGCTTTTTTATTTTCCTTGCATTTTTTATATCTCATTATGAAATATACTAGGAAAAGCAGAACAGCTATCAGGTAAATGAAATAGCTTCCGTATCCTCCGGTATCCGGAAGACCTGGGAAATGTCTATTAGTTATTGTGAAGGTAAATCCATCTTGCGATTTATCTATCGTTGTTGTATAACCATCCACTTTTGCTTCTGTGATGGAATACGTGTAATAATAAATTTCATCTCCATCTGTCTTGTATGCCGGGAGTTCCTTTATCACCTCCTGCCATTTAGATTTATCGATGGAACCTTCTATTTTGTAACTCTCGTAACGTGGAACTGTTTCTGTCTTTTCATTTCCTGCCTTATCTTTCCAGGTACGTGATATTGTTACCGTAATACTGCTTGGTCTTGAATGATCAAAATTGTTTAAATCCTTCCAAACTTTATTGATCGTCAGCTTGATGTTCTCATCACATGGATCCTGTGACTCGGATGGTTCCGGTGTATCACTTTCTCCTGTATTCAATGTTGTCTTGGTATCTGACATCAATACTGCTTTTGCCGGTGATTCATAAGCATTAAGATTTACTTTCACTGAGTCACTCGTGCTTGCCAGAACAGCATTCTTTAGAGTCTCAAAGGTCTTTACCGGATTCATATGTCCAATTGTATAAATATCCCATCCGCTTGCATTATCCTTTTCATGACTGCTGTTCAAGATACTGTTATTCTTTTCAATTTGATCTAAAGATTGATCCAATTTTCTATAAATACGGTAATTGTTCTTTTCGCCTTCCACATTTTCCTGGCTATTGAAATCATATACCGTATTTAATTCACTTTTTCCGCTAAATGGTCCGACAAGATCTTTTGTTCCACGAACCACATCACAGTAATACATGTTGTTATTCTTCAAAAGTCCTTCATCGTTGAATCCAACAAAACCACCACTTCGTCCGTCCTTAGCATCACCGTCATTGTCATTTCCGGCTCCACCAGCATAGACATCATATCCATGACTGACACCGTAGACATTACTATCTGTAATTCTTGTTCGATTCGCCTTGATCAGACTCACACTGATATTGGATTTGGCATCATTATCATTCAAAAGTCCAGTTTCATCACATGGAAGTTTGATGGATGAATCTCCGATCGTAATAATTGCAAGATCTGTCTGTTGATTGTTATCCGTTGACTTTTTTGAAAGTCCTACAGAAATATCCAATCCAAGCAGATTTACATGAAGCAGTTTGCCATCATACAGCGCATCTACTTTGATGATTCCAAGATTAATCTTCAGGAGATCAGAATCCTGGATTTTATCCAGATATAGTGCTTTTACAAGTTGATTAACAACTGAGAATATTACATTCACTGCTCCTGAATCCAGCTTCAAATCTGCAAGATAAGCGAAACTTGTTCGTCCTGCAAATCCGCCAGCTGTTCCACCTGACGCTACCTGTTTCAGTCCAATTTTCTGGTTCGTCTTGTCACCTGCTGTACAATTCGACATTCTTGCAAGATTTGCATATCCGATAAATCCTCCGGCAATCTGCTCATTTCCATTTGTACTCTGCACGGTGTAACCGTCATCCGTTCCTGTAACTGCACAGTCATCAATGTGAGAACCAAAAATGTCCATAACTCCAAGTGCTCCACCGAGCAACTGTCCTTTATTATCTCCAAGAACGTCAATCTTGTCTGCCTTAACCACTCCACTCTTTCCAGAATAGCCAACAAATCCACCGACACTATTTAAACCTCTTACATTACTTAAGTTCGTTACTTTACTGTTTTTCACAGAACCATTTAACAATGAGCCGCCAAAACCTCCAGCTGTTCCGCTATATGTAACCTGATTGTTTTGTCCGGATTTTATCGCTGTGTTTGCACTGACACTTAAGCCAGCATCCTTACTTCCACTTACAGTTCCGTAATATACATAACTTCTAAATGAATCCAGCACATCGGTTCTTCCAAGCTTTAATAATTTATCAAGAAGCGAGGTTTCATTTCCTGCACTGATATTGGCAACTCCGGCTACGTCAGCAACACCGAAGCATCCTCCGGCATATTCACCTGCGACTACGGAACGAATATTCTGTACAGAAACTCCTGCCTCTTTCGTATCTTTCGTATCCTTCTTACCGAGTACAGTTCCTTCTAGATTTCCGGCAAATCCTCCGGCTGCTTTTGCATAAGAAGTGTTATTACTTCCACTTGCATAAGCACCATTTACGATGATTCCCCAGTCATCCCAGGCTTTCACATCTGCATAACGGATCGTTGCGACTGTAGCATTTAATACTTTTATCAAATCTGCCGGCGTACTTAACAGTTTATTCAGAAGCTGGCTGAGCAATCCTTCTCCTGCAGTTGGATTCAGTGTTGCTACACTTCCTGGTCTTGAGCTTCCGACAAATCCTCCGACATAGCTTCTTCCGTCAACTCGTCTCAGCTTTGTAACCTTGCAGCGTGCATCATTTTCGCCCCAAATCTGCCCACCAATCAGTTTTCCGACATAACCTCCGGCATAACCGCAAGCCTCATTTTTAGAAGTACCATTTGACTGAACTCTAAGTCCACTCTGATATCCTTCCACAGAAGACTGCTTGATTACTGGAACAAATACATTAAGGACTTTGATCATTTGTCCTATTTGCAGATCAAGGCCAAGTATTTTAACACCACCAAGATCAGCAGCTCCGCCGTTTATCATTTCTCCTGCAAAACCTCCGGCACATCGAATTCCTTTGATTGTCTTCGCCTGATAAGCCTGTCCATTTGTAATGGTTCCAGTCTGCATCGAACCAACATAGCCACCAGCTGCTCCGCCATTTGCCAGTTTTATCTCATCCCGGTAATTGACTCTTCCTGCTACGACATTGTATCCGTAAGCATATTTTCCAATAATATTATCCAGTTCTTTTTGATTTTTTACTGTTCCCTTCGCAGCAAGGTCACTTCCGTAACCACCTTTTTTACCAACAAATTTCACCCATTTGTTCCAGGTTTCATAATCCATCTGGGCAAGTGGTCCATAAACTGCCGTATTTTCTTCCGTCGGATAGACAACACTGAGTGCTCCAAGGATGTTATCTGCTTTTACCAGTCCCCATAATAAGGACAGATTTCCGGTACTTGCTGTATCGGCTGACTCCATAAGACCTGTGAAACCACCTGCAATTTCTTCTCCGTATACCGAACGGATTCTTACTGCTTTACAAGTACTTGTTGGTCCCTTATATTCTTCACCTTTCCATTTCTTTTTATTATTTCCCCAAATATGTCCGCCTACGTTATGTCCTGCATAACCTCCGGCCATACCTCGTTGTACCTGTGTTGTGGAAGCCGCATCTGCACGAACTGCACCACCACAAGGAACACAAGTCGTAGAGCTGTTTCTGATCGTCGGTACAAAGTCCTCCGCTAATGATGCCAATGTATCTGACACATCAACAAGACCACCTA
>ENA-OQHL01001556-OQHL01001556.1-human-gut-metagenome-genome-assembly--contig:-NODE-1556-length-11322-cov-2.175167_pt1 | contig 11322 bp, 10 predicted proteins | sample MGYA00242565_ERZ504723 | MGnify/ENA primary metagenome ERZ504723 (study PRJEB26092, sample SAMD00036211) | human gut metagenome | host: Homo sapiens | study: EMG produced TPA metagenomics assembly of...
CGGAGAAAATATAAAATATGTTTCAGAAGACATTGGGTATAGTAGAGCTAGTATTTATCAATGGCGAAAACGTTATTTAAAAGAAGGTACATTAGGTCTTATGAATCACAAAAACATTACTCCGGGAACATTAGTAGAAGGTTCTGTTTCAAGTACAGATATTTCTTCTGATGAAATAAATCAGTTGAAGGCTCAAATACAAGATATGCAATTAGAAATAGATATTCTTAAAGAAACGATAAATGTATTAAAAAAAGACCCAGACATCGATCAGAATGCTCTCAGCAACAGAGAGAAGGCGGTGATAATCGATGTCTTGAAAAATAGATACTCACTGCCATTATTATTACAGAAATTACAATTATCAAAAAGCAGTTATTATTATCAGGAACAATCTCTACAAAAAGAAGATAAATATACACTTTTACGTGTTAGAGTCATTGAATTATTTACAGAGAATAAAGGTCGATATGGTTACAGACGAATTCACTCCCTACTTAAGCGTGAAAATATAATTGTCTCAGAAAAAGTTATTCGTAGGATTATGAAAGAAGAACAACTTGTAGTAAAAATCAAACGAACTCGTAAATATAATTCCTATCAAGGTGAAATATCTCCAGCAGTAGATAATCTAATTAACAGAAATTTTTCTGCATCTAAACCTAACGAAAAGTGGTTAACAGATATAACCGAGTTTGCAATTCCGGCAGGAAAGGTTTATTTATCGCCTATAGTAGATTGTTTTGATGGCTTACTTGTCAATTGGAATATAAGCACTTCTCCAGATGCATTACTTGTCAATTCTATGCTTGACGATGCAGCTAAATTACTATCTGTAGGAGAAAAACCAATCATACATTCAGACAGAGGCGTACACTACCGCTGGCCAGGCTGGATTGACAGGATGGAGAAAAATGGTTTCAATACGATCAATGTCAAAGAAAGGCTGTTCACCTGATAATTCTGCCTGTGAGGGCGTATTTGGAAGAATTAAAAATGAGATGTTCTATAATGCAGATTGGTCTGGGGTAAACATCTCAGAATTATTGGTATTTAAATGATATCTTATTGGTATAATGAAAAAGAATAAAAAAATCATTAGGATATTTGAGTCCTATAGAGTACAGACATAGACTTGGATTGGTCACTTAGATAGTCCAAGAAAATGTCCGCACCTCCGGCTCTTAATATATAATTGTACCGCTTTAAATATAGAGATGGAGGAAGTTTTGAGTTAGCAATTAAAGGTTTTCGAAAATTTGAGGGAAATAACGATAATATCCTTTTCCATATTTTCGGGATTTTTTATGCATTTCGGTATATAACTCATATGCTTTTTTCTTTGCTTCTTCTTGATCTGCAATGAGTAAACGATATTCATTTTCGGAAAGCAGTGTATAATCGCTGAAAAGTTTTAAATGAATTGTGAAATACTCTCTTGCATCAGCAGGCAGTGTAAAGTGTAATGCTTTGAAACTCTTTGAAGAATTCATCTCTACAGACACATTAAATACCTCGGAATGAATGGTGTTTCCGAAACAGTCTTTCACTTCGCAGACATAATGTAAGTCAGGGAATTCCTTGTAGTAATCGTTGATTATATATAAGTTTCCGGAAAAATTCTCATTGGGAAGCCATCTTCGTTTGGAAAACTCCAAAGAAGGAAGGAGTGGCTGATAGGACCGTTTGACATAGTCAAAAGATTTTTTCTTGGTACCATAGTAATCAATAATATCCCATTTGATAATTGGCCAATTTGTTATAAAATGACACAAAGCAACGCCACTTACGTGTGGTTTCTGGCGACGGAAATGTTCCAAGGCAAACTGTGCCACAGTACCCTGAGAAATCTGTGTTGCTTCAACAAATTCCTCCAGAGATCCCATTCTGGTATCGCCAAACACTTCATAATTTAAATTTTTAAGAACATCAATATCCGCCGCGTGATATCCCCAGCTCAATCCCATAGGCCATAATTCGTTTTGAGGAATGAATTTTCTGAGACTTTCCACACTTGGAGCGGAAGCAGCTGTAAGTTCGGGAATAATACAATAATCCAAATTCGGATAATAATCTTCCATAAAAATTGCGCCGGCAGCATAGTAATGAGAATTAGCATGAGCGGATTCTTTTGTAGCGTAACCCATGCGTATACCTTCTTTTGAACTCAGAGGAGAAGCATCAGCATAAGGGACGTTAGTTAATTGATTTGTGATTTTTCCAATCATCTGCATCAATGCTTTGTTTCCACTTTCCACATGTGCTTCAGTAAAAAAATACTTCTTCGCCCCCCATCCACATGATATTAGAAGGGTGATTTCTTCTGGAAATCACAGAACCCTGAATTTCCTGCGTTACTTTGTCAAGATAGCTTTGATCTGTCCGGAATTCCTGTGTAGCGAACGAAAAATTAGTCCAGACTGTGATACCAAGTTCATCACAGATATCGTAAAATTCTTTGGTTTCTGCAGGATGCCAGCCAAAAATACGTAGATTGTTGATATTCGCTTCTTTGGCGTTTTCCAGAAACATTCTGTATTTTTGAGAGGAATTCCGTCCATAGAAGAAAGACGGCTGTCCACCCCAACAGGCAGAACGCAAAAACATTGTTTTACCATTAATAGTAAATGTCCAGGGAATCTGAGATTCTTCCGATGTGAAACCTGGATTCATCTGCATTGTTACGGTACGAATACCAGTTTTATCGTGGATGGAATCCAGAATGGTTTCATTTACAGTCAGCTGAATCGTGAGATTGTAAAGGAATGGTTCACCCAAATCGTAAGGCCACCATAATTTAGGGTCTTCTATATCAAAGGAGCAGGAGATCGTAGAATCACCGGAAGACAAACAAACAGATTGTTTACAGGTGTGTGTAAGATCCTGATCTGCCAATTGAATTTGAAGTTCGCCGTTTAATTCTTCTTGCTGCAGATTTCGGATATTAATATCAAAATGAGCCGTGGCCAGATTGTTATGGATGTCATATTCACATCGATAATTTTCAATAACAGATTTTTGTGTTCCTATCAGTTTTACTGATTGCCAGATTCCAAACGGGATCAGTCCGGTCAGATAATCACCGGCGAAATTATGTTTCATACCAGCGAAATTCTGCTGATTTTTTGGCGGTGGATCTAATTTTACTGTCAACAGATTCACAGGAACATGTGGATGACTGTAAATAAGATGATCTGTTACAGTAAATGAAAAGGATGAATACATTCCTTCATGCGTTCCTAAATAGGTCCCATTTAACCACACCTCACAGGAATAATCAACACCTTCGAAAACAAGCTGGATATCTTTACCAATCATGTCTTCTTCTACGTTGAAGGCACGATTGTACCACCATTCATATTCCTGTACCCATTTTGCTTTGTGCATGTTTCTTCCGAAATAAGGATCTTCAAGTTCTCCTGCCAAGTACAGATCCGTATAGACGTCTCCTGGAACAGAAGCAGCATTCCAACTGAAATTGTTGCCGGACAATTCGCTTTTTAATAAGTGAATTCCTTCAGCTACTCCCTGTCCAATACGCATTTTTTCCATTTTCCAGTTTCTGCCGCTTAAATCCTGAACGCATCTGCCGGATGTGGTAGAAAGATGCTTCTGCAGTGGCTGCCCTGCTTCTAAAGCGAAGTAATCTTTGTTTGTTTTCATTCAAAAACCTCTTTTCTTTTATCTTATGATATTATATAATACACATATAGAAGAAAAAATAATATATCAAATCGGAGAGGTTTAAACTGTTTTTTTTGCATGATTCGGAGGTTTGAATGGATATACAATTAGAAAGTGTGTTTTCCATGTTTTACCAGCCAGATGAATGTATCAGTGGTTTTTCATACAGCAGTCATGAGATGATTTATTTTTGTAACGGATGCGGGAGAGTAAGAATTAATAAAACTGATTACAAATATGAAAAGAATTCAGTTCTGCTTATGAAAAATACAGATATAAAAGATTATGTGGCAGAAAGTTATACGGAATATATATGTATAAGATTCAAAAGTAAAAAAGAAATTCAAATGTTACAATCCGGAATCTACCCTTTGGGTAATAATATCGCGCATCGATTATTTTTGCGTATCGTGGAAGAATATACTAATAAAAAATTAAGATATTATGATCTGTGTAATGTGATAATTGTGGAAATTTTGATACAACTGGAAAGAGAAAGCAGGGTGGAAAATAAAGATAAGGATATTTACCAGCTGATTAATGAAATAGATTCGAGTCTGATATTTCGGAAAAATGTATTTGATATATCAAAAGAAATGAATTACAATTATGACTATCTACGGCAGAAATTTAAAAAGATCACAGGGGTATCTATTAAAAAATACATTATTCAACAGAGGATTCGAAATGCATGTGCCTTATTGGAAGAAAAGAATTATTCCTGTACAGAAATTGCACAGATGTGTGGATTTGCTTCATCTTCACAGTTCAGCAGAATATTTAAAGAAGAAATGGGATACTCTCCAAAGTTCTATCACGGTGAATAAACGGGAAGAACAATGATGAAAAATGAGAAGCGGAGGTAATGTTATGCCAAGAATAGGAAGGGATTCTGTAGCGACAGCAACGGAAATTTTACTGAACAAAATAGAAAATTATGAAATAAAATCAGGAGATGTGGTTTCTGATGCGGAAATTGCAAAGGAATTAGGAGTCAGTCGTACGCCTGTGAGAGAAGCGATGATGCTTTTGGTTGATAACGGGGTGTTAGAACGAAAAAGATCCAAGTTCATTGTAAGTCCTATTCATCTTGATGATATTATAGAAATCATTGAGGTGCGGGAGGCAATAGAAGTAAAAGTACTGGAAATTATTTTGAATAAAGACAGGGTATCCTTGGAATTTTTAGAAAATATTTCTGAATTACAGAAAAAATTGCGTGAAAATATCATGGTAGGAAATTTGGAAAATATTTTTCAATGTGATCATGAGTTTCATCAAATTCTATTTGAAGCGGCAGGAAACAAACGATTTCTAGACATTAATCACAGGATTAATTTACAGACACAGCGTACGCGATGGCTGACACAGTTAACACCGGAACGTTTTATGGAAACATATAACGAGCATGAACAAATTTTAGCAGCATTGAAGAAAAAAGAAATTGCTCAGGTGAAAGATGCTATGTTATTGCACTTGAAAAAGACAAAAGAGAATTATACTTCTATTTTTTCTAATGAAAAAATTTTTAATATGGTGACTTCTCTTTATAATGAAATGTAAATAAATATGCAAGTTGAGAGGGTATTAATAAAATGAAAAAACAAATTATTTTACTGATGACAGACACAACCAGAAAGGATATGTTAGGGTGTTATGGGGATGAAAGAATGAAGACACCGAATCTGGACAGGCTGGCAGCGCAGGGATTGCGCTATGAAAATGCGTACACGTGTCAACCAGTATGCGGTCCGGCAAGAAGTGCAATTTTTACCGGAGTATTCCCTCATTCAAATGGTATGGTGACTAATTCTGTTGCACTCGGAGATAATGTTAAAACAGTTGGACAAAGACTCAGTGATCATAATATTCATTGTGGATATATCGGGAAATGGCATCTGGATGGTGGAGATTATTTTGGATTGGGAAAATGTCCAGAAGGGTGGGACGAAGAGTATTGGTATGATATGCGCTGTTATCTTGAAGAATTAACTGCAGAAGAGAGAATAAAATCCAGAAAATCAGATACTTCTTATGAGGAGGATATGAGTGAAGATTTTACTTATGCTCATCAGTGTTCAAACCGTGCCCTTGATTTCTTGGAAAAATATAAAGAGGAAGATTTTTTTCTGGTGGTGTCTTATGATGAACCACATGGTCCTAGTTTGTGTCCTGCACCTTATAATACCATGTATTCCGGATTTAAGTTTGCAGATAACCCGAATTTTCAAGATGACTTAAGTAAGAAACCTTTCATGCAAAGATTGTGGGCGGGTGATGCACTTCATTCCAGTATACAGGAAATAAATCGTCCTTCAAAACAATTGGCTTTATTTTTAGGATGTAATTCTTTTGTTGATTATGAAATGGGAAGAGTTCTGGATGTGATTAAAGAAAAGATGCCCAATGCTATGGTTATCTATACCTCTGATCATGGAGACATGTTGGGGGCACATAGGCTGTTTTCTAAAAACGCAGCTATCTATGATGAGGTGACTAATATTCCGCTGATCATTAAAGGTGGTGAAAAGGGAAAAGTAATTACAACACCGGCATCTCATATTGATATTACTCCGACAGTGATGGACTATTTTGGATTACGTATTCCGAAGTTACTGGAAGGAAAGAGCATGCTTCCACAGATATACGATACGACAATTAAGATAAACAGTGAAGTTTATACAGAGTTTACCAGATATGAGATAGATCATGATGGATTTGGTGGGGTTCAAATTATGAGAGGTGTCATTTCGGAGAACTATAAATTAGCAATTAATCTGCTTGACAGAGATGAGTTTTACGACTTAGAAAAGGATCCAGATGAAATGGTAAATGAAATAGATAATCCGGAATACTTGGAGATAATTCGGGAATATCATAGAAAACTTGTCACCCATATGAATGCAACTCGAGATCTTTATCGTGGTTATCAATGGTCTCTTAGACCCTGGAATAAAAATTTTACTCCAAGCTGGGACAACGAAGGGTTTACAAGACAACGAGAAAATGAGGAATATGAGCCTCGCCAGTTGGACTACGATACAGGGTTACCTATAAAAGAAGCTGTCAGAAGCAAGTATCTATATGAAATGGGGGGAGAACTATGACAATGACAAAATATGCAGTCGATGCAGCAACAAGAAGAATTCGATTTAAAAGAAAATTAAAGTTAAATCTATGGTGTTGGATGTTTATGTCGCTGGCAGTTGGATTTTATATCTTATTCCAAGGGTATCCGATTATATGCAGTATTCAGTATTCGCTGTTGGACTGGTCGGGAATGACATCTAATGCAACGTTTATCGGCTTACAGAACTATAAAGAACTGATGCATGATGAATTGTTTTGGAATGCTTTTATAAACAGTTTTAAGTACATGGTAATGATAGTTCCGTTAGAACTTGCGGTGTCTTTGTTCCTTGCATATCTGCTAAATGATGAAAAAATGAAAGGACGTGGATTATACCGTACAATGTATTTTGTTCCCGTAGTTACGACTGCTTCTGTAGTGGGAATTATCATGATATTCATTTTGGGAGTTCAGGGACCGGTCAATCATCTTTTGGTCACACTACATATTCTGCAAAACCCGATTAATTTTCTGGGAAACGCAAAGTATGCGCTGCCTACATTGGTAATCATTTCGCTTTGGAAGGATTGCGGAACATATATGATTTACTGGCTGGCAGGACTGCAGGGAGTTTCGAAAGATGTATATGAAGCGGCAACCATTGATGGTGCAAACAGAAGACAAACTTTCTTCCATATTGTGTTGCCTCTGATTGCACCCACAGGAGGAATTATTGCAATATTATGTGCCATAAATTCTTTGAAGGTATTTGATATTGTGAAAACAATGACGGAAGGTGGCCCTTATTATGCAACAGATGTAATCGCAACGTATGTATATAGAACCGCATTTTCAAGTGAGATTGGAATGCCAAGACTTGGCTATGCGAGTGCAGCAGCTCTGTTCTTTGGAGGCGCCGTTATAATAATAGGAATACTTCTGAATGCAATGAAAGACCGTCTACAGAAGAATGTACAATAGGGGGTGGAACAGATGAGCAAAGAAAAAAAGATTCATATCGTTAAATCTGTGATTAAACATGGTTTGCTGCTTTGCGTTGGATTTTTCTGGATATATCCTTTTTTATGGATGATTTCCGCCTCGTTTAAGGGCCAGAATGAGTTCTTCCAAAACCGTATGGGATTGATTCCGGTACAGCCGACAATCGACAATTTTATTCGTATCTGGCAGAAAGCGGATTTTGGCACTTATTTATCAATACAATTATTGTAACAGCATTTTCGGTTATCATTGTGCTGATTATGACGATGATGGCGGGATATGCTATGGGACGTTATAAATTTCTTGGCAGAAACCTATGCATGGCAGTTTTCTTGGCCAGTATTGCTATTCCGCTGGTGAGTACAATTATACCGACCTATGAAGTAGTCAAAGGAATGAATCTGGTAGGTACCAAGCTTGGATTGATCTTATCACAGGCAGGAGGAGCGCATGTTATCTTTTTGCTTCTGTTTACCAGCTTCTTTCAATCTGTACCAAATGAGTTGGAAGAGGCATCTAAGATAGATGGATGCAATTATTTTCAGACATTTTTCTATATTATGATGAAGCTGTGTAAGCCTGTCGCAACGACAGTAGTCATTATGGAAACCATTTGGGCTTGGAATGCATTCATGCTTCCTTTGGTATTAACTTTGAATAATCCGTCATCTAGGACACTTGCGGTTGGGTTATATGCATTCAAAGGAGAAAATACTGTTGATTGGACAGGCATTGCTGCCGGAGGTTCTATAGCTGTAATCCCGGTTATTATATTATTTGTTTTAATGCAGAAGCATTTTGTGGAAGGAATTGCCGGAGCTGTTAAAAGTTAATTGAAAACAATAATTTATATCAAAGAGAGGAGAAAAAGAAATGAAATTAAAACGACTTGGTACACTGTTATTGACTGCTATAATTGCAGCAACAACCCTGGCAGGATGTGGTGCAATGCCCTCAACAGGTAATGGAAATGAAACAGGCGAAAATGCAAGTGTCATAGCAGCAACAGAAGAGGACACCGATGGACAAATAACACTTCGGGTTGTTGACTGGAGCGACGGATCTGCTACGCAAAGAGAGGAGTTTCATAAGAAGTTCGAAGAAGCACACCCTGATATTAAAATTGAATATACTATGCTTACAGTAGATCAATTCAAAAATACTATTGTTACTATGATTAAATCTGGTGAGGGGCCTGATTTGTTTCCGATTCCGGTGGGACTTACTTTAAATACAGCGGTAGAAGAAGGCTGGTTCCAGCCGATTAACGATTATGTAACCGATGAATTCCGAAATAAGTTTGATCCGGATGCCTTTGCAGAGGGAGTTACTGATATTGGGGATGACTGGTATACAGTTACAGAGCAGATGCCAATCATTCAGTGTTTATTCTTCTATAATAAGGATATTTTGAACCAGGCAGGTGTTACGGAGGTTCCCACAACATATTCAGAGTTTAGAGAAGCCTGTAAAAAGTTACAGAGATGGGGAATGGCAATGTTTATGGTCTGATTGATGGCGGAAAACAGATGAACCGTATGGACGTTATGGCAAGATCCCTGGTTGCAGCAGCTGGTGGTAAGGTAGCTGCAACGCAGAAAGTGCTGACGGATAATGGAGTGGCGCCTTACGACAGCAAGGAAATGAATGATGCGCTTGGATTTATTAAAGGTCTGGTAGATGATGGAAGTATTCATCCGGATACTATCAATATAAGTGCTCCGGAGGCAAGAGAATTATTTGCACAGGGACAGGCGGCATTCCTCTGCCAGGGAATGTGGTGTGTATCCCAGTGGGATGCAAATTATCCGGATTTGAATTATGGAGTTATGGCAGTTCCTGTTCCTGACGGAGTAACAAACACTTATGTTCAGGCGGGTGAATTATCTCCGTGGATGGGTATCTATAAGCAGTCCAAACATCCCAAGGAAGCAGCTGAATATTTAATGGCACTGTATGATGAACAATATGGATATCAGCAGAGCAATGTGGAAAGTGGAAGTTTTGTGTCTTGTATTCCGGAAATCAATGAAAAATACATGACCAATGAGCATATGAAGCAATACTACACAATTGCAGAGGAAACATCCAGAGTAGTTCCTACTTTAGTAAAGAGAGATGAGAAAGCAAATGATTTTTATGCAGAAGTAAAGGATGTACAGCCTAGCTTAGGAGCAATTGTGCAGGGCATTATTTCCCAGAGTATTACTGACTATGACAGTGCATTAAAGACACTGGCAAATGATACAACTACAGAGTGGAAGCGTGCTTCGGAGGCAGTTGGAATGGATTATAGCTCATTGGAATTTCCTAACTGGGATGCGACGAAAGACTACACGGATGCGGATTACGAGACATTGAAGTAAGTGCATAAATTAAGAGAGTGCAGAAAATGATGCGATGACTTAGTTATAAAGGAAATCGCATCGTTTTCTGCATATAGGTAATGTAGTATTTTAAAAATATATTTGAGAGACCAGCCATGAAAGAAAAAAACAAGAAAAAAATGCTATTGAAACTGTTTTTATCTACCTTATATCTGAGCGCATTTACTTTTGGTGGGGGATATGTGATCGTTACACTGATGAAGAAAAAATTTGTAGATCAATATCACTGGATAGAAGAAAATGAAATGCTTGATCTAGTGGCAATCGCACAATCCTCTCCGGGAGCGATCGCAGTAAATGGAGCCATTGTTGTAGGGTATAAGCTGTCAGGCATTCTGGGAGCGTTGGTAGCAATCCTTGGGACGGTACTGCCTCCGTTTGTGATTTTATCAGTAATATCTGTATTTTATAAAGCCTTTAGAAATAACTGGTTAATCAGTCAGCTTCTGGAAGGCATGCAGGCTGGGGTCGGAGCGGTAATTGCATCCGTCACGTTGGATATGGGGATTCCAATCGTGAAAGAGAAGGAAGCCGTGTCGCTGATTATAATGGTAGGAGCGTTTGTTGCAGCCTGCCTGTTTGGTATAAATGTTGTGTATATCGTAATCGTATGCGGAATAATTGGCATAATCCGTACACTCCTGTTAAATAGGAGGAAGATGAAATGATATATTTACAGTTATTCTGGAGTTTTTTACAGATAGGGTTGTTCAGCTTTGGTGGAGGATATGCAGCAATGCCTTTGATACAGGGGCAGGTTGTAACCAGCCATGGATGGCTTACAATGTCGGAATTTACAGATCTTATAACGATATCTCAGATGACCCCGGGACCGATTGCTGTTAATTCGGCTACTTTTGTAGGACTTAAAATAGCAGGAATACCCGGAGCAGTAGTAGCAACGGTAGGATGTATCTTACCATCCTGCATTATTGTAACGATTCTTGCAAAATTATATCTGCGATATCGGAGCATGGATATGCTTCAAGGTGTATTACATTCGCTTCGACCAGCGGTGGTGGCAATGATCGCTTCGGCCGGAGTCCAGATTCTTATAACAGCCTTTTGGGGAAATGGAATAGAAATATCCCTATTTGGAACAAAATGGATCATGATTCTGATATTCGCAATATGTATATTGCTGCTGCGTAGTACTAAGCTGAACCCCATTTGGGTAAT
>ENA-OQHL01001560-OQHL01001560.1-human-gut-metagenome-genome-assembly--contig:-NODE-1560-length-11303-cov-2.510827_pt1 | contig 11303 bp, 10 predicted proteins | sample MGYA00242565_ERZ504723 | MGnify/ENA primary metagenome ERZ504723 (study PRJEB26092, sample SAMD00036211) | human gut metagenome | host: Homo sapiens | study: EMG produced TPA metagenomics assembly of...
AAAATACATTTGCGTATGGCAAGGAGATTTTAGATATGAAACTCAAGAATGTTTGTGTTGCTGTTGTTGCTCTGGCTCTGGCTGTTGGCATGACCGCTTGCGGCGGTTCTGCTTCCTCCACTGCTGCATCCTCTTCCGAGGCTGCTTCTACCAGCACTTCTGTTGCTGCTGAGGCCGAGGAGAGCGCTTCTTCCGCTGTTGCAGAGGAGAACGGTTCTTCTTCTGAGGCTGCTTCCAGCGAGGCCGCTTCTTCTGAGGCCGCTTCTTCTGAGGCTGCTTCTTCCGTTGCAGCTTGATTGCACAGCGCCTAAATTCCAATAAAAGCTGAAGCCGGGCACAGGGAGCCATGAGTTTTCCTGTGCCCGGCTTTTTACAACAAAACGCACCGGATCGTTCAACGAGAACCACCCGGCGCGTTATTTTTTATGCTCCCCAGAACAGGATGCCCAGCCCTGCGGAAATCAGGATCATGAGAATGGGGGATGGTGCCTTGCCGTTCCTTTTGCAGCACAGCAGATGCAGCGCCCACAAAAGTACAAACACTGCAATGGAGCGCGCATCCGGTACAAAGTCGGTGCTGCGGCCCGCAAAGCCCAGCAGTGTGGAAAGTGCCATATTGATTGCCGTTGCAAGGATCATCGCCACCACACAGGGACGAACGCCGCCAAGAACTGCGTTGACACCGGCATATTTCATCAAATTCTGCAGTACCGATGCAATGAGCAGAATGATCACAAAAGACGGTAGCACCACCCCCAGCGTGGCACACAGCGCGCCCCAGAAGCCGCCCTGTGAAGCGCCGATGAAGGTAGCCATATTGATGGCCAGCGGGCCGGGTGTGGACTCTGACACCGCAATAAAGCTGAGAAATTCGCCTTCCGTCAGCCAGCCGTGTCCTAAGACCGTTTCCCGCACCAGCGAGATCATGCCGTAGCCGCCGCCGAATGACAACGCACCGATCATGAGGAAATTCCAGAAAAGTTCTACATAGATCACGGCTTCTTCTCCCCCTTCCGCAGCTGCTGTACTGCATACACCAGCAGCCCGGCCGCACCGCTGAACAGGATGTAAAAAATGGAAGAGAAAGACACTGCTGCAATGGAACAGCCCACCATCGCTGCCGCAACCGTGGTCAGGATGACAATATGAAGACGCTGTGTTCCAGCTGCTTCAGCATTTTCAGGCCCGCCGAGAGGATCAGATAGATCACACACACCTGAATGCCGTGGAACGCACTTGCCACCACCGACAGGCGGAGGAACTGGTCAAAGAACAGCGAGATCAGATAATGACCGCGAAGGACGGAAGACATCACCGCCACCGTAGATGCCGCCGCGCCTGCCGTACCCTCGATCTTGTAGCCGATATAGGTGGCACTGTTCACCGCCACCGGGCCGGGCGTAGACTCCGCAATTGCCACCATGTCCAGAAATTCTTCTTTTGTCAACCACTTTTTCCTTCCACAAATTCATTCTGCAGCAAAGCCACCATGGCATAGCCGCCGCCAAACGTGAACGCTCCAATTTTTGAAAAACGTCCAGAAAAGCTCCTTTGTTTTCGACATAGCTTTCTCCTTTCTTGCGCCTTATTATATCATTTTTTGTTTTGATATGATATACTTTAATGGAATATGCTGCTTTCTTTGGAAAAAGCAGAAAAAGGAGTTTAGGATATGAAAACAAAATTTGGTATCGTAGGCTGCGGATTTCTGGGCAACATTGTGGCCGATGCATGGAAGACCGGTCTGCTGCCGGACTATGAGCTGGTGGGCGTGACCAGCCGCACCCGTGCTTCGGCGGAAAAGACTGCCGAAACGGTGGGCTGTGCCGTGTGTGACGATGTGGATGCCCTGCTGGCGCTGGAGCCGGAGTACATCGTGGAGACCGCTTCGGTGGAGGCTGTGCGCGCCATGGCTGTGCCTGTACTGAAAAACGGCGTAAATCTGGTCATTATTTCCATTGGTGCCTTTGCGGACCTTGATTTTTACGAGCAGGTCAAGGCCGCTGCCGTGGAGGGCGGTGCCAAGGTGCACCTGGCAAGCGGTGCCATTGGCGGCTTTGATGTGCTGCAGACCGTCACTCTGATGGCCGAGGCGCAGAAGCTGGCCGAGACGGCAGGCATTGAGACCCACACCGGAGCCAAGGGCTTCCGCAACACGCCGGTATGGGCCGACCACCTGCTGACCGATACCGAAAAGACCACCGTGTTCACCGGCAATGCCAAGCAGGCCATTGCCGCCTTCCCCCGCCGCGTGAATGTGGCTGTTGCCACATCGCTGGCCACCACCGGCCCGGAGATCACCGGCGTGACCATGCACTCGGTACCCGGCTGGGTGGGCGACGACCACTGCATCACCGCCGAGATCGAGGGCGTGAAGGCCGTGGTGGATATCTGCTCTTCCACCAGCGCCATTGCCGGTTGGAGCGTAGTTGCCCTGCTGCGCAACCTCTCCTCCCCCGTATGCTTCTATTAAAGGAGGGCTTGCAGATGTTCAACAAACTGGTGGCCATTGAGCCGGTAAGCCTGATTCCTTCCGCTGAGGAAGCGCTGCATCAGTACGCAAAAGAAGTGGTGCTGTACCGCGATATCCCGGCCAGCGATGACCAGATCGTGCAGCGCATCGGAGATGCAGATGCCGTGCTTCTGAGCTATACCTCCCGCATGGGCAAAAATGTGATCGAGCGCTGCCCGAATATCCGTTACATCGGCATGTGCTGCAGCCTGTATTCTGAGGAAAGCGCCAATGTGGATATCGCCTACGCCCGCACCCGCGGCATCAAAGTGCTGGGCATCCGGGACTACGGCGACCGCGGCGTTGTGGAGTACGTCCTGCATGAGCTCACCGGCATCCTGCACGGTTTTGGGATGCCCATGCTGCGGGACGAGCCGGTGGAGATCACCGGGCTGAAGGCAGGCATCATCGGGCTGGGTGTGTCCGGCAAAATGATCGCCGACGCGCTGCAGTTCATGGGTGCCGACATTGCCTATTACAGCCGCACCCGCAAGCCGGATGCCGAAGCTGTGGGCATGGCCTATAAGCCGCTGGCACAGCTGCTGACCGAGAGCGAGGTGGTGTTCACCTGCCTGAACAAGAACGTACTGCTGTTGGGCAAGGACGAATTTGCACAGCTGGGCGCAGGCAAGGTGCTGTTCAATACCTCCATCGGCCCGGGCTTTGACTCTGCTGCTCTGGAACAGTGGCTTGCTCTGCCGGGCACCCACTTCTTCTGTGACACCCGTGCCGCTGCCGGCCCGGTGGGTGAAAACTTCTTTGCCCGTGAGAATGTGCATTGCGCGAATGTTTCTGCCGGACGCACCAAGCAGGCTTTTGTGCTGCTGAGCCAGAAGGTGCTGGCAAATATCCGCACTGCACTGGGAGAATGATATAAAAAGAACGCTCCGCATGGACGCGTTCGTTTAGGCTTTACTTTCGAAATTCAGTTGAATCGATTCTCTTCCAGTCATTTCGCCGCAAATCGGATGCCCTGCTGGCGCTGCGGCGTGGAAAGGCCTTTCTCAATCATTTTGGCAAGCAGTGCTTTCAGGCTGTCGTAGTAGCCGTTCAGATCATACAGGATGCAGGGCGCGTCCAACTGGCCCAGCGAGACCTTGGACATTACCTCTGCGATCTCTTCCAGCGTGCCGGTGCCGCCGGGGAATGCGATGAAGGCATCGCCCAGCTCGATCATCTTCGTCTTGCGCTCGGTCATGTCCTTGGTGACGATCAGCTCGGTCAGGCCATCGTGCTGCAGCTCCTGCTGCACAAAGAACTGCGGTTCCACACCGGTCACCGTGCCGCCTGCGTCCAGCGCGCTCTGGGCAAGCTGACCCATCAGGCCGCTGCGGGAGCCGCCGTACACAAGGCGGTGCCCGTTTGCACCGATCCAGCTGCCCAGTTCCCGGACAGCTTCCGCCAGCGCAGGATCATTGCCCGCATTTGCTCCAAGATAGACCGTAATGTTCATGGTATTTCCCCCTTTGTTTTTTCCATTTTACCACGCAGTGGGCCGATTGAAAAGGGCCATCCCCTTGCAAATGCAGCGGCACTGTGGTATTCTTGAACGCAGAAAAAAGGGAGCCTGCAAAAGCAGGCTGAGAGTGGGCTGTTTGCCCAGACCTGTGACCTGATTTGGATAATGCCAACGTAGGGAGATACTGCTGCTTCAAAGTGCGGAGATGCCTCCTTGCGGGCATTTCCGCATTTTTTGCAAAGGAAGTTGTAACCATGAAAACTGCATTGACGATTGCCGGCAGCGATTCCAGCGGCGGTGCTGGCATCCAGGCCGATATCAAAACCATGACTGCAAACGGCGTGTACGCCATGAGCGCCATTACCGCACTGACTGCCCAGAACACCACAGGTGTGACCGGCATTTTTGAAGCCACGCCCGAATTTCTGGCACAGGAGATCGACGCCATTTTTACCGACATCTACCCGGATGCCGTCAAGATCGGCATGGTATCCTCGGCAGAGCTGATCGGTGTGATCGCCGAAAAGCTGCACACCTACGGCGCAAAGCATATCGTGGTGGACCCGGTGATGGTTGCCACCTCCGGCTCCAAGCTGCTGCGGGACGATGCCGTGCAGGCACTGACCGAAAAGCTGCTGCCCATGGCAGAGGTGGTCACCCCCAACATTCCGGAGGCTGAGATCCTTTCCGGCATGAAGATCACCGATGCGGCCGGAATGGAGGCCGCTGCAAAGCTGATCGGCGAGAAATACCACTGTGCCGTGCTGTGCAAGGGCGGCCACCAGATCAACGATGCCGACGACCTTCTGTGGCGGGACGGCTGCGGCAAATGGTTCCGCGGCAAGCGCATTGCAAACCCCAATACTCACGGCACCGGCTGCACCCTATCCAGCGCCATTGCGTCCAATCTGGCAAAGGGCCATGATCTGGATGCATCGGTGGAGCGCGCAAAGGCCTACATTTCCGGCTGTCTTTCTGCCATGCTGGATCTGGGCCACGGCTCCGGCCCGATGGACCATATGTTTGCACTGAAGGGAGAGTTTGTGGGTGAGTGAGCAGACCTTTGTGCAGCAGCTGGTACAGGAAAGCCTGCCCGTGTGGGAGCAGTGCCTGCATTCGAAATTTCTGGAAAGACTTGCGGATGGCACACTGGATGAAGCCTGCTTCAAGGGCTACATCGTGGAGGACAGTCTTTACCTGCGGGAATATGCCAAGGTGTTTGCCTGGGGCATGACCAAGGCAAAGGATATGCAGACCATCCGCACCTACTATTCCCTGCTTTCCTTCGTGAATGAGAGCGAGGATGCAGCCCGCCTGCACTATCTCAAGCGCTTTGGACTGACCGATGAAGGCATCCAGAGCCTGCCGCTGCGGCCGGAGAACCGTGCCTATGTGGACTCTATGATCGAAGCCGCCAAAAACGGCGAGGGCGCAGCCGAGTGCATGATGGCCTGCCTGCCCTGTATGCTGAGCTATGGCTGGATCTTCCAGAAACTGCTGGAAGAAAAGCCTTCCGTGCAGGATACCCTTTATGGTGCACTGGTGGTGGACTATGCTGACAAGGGCTATGAGGCGGCCTGCCGCGACTGGGCCGCGTTTGCAGAAAAAGTCTGCGAAGGCCTGAGCGACGAACGCCTTGCCCGCTGCCGCGAGATCTTCCATGCCTGCTCGGAGCACGAGCTGAACTTCTGGGCCATGGCAGCTTCCCCGCGCAGTGACCTGTAATTTTTCCTAAAGTATAAAATGCACCCGGCCTGTGGGTAGAACCGCAGCAACCGGGTGCATTTGTTTTGTTCAGGGTTTCGTGGCCGCAGCCGCAGGCATGAGCCTTCGTGCCGGAAATAAGGGAGCCCTAAAACAAAAACTCCCCCGGGCTCTTCTGCCGAGGGAGTGGAAAGAAAACGCCCCTAACAGAAGAATTCTCTTCTGTCAAGGACGAATAAAATTTGGCCTTTTATCCGCGGTGCCACCCTGACTTCATGGGCATGACCCCATGCACTTGGCGAGATGCCAACACATCCCCGGCAACTGACGTATGCCCTACGTTGCAGAATACTGTGCGGCGAAAGTTCTCCGCAGTTCCCTGCACCCTCAGCGGTCCATTTCGGGAAAATATAACGCAAAGTCACACTTTCCTTGACGAACTGTTTCCGGTCTGCTTCTCAGCTGCGCAGGCTCTCTGTACAGGCATGGTTCGCCGTTATCTCCGCTTCAACGGTTTAGTGTATTGAATTTGGCTATATTAAACCACGGATTTTTCGTTTGTCAATACCTGTTTGCAAATTTTTCAAAATCAGCCTATGTCCACAGTGGGTTCAGCGCTTCCGGCGGCTGTTCGTGCTGGAAAACTTCACCGCTTTTGCCGGCCTGCGGCGGCTGTGCAACGCACTGTAGTAGCCAAAGGCAGTGCCGCATAAGCCGCCCACAATGTGCATGAAGTTTGCTACATTGTCGTGCACAAAAATGATATCGTACACCTGCTGACCAAAGTACAGCGCTGCAACCAGCAGCATGGTGACCGGGATGCCGCCGGAGAAGCCCGCCAGCGACGAAAGCATGATAAGCATGAACACGATGCCGGACGCGCCCAGCAGCCCCGAACGTGGGAACAGCACGCATTGCAGCACGCCGGTGACCAGAGCGGTGAACACCATGCCGCACAAAAGCGGCTTGCTGCCGTACTTTTCTTCCATTGGCGGGCCAACAACGAGCAGCAGCAGCATGTTATTCAGAAAGTGGTCCCAGCTGGCATGGCCCAGCACATGGCCGAACAGCCGGATGTAGAACAGCGGGTCCTTCAGCGAGGAGCGGTAGACACAGAACAGATGCATCGTCGTCCACCCGTCCGTCCACTGGTCGAGGAACAGCACCAGAAGTGACAGCAGGAAAAATGTGAGGATCACCGGGGAGTTGTACTGCAGTTCCAGTTTGAGTTTTACTTTTTTCATCCTCTTGTCTCCACCCAGTATTCGCCCATGCTCTGGCCGGGCTGGTTCGTCACTTCATCCTTGAGGTAATCGCCAAGGCCGCAGCTTTCCGGCTGCCATGCAAGGGCTGCTTCCACCGTGGGGTACTCCACCTCGGCATACCAGAACTCGGTGGGCTGGCCTTCGTCCACATGGTTCACTTCCAGCACAGAACCGTCCGGCAGGGTGTAGCTGCGGCGCAGCTTCGGGATGAGAGGTTTAGCGATAATCTTGTATTCCAGATCATCAAACAGTTCTTTGTCGATGCTGCGCTCGATCTCCTCACGGGCAAGGCCGCCCCCGGATTTGAAGCAGAGGATGTAGTCCGTTCTGCCGCCGGTGAGGGCTTCTTCCCGGATGCGCACGGTGGGCCGCACGCTGATGTAGCCCTGCCGCATGGCAAATTTCTCCCTGAGGGGCAGCCCCTCCGGCCAGCCCTTCACCATCCATTTGCGTTCGATCTCCATAATGCATCCCTCTTTCATGCGGTTTTTTGGCATTTCTTATTTATAATAACATGATTTTGTGCTATTATAAAGGGTAGATTTTTACTCCTTCAGTCTGCTTCGCAGCCAGCTTCCTCAGTGAGGGAGCCTACCCGCACGGTAAGCGTGTCGAGCGAACGCGGGACGAAGGGAGTTCGTCCATGATAAGGAGAACCATATGAAAGAACGCGCTTACCCTGTGTATACCGTCAACAAACACGCCGAGGGCCTGCTGGTGGGCGGGCACCCCTGGGTGTATGAGAACGACATCCTCCATTCCCCGGAAAATGAGCCGGAAAACGGCACGCTGGCCGATGTGGTCAGCACCAAGGGTTCCTACCTTGGCACCGGCTTTGTCTCGCTCAAAAGCAAGATCCGCGTGCGGCTGATCTCCCGCAATGCCAACGACACCTTTGATGCTGCGTTCTGGCGCCGCCGGGTGGAATATGCATGGAACTACCGCAAGACCGTGCTGGAACCTGCAGACCTTTCCGCCTGCCGTGTCATTTTTGGCGAAGCCGACCAGTTCCCCGGCCTGACTGTGGACCGGTTCAGCAACATCCTCGTCACGCAGACCCTGAGCGTGGGCATGGAAAAGCTCAAGCCCGTCCTCTTCCCCATTCTGGCAGAAGTCCTGCGCGCCGACGGCCAGACCATCGACGGCATCTACGAGCGCAACGATGAGGCTCTGCGCGCAAAGGAAGGTCTTGAGCAGAACAAAGGCTGGTTTGAGCTGCCCGGTGAGCCTCACCCGGCAAGCACCCAGACCGAGATCTGCGAGAACGGAGTTTACTATCATGTGGATTTCGAGAACGGCCAGAAGACCGGCTTCTTCCTCGACCAGAAGTACAACCGCCGGGCGGTGGCACGCCTTGCTGCAGGCCACACCGTGCTGGACTGCTTTACCCACACTGGCAGCTTTGCACTGAACGCCGCTGCGGGCGGCGCTGCCCGTGTGACCGCCGCCGACATCAGCGCCGAGGCCATTGCCATGGCGCAGCGCAATGCCCAGCGCAACGGTCTGACCAATATGGACTTTTTGTGCGAGGACACCTTTGAGCTGCTGCCCCGCTTGGAAAGAGAAGGACACCCCTACGATTTTATCATTCTGGACCCGCCGGCCTTTACCAAGGCGCGCCGCACTGTGGAGAACGCCATGCGCGGTTACAAGGAGATCAACTACCGTGCCATGAAGCTGCTGCCCCGCGGCGGCTATCTGGCAACTGCCAGCTGCTCCCATTTTGCCACCGAGGAGCTGTTCATCAAGATGCTGCGCGCCGCTGCAAAGGATGCGCACCGCCAGCTGCGGCAGATCGAGGTGAAGCAGCAGGCACCGGATCATCCGATCCTGTGGGGTGTGCCGGAGACGAATTATCTGAAGTTCTTCCTCTTTCAGGTGATTTAACGATTTGAATACCCTCCGTTTCACTCTGGGTATCTTCAGCGGAAGTTTTATTTTTAATATTTGAGCTTCCGGAAAATCTGCGGATTTTCCGGAAGCTCTTTTTTCACAAAGCGGGGCCGTAACGGGCAATGGCACCGTATATTAAAAACACATTTTCACCAGAAGGGACCCCATCGGGTAAATGCATCTTTTTGCTGCGCTGCCTGAACCCTCTCAGTCAAAGCCTGACGGCTTTGCCAGCTCCCCCGAGGGGGGAGCTTTATGAGCAGGGACGGAAAACAACAATCTTTTCCGATGATGAATAAACTTACCCGGCAGCTGGATAAAAGCTCGCCCTTCGGGAGAGCTGGCATTGCGCAAGCAATGACTGAGAGGGTTTTTCCCATCGGGCGGAGAGGGTTCGTTCTCTTAAAAAGTCATACCAAGTGCGGATGCTCCAAAAATGCAGGAAGCTGTTTGTACAGAATCGTCAGATTTGTCAATTGCCTTTTTGCCCGGCAGAGGCTATAATCAAACCATAGACAGCAACGGCGCTGTGGGTCACCTCCTGACTCGCAGCGCCGTTTTTGTTAAGATGCTTTCGTACTTCTGGGTGCGGCATTGCGGCAGACCAGAATGCAGACGAAAGGGTAAGAAAAATAAGATCAAGTAAGGAGTAGGATTTATGGCAGCGAATGTTATGGAAATCTACGGCAGCAAGGTCTTTAACGAACATGTGATGAAGGAGCGCCTGCCGAGCGCAACCTATAAGAGCCTGAAGAACACCCTGCACAAGGGTGCTCCGCTGGACATTGAGGTGGCAAACGTTGTGGCCAGCGTGATGAAGCGCTGGGCCATGGAGCTGGGTGCCACCCACTACACCCACTGGTTCCAGCCGCTGACCGGCATCACCAGTGAGAAGCACGATGGCTTTGTTTCCCCTGTGGGCGACGGCACCGCCATCATGGAGTTCTCCGGCAAGGAGCTGGTGCGCGGCGAGCCCGATGCTTCCTCCTTCCCCTCCGGCGGCCTGCGCGCACCTGCGAGGCCCGCGGCTACACCGCATGGGACCCCACCAGCTACGCCTTCGTCAAGGATGACGTGCTGTGCATCCCCACCGCCTTTGTCAGCTACACCGGCGAGGCACTGGACAAAAAGACCCCCCTGCTGCGCTCCATGAACGCCCTGTCCGGCCAGGCTATCCGCATCCTGAAGCTGTTTGGCAAGGATGTGGACTACGTTTCCACCACCGTGGGCCCGGAGCAGGAGTACTTCCTGATCAAGAAAGAGGACTACGAGGCCCGTCAGGACCTCATCCTCACCGGCCGCACCCTGTTCGGTGCTCCCTCTGCCAAGGGCCAGGAGCTGGAGGAGCACTACTTCGGCGTGATCCGCCCCGAGGTGTCCGCGTTCATGAAGGAACTGGACGAGGAGCTGTGGAAGCTGGGCGTCCCCGCCAAGACCAAGCACAATGAGGTAGCTCCCTGCCAGCATGAGCTGGCCCCCATCTACGATACCACCAACGTGGCCATCGACCACAACCTGCTGACGATGGAGATGATGAAGAAGCTGGCCCCCAAGTACGGTCTGGTCTGCCTGCAGCATGAAAAGCCCTTTGAAGGCGTGAACGGCAGCGGCAAGCACAACAACTGGTCCCTGTCCACCACCGAGGAGAACCTGCTGGATCCCGGTGACACCCCATGGAGAACCTGCAGTTCCTGGTCTTCCTCGCCGCCGTCATCAAGGCTGTGGACGAGTACGCCGACCTGCTGCGGACCTCTGTGGCCACTCCCGGCAACGATCACCGTCTGGGTGCCAACGAGGCACCTCCGGCTATCATTTCCATCTTCGTGGGCGAAGAGCTGGAAGCTGTCATTGATGCTATCGCATCCGATTCCCCCTACGCAGGCCCCGTCAAGATGAAGATGGACCTGGGCGTGGACGTGCTGCCCAAGTTCAGCAAGGACACCACCGACCGCAACCGCACCTCCCCCTTCGCCTTTACCGGCAACAAGTTCGAGTTCCGGATGCCCGGTTCTTCTCAGAACCTCAGCGACTGCGATACCATCCTGAACACCGCCGTCGCCAAGGAGCTGAAGGGCTACGCTGACGAGCTGGAGGGTGCTGAGGACTTTACCAGTGCCGCCATCGCGCTGGTCAAGCGCACCATCCGGGACCACCGCCGGGTCATCTTTAACGGCAACGGCTACTCTGCCGAGTGGGAAGAAGAAGCAGCCCGCCGCGGCCTGCCCAACAAGAAGAACGCCCCCGCTGCCCTGCCGGCCCTCATCGACCCCAAGAACATCGCCCTGATGGAGGAGTTCGGCGTGCTGACCAAGGTGGAGATGTACAGCCGCTACGAGGTAGAGCTGGAGCACTACTCCAAGATCATCAACATCGAGGCCCTGACCATGCTGGAGATGGCCCGCAAGCAGCTGCTGCCCGCCGTCAACGCCTACATGAGTGAGGTCGCCAACACCGCCGCCTCCAAGCTGGC
>ENA-OQHL01001561-OQHL01001561.1-human-gut-metagenome-genome-assembly--contig:-NODE-1561-length-11267-cov-2.908887_pt1 | contig 11267 bp, 13 predicted proteins | sample MGYA00242565_ERZ504723 | MGnify/ENA primary metagenome ERZ504723 (study PRJEB26092, sample SAMD00036211) | human gut metagenome | host: Homo sapiens | study: EMG produced TPA metagenomics assembly of...
TAAAGAAAAAAATCACCTTCGAAGCGCCAATGAGGAAGATCAGGTAGGTATTGTGCGCGGTCTTGCATGGACCAGTGTCGGCGGTGATACACTACAGATTGAGGTAAATGTGATGCCGGGAAAAGGCGAGTTAAAGCTGACCGGCCAGATGGGCGATGTCATGAAGGAATCCGCCATGACGGCACTGACCTATGTCCGTTCCATCTGTCCGCAGTATGATGTTCCGGATGATTATTTTGCAAAGAATGATATCCACATTCATATTCCAGAGGGAGCTGTGCCGAAGGATGGCCCGTCTGCCGGAATTACAATGGCTACAGCCATGTTCTCTGCTGTGGTAAACCGTAAGGTCCTGGCCAAAGTAGCCATGACCGGCGAAATCACGCTGCGGGGCCGCGTGCTTCCGATTGGCGGCCTGAAAGAGAAAATCCTGGCTGCGAAGATGGCTCATATGGAGACCGTTCTGGTGCCGGAGAAGAACCGGGCGGACATTGCGGAGCTTTCCAAAGAGATCACAAAGGGCTTAACCATTCTCTACATGAAGAGCATGGAAGATGTGCTGGCTGCAGCACTTGCATAAAAGGAAAAGTGAGGAAGAACGATGATTATTAGAAAAGCGGAACTGGAGACGGTCTGCGGCATTACCAGCACACTGCCGGAAAATCTGCTGCCTGAGTTTGCTTTTGCCGGGAAGTCCAACGTAGGAAAATCTTCCCTGATCAATGGCCTGTTAAACCGCCGTGCGCTGGCGAGGACTTCCTCACAGCCTGGCAAGACCCAGACCATCAACTTTTACAATGTAAATGATGATCTGTATTTTGTTGATCTTCCGGGCTATGGATATGCAAAAGTATCGGTGGAAGTCAAGGCAAAATGGGGCAAAATGATCGAGCGGTATTTAAAAAAATCGAAGATGCTCAAATGTATCTTCCTTCTCATTGATATCCGCCACGATCCGTCTGCCAATGACAAGATGATGTATGACTGGATCGTATCCAATGGCTACAAGCCGGTTATCATTGCCACCAAGCTGGACAAATTAAAACGCAGCCAGATCCAGAAGCATGTGAAGATGGTTCGGGAAGGTCTTGGCCTGGAAAAAGAAGATGTTCTGATTCCATTCTCTGCAGAGACCAAGCAGGGAAGAGATGAAATCTGGGCGCTCATTGAGTCTTTGCAGAATCCGGCTCCGAAAATGACAGAGTCTGAGTAGCATCAGACAGATTTTACGAAGATTTCACTTGAGTCTTTTTAATATGTGTGATACGTTGTAATTATTCTATACATTCTATGAAGAAAGAGTAAGGAGGATCTGTTATATGTCTCAGGAATACATTACATTTACTATTGGCGGCAAAAAGAACATTGCACTGATCGCTCACGACAACGAAAAAGCAAAGCTGATCGCGTGGTGCAAAGAACATAAACCGGAACTGGAGAAGCATAATCTTTACGGTACCGGCACGACAGCCCGCATGATCACAGACCAGACCGGCCTTACCGTGAAAGGCTATAACAGCGGCCCTCTCGGTGGCGACCAGCAGATCGGAGCCAAGATCGTAGAAGGCGTGATCGACTTTGTAGTATTCTTTTCCGATCCGCTGACGGCACAGCCTCACGATCCGGATGTGAAGGCCCTGATGCGCATCGCGCAGGTCTACGACATTCCTATGGCGGTTAATAAGGCCACCGCGGACTTCATGATCACATCCTGTTTCATGAACAGCGATTACCAGCATGAAGTTATTAATTTCAAACGGAATATTGAAGAACGGGCAGAGACTTTATAATCTGCCGGAAAGACTGAGACCGGTAGCCTGCCGGTCTCAATTTTCATGTATTTATCAGGGAGGAGATTTAGTATGAAGGTTGTAGATATGCACTGTGACACCATATCCGAGCTTTTGCATGCCAGAGAGCGCGGGGAAGAGGCATCCATTCTGGAAAATCATCTGCATATAGATTTAAACAGGATGCAGAAAGGGGATTATCTTTTGCAGAATTTTGCCATGTTTGTGCATCTGGGAAAGACAGCAGACCCATTTCACTATGCCATGAAGCTGGTTGATCTGTTTTATAACGAGCTAGAACCGTATTCTGACCGCATTGGAATCGTAAAACGCTGGGAAGATATAGAAGAAAACCAGAAGGCCGGAAAAATGTCGGCTATGCTGACTCTGGAAGAGGGCGGGATTTGCAAAGGGGATCTGTCCTGCCTGCGTGATTTTTACCGCCTGGGTGCCAGGATGATGACCATTACCTGGAATTTTCCCAATGAACTTGGGTTCCCAAATGGGAAGGACGAGAGTGTTTCGCCAGCCAGATCTGTGCCGGATACGGAGCATGGCCTGACAGAAACCGGCATTGCCTTTGTACAGGAAATGGAACGGATTGGCATGATCATTGATATTTCCCATTTAAATGATGCCGGGATCCGTGATGTATTTCACTACACGAAAAAGCCTTTTGTGGCAAGCCATTCCAATGCCCGCGCGCTCGCGCGTCATCCACGCAATCTGACGGATGAGATGATCCGTGCCCTTGCAGAGCGTGGTGGAGTAGCCGGAATCAATTACTACGCCCCATTCCTGAAGGATGCAGATAAAAAAATGCCGCTGCATGGACTCTGCAGCGACATGGTGGCTCATATGAAACATATGAAACAGGTCGGTGGCATCGGCTGTATCGGTCTTGGCTCTGACTTTGACGGTATTGATACCGCAACAGATATGAAGGACTGCTCTGGTATGCAGCTTCTGGCCGATGTGATGAGCCGGGAAGGCTTTACTACTGGAGAGATTGAAGCCGTGTTCCATGACAATGTACTCCGGGTTTACCGGGAACTGTTGTAGGCTGGATCCAGACAGATACCCAATGCCATATACCATTATCTGTCTGACTGCTCCAGGCGATAGAGCAGGATCGTGACTGCCAGCAGATCAGCGCAGCCGCCCGGACTGACATTCATATGAATAAATTTCTGATTCAGCTTTTTCAGAGCCTCCATTCCCAGGGCAGTGGAGGCTCCGCCTATTCTCAGGAGCTGTGCGGCCTCTGACTTGACATGACCCTGTATTACCATATTGGTGCGGCTTAAAACATTGGTGTCATCCACATTCGCCATGAGGGTGAGTAAGGTATTCAGGTAGGCTTCATTTTCTGTCTGCCCGCTGGAAAAAGCAGAGCGGAGCTTAGGCAGAGATACCGTGCGGACGGAAGGAAACCCCTTTTGGGCTTCTCCACGGATTCCCTTGGTACTGTAACGCAGGTAGAGAAGTTCTCCGTTTGTCCGTGGATTCTTGCGGTCGATCTTCTGAAAATCCCTGCGCATGGCATCGTGGCAGAGATAACCGGCCAGCATCAGGATTTTTTCCGCGTCAAACTTTTCGTGCCGTTTGTAAAAAAGTCCTGCTGCCGCCGCAATGGTTCCCATGGAAAAAATCATGCCTTTGTGTGTATTCACACCATCTGTGGCAGCAAACATGGCCTTTTCCGCCTCAATACCGATGGGACGGATGCTTTCGAACAGTGCATTAAAATCTTTGGATTCCCACGTGTATCCGGCCTCAAACATACGGGCCAGATATGGAACAATTGCTGTTGTGCTGGCCGCAAAGGTATCATAATCCATATCCGTGTGCGCGCCGCTGTCATGACGGTCTACCAGTCCAGGTTTCGGGGTAGCGCCTACCTCAGCCATGAGTGCATAGGCACATTCCTCAGCAAAAACAGATGAAATCATAAATACCAGTTCCTCCCCATCCCCAATTTATTTATAATCCGCTTAAAATTTTACCGATCTCTGCAGTCAGTTCTGCAACGCTGTGCCTGCGGCTTCGGCTGCAGACATGCGCCGGCTGTCCGCAAAGCAGACAGGTTCTTGGCGCACTTCCCATATCTTCTCTGGAGACCTTGCTCCCGTCCGGGCGGAGTACATCAATATCAAACAGGCGGCCAAGCCGGTCCTGATCTTCCAGTGAGACCATCAGCTCTTTTATAAAATCCGGATTCGCGTCGACGCTGTAAAAGGCTTCATATCCTGTTTTTTCTTTTATGGTTTCCATATGCTGAATAAGAACCAGACGGTCTTTTAACAGTGTCTCGATTCTCTGACAGCCGCTCGCAAATGCTTCCGGAACATCCGTCAGGACTTTGACTGGTCCAGGAATGTTTAAGGTAAAGCTGATGAGGCTTTTTTTATACTGATGCAGCAGCTGGGTTTGCAGATAGCAGCGCCTCTCTCTGGCAGCAAGCATTTCCTGCAGACTTACTTCTTCCATAAAATCCCCCTGTGAATAAATATTTTTTATATACCAATAAAGCTCCATATTCCATCCGTATGGCAAAATATTCCACGATCATTTGGCAGAAATCGGATTTAAGAGCCATCGGTTTTGAAACAGAAGCTATATTGGATCTCAGAACACTACTTAGTTGTTACGGGTATTATTATAGGTTAAATATATGTAAAACGCAAATACTTAATAAGTTATGGCCTATATAAATCTGCCCTTATCACTTTAATGCGTTGAATTTGCAGGAATTTAAAGCTTTAAATTGACGGAGTAATAAAAGTGTAGTATGATGGAAAAAGTTCAAGCTTTTGCTATGAAATCAGAATATAAGAAAAAGGGAGAGTTGTATTATGAAAAAGACAAAAAAAGCACTTGCGCTGATTCTGGCCGGAATGATGGCCGCATCCATGACTGCCTGTGGCTCTGGTAAGACTGCAGACACCACTGCCGCTGAAAGCGCAGACGGGACAAAGGCAGAGACTTCTGCAGATGGAGCTTCTTATAAGGTTGGTATCTGCCAGCTGGTACAGCATGTAGCGCTGGATGCAGCTACTGAGGGCTTTAAAGATGCCCTGACCGAAGCCCTTGGAGACCAGGTTACTTTTGATGAGCAGAACGCACAGGGTGATTCCAATACCTGTTCTACCATCATCAACAATTTTGTTGCAGAAGATGTAGATCTGATCCTGGCCAACGCAACACCGGCCCTTCAGGCTGCACAGGCTGGCACGGACACCATTCCGGTTCTCGGAACTGCAGTTACCGAGTATGGTGTAGCACTTGGTATTGACGATTTTAATGGAACCGTTGGCGGTAACATTTCCGGTACTGCGGACCTTGCGCCGTTAAATGAACAGGCTGCTATGTTAAAGGAGCTCTTCCCGGACGCAAAGAATGTTGGTCTGTTATATTGTTCCGCAGAAGCAAACTCCCAGTATCAGGTAGATACCGTAAAAGCAGAGCTGGAGAAGCTTGGCTATACCTGTGAATACTACGCATTCTCTGATTCTAATGATCTGGCAACGATTGTTACCAATGCAGCAAACAGTTCTGATGTTATCTACATCCCGACTGACAATACCGCTGCCGCAAATACCGAGATCATCAACAACATCTGCCAGCCAGCCGGTGTACCGATCATCGCAGGTGAGGAAGGCATCTGCAGCGGATGCGGCGTAGCAACCCTTTCCATCAGCTATTATGACCTTGGCGTAGCAACTGGTAAGATGGCAGCAAAGATCCTGACCGGTGAGTCCAACATTTCTGAGATGCCGATCGAATACGCTCCGCAGTTCACCAAAAAATACAACAAGACCATCTGCGAGGCACTGGGCGTTACTGTTCCGGATGATTACGTTGCGATTGAGGAGTAATTGAGATATGATGAGTTTGGTAAATGCCCTGCCTGGCGCAGTGGCACAGGGACTGATCTGGGGTATCATGGCCATTGGCGTGTATTTAACATTCCGGATTCTGGATATTGCGGATCTAACAGTGGACGGTTCTCTTGGAACCGGCGGTGCGGTCTGCATTATGCTGATGCTGTCCGGGCAGAATGTATGGGTATCTATGGCAGGTGCAACGGCAGCCGGTATGGCAGCCGGACTTGCAACCGGAATTCTCCATACCTTTATGGGAATTCCGGCAATCCTGGCCGGAATCCTGACCCAGCTTGGCCTGTATTCCATCAACTTGAAAACCATGGGAAAAGCGAACCAGGCAATCAATGTCGACAAATATGACCTGCTGGTTTCCCTGCGTTTCATCCGCAAGGTTCCATTTTACAGAAACACGATCCTGATGGTTGCGATTACGATCATCATTCTGATTGCCGTATTGTACTGGTTCTTCGGCACAGAGCTCGGCTGCTCCTTAAGAGCCACCGGCTGCAACGATAAAATGGCTCGCGCCCAGGGAATCAATACGGATTTAAGCCGGGTTCTCGGACTCATGATATCCAATGGCCTGGTAGCACTTTCCGGTGCCATGCTCTGCCAGTATCAGGGATTTGCGGATATCAACATGGGACGCGGTGCCATCGTCATTGGACTGGCTGCAGTCATCATCGGTGAGGCAATTTTTGGAAAAATCTTCCGCAACTTTGGCCTGAAGCTGCTTGGCGTTCTCCGTGGTCCATTATTTATTATCTGGTACTGCAGGTTGTCATTTGGATGGGCATTGATACGGATCTGTTAAAGCTGTTATCCGCAGCAGTGGTTGCTGTCTTCCTGGCAATTCCTACCTGGAAGAGCCGTTATTTTTCAAATATGGGAAAGAGAGGGTAGGAGAACATGCTGGAGATCAAAAATATCACAAAAACCTTTAACAGAGGAACTGTGAATGAAAAGAAAGCCCTTCGTGGTGTCAATCTTACCTTAAATGACGGAGATTTTCGTTACCGTGATCGGCGGAAATGGAGCTGGAAAATCTACGCTGTTAAACGCGATCGCGGGAGTCTGGCCCATTGATACCGGTGCCATTGTGATTGATGGAAAAGATGTCACTCGTCTTCCGGAATACAAGCGCGCTGCTTTTTTGGGACGTGTCTTCCAGGACCCGATGAATGGTACTGCAGCAACAATGGGAATTGAGGAGAATCTTGCCCTGGCTCTGCGTCGTGGAAGAGTGCGCAGTTTGAAACCGGGAATCAAAAATGAAGAACGCAAGCTCTATGTGGATATGTTAAAACGTCTTGGGCTCGGCCTGGAAGATCGTCTTACATCAAAAGTAGGACTTCTTTCCGGCGGCCAGCGTCAGGCACTGACTCTGTTGATGTCTACCCTGCAGAGACCGCGGCTTCTTTTGTTAGATGAGCACACGGCTGCACTGGACCCGAAAACAGCTAAGAAGGTACTGGATCTGACTGCAGAGATGGTAGAAGAGCAGAAGCTTACCACTCTGATGATTACTCACAATATGCGTGATGCCATTCAGATGGGCAACCGCCTGATCATGATGCATGAGGGAAATATCATCTACGATGTGGCAGGAGAGGAAAAGAAACATCTTACCGTAGAAGATCTTCTTCACAAATTCGAGGAAGCAAGCGGTGAAGAATTTGCGAACGACCGCATGATGCTCGCAAAATAGCTTTTAAAATAATCAGAAAAAAATGTTATAGACCGGCAGAGTGTAAAAAAGTTTGGCACTCTGCCGGTTTTGTGCTATACTAAATATACCAAATACAGACAATAATGATTTCCAAAGGAGGATTTCTTATGGATAAAAGCAAACTGGTCATTACCATTGAGCGTCAGTACGGAAGCGGAGGAAGGGAGGTGGCCCGTATCCTGTCGGAGCGCCTGGAGATTCCCTGTTATGGGCGGGAGCTTCTGGCAGTGACAGCGGCAGACAACGGAATCAGCATCGAGGAACTGAAAAAGCTGGATGAAAAGCGGACCGGAAGCCTGCTTCATGATTTGGTGCTGTACGCCTTCCGCTTCCAGAACTACAACAAAATGCAGGAGCCCTTTGATATCAATAAGGAAGTGTCTGACACCATCCGCAGGCTGGCAAGTAAGGGGCCGTGTATCTTTATCGGAAGATGCGCTGATTTTGCCCTGGATGGAGAATGGGGTGTGCTTAAGCTGTTTATTTATGCCTCTTCCATGGAAAAACGCAAACGCCGTATCTGCGAGGTAGACGACATAGCCTTTGAGAAGGCGGAGGAGGAGCTTAAGAAGCGGGACAGCCAGAGAAGCGATTATTACCATTATTTTACCGGTAAGAACTGGGGAGATATGGAAAATTATGACGCCTGCCTGAACACCTCCGTATTGGGGTATGAGGGCTGCGCGGACCTGATTGTGAAAATGATGGAATGACAGACAACCGCGCCAATGCCGTGAATCGGACGGATTCCCAACCGGAAATCCAACTGATTCACGGCATTTTTTCGTCTGTATGCAGGCCGGAGGAACCATACCGTCAATTAAACGGAGAAATCAGTAAAAGATCAGGCTGTAATTTTGTGAAAAATAAACGGGTTGATTTTCATTCGCAAAATGCATATAATATTTGTCAAACACAACAGTTGTTAAATACATATGATAGCCGCAGAAGGTATTTCTTTACAGTATCTGCGGCAGCCCCTGCAAGGAGGTGAGTACCATACAGGAAATAGCCACCATGATAGAAAAGAGCAAACGAAGGTTTCTGTGCATTAAATTCAGGGCCTGCGGCCTTTCCTTTTCCGAGGGAATCGTGCTTCTGGTCATAGGCTACAGCAGATACAGCAATCAGGAGACCATTTCCAGCCTGTCCGGAATTGATAAATACCAGACAGCCAAGGTATTGGCTGCCATGGAGGAGCGGGGATACATCAGAAGGGAGATTAATCCTGAGAATAAACGTATCTCGCCACTTATTCTCCACCCATGGCAATCATGGAATGCAGCCTGAACGAACCTGTTTATATGAATCTTGGCTATGAGGGAGCACTTGCCTACTCAACACAACTCATCAAACAGGTGGCATCTGCCAACGGCGAACTGGTGTTGCTCTGGCATAACGACTCCATCACCACCCGGATCAAGCCGAATGTCTCTGTCGACTGGCAACGAAAACTATTCGCCGCCATCATTGAAGAATTGATAAAATCATGAAGATACTGATATTATGTGATATGTTTCCCCCTGCATTCGGACCGAGAATGGGCTATTTATGCAAATATATGAGGCGGGCCGGATGGGAACCTGTCGTTGTCACTGAGCAAATCGATGACAGCACGTTCTCTTTCCTGAAAGGAGAAACGCCTGTCACATATGTAAATTTCTTTCATTCCAAAGGGAAAATCCTCCAAAAGTTAGAGTGGATATGCATATTCATACTCGATTATTTTTTCCATTATAAAGACAAGAAGATGGCAAAAGCCGCCTCCCGTTTACTGGAAGAAGGGGAATATGCCGGTATCCTGTGCAGTTCATACCGAACTTTCCCCTTGCCGGCCGCCCAATATATAGCAGAGAAATATCATCTGCCGTTAGTAATCGACCTTCGAGACATAGTCGAACAATATGCTTCCAACGAATATATCGCTCATAACTTCCGTACCTTTTCCTGGTTGGATAGAAAGATCACGGAAACATTCCGTCATAAGTTATTACGGGACAGAAATAATGCATTGAGAAAGGCGGATCAGGTCACGACCATTTCCCCCTGGCATGTGGAAAAACTTCAAGCATACAATCCTAACACAGAATTGGTTTACAACGGTTACGATCCAGAGCTCTTCTATCCTGAACAACATCGGACCTCTCAATTCGTCATCACCTATACCGGACGTTTGATTAGCTTGGCGACACGTGACCCTCGATTGCTTTTCGAGGCCGTTAGCCGGTTAGATCGTGAAAAGCTCATTGATCCAGAACCAGTTCCGCATCCAATGGTATGTCGACGCCGGATCAAAAGCGATCATCATGCAGGCAGCAACCGCTTACCCAGTCGCCCGGTATATGGACTTTTTCGACTATGTTCCCGCTTCCGAGATTCCCGGCGTGTTAAACCGCAGTTCCATTCTGCTGCAACTCGCCAATACCTTTGCTCCGACGGACCAAAAAGGATTTATGACTACCAAGCTTTTCGAATCGATGGCTGTCGGGAAACCTTTACTCTGTGTAAAGAGTGACGAAAGTTGCCTCGAAGCTACCATCCGGAATACCCGTTCCGGACTGGCAGCCCGGACAGCCGAAGAAGCTTTTCGTTTTATCCTGCACCATTATCAGTTCTGGCAGGATAATGGGTACACACACATAAATACGGATAAGGAAGCAGTGGAACGTTTCTCCCGTAAAAAAACAAGCTGAACAATTTATGCGTATCTTTACCCGACTAAACAGCAAATGACAGACATGGAAAGGTATCTGAACATTATAGCTTTCAATATTCCCTGGCCTGCCAACTACGGGGGAATCATTGATGTATATTATAAGATAAAAGCTCTGCACCAGTGCGGTGTGAAGATCATCTTACACTGTTTCGAATACGAACGTGCCCATTCGCCCGAACTGGAAGCCATCTGCGAAAAGGTATTTTATTACAAGCGACATACAGGGCTACGTACCAATATAACCCTGCTGCCTTATAACGTATACAGCCGCAAGCATCCTGAACTGATCGCCAATCTGTTGAAGAACGATTACCCGATCCTGTTCGAAGGACTCCATTGCTGTTATTACATAAACGATCCGCGACTACACAACCGGAAAAAGATTTACCGGGAAGCAAATATCGAACACGACTATTATTATCACCTGGCACAGGCGGAGAGCCATCCGATCAGGAAAAGCTTCTTCCGGATAGAGGCTTGGCGATTCAAACATTATCAGAAAATACTGAAACATGCCGATCTGATGATTGCCGTTTCAACAACCGATGCTGACTACCTCCGGCACCAGTTCCCCGACAAACCGGTCGAATTCATGCCTTGCTTTCACACCAACAACCAAATTACGGTCAAGCCGGGTTCTTCCGATTTTATCCTCTATCATGGTAAACTATCCGTAATAGAGAATACACAAGCAGCCCTCTTTCTTATCCGGAATGTGTTCAGTAAACTGGACTGCCGTTGCATCATTGCCGGTATGAATCCGCCGGCTTCTTTGTTGAAAACGGCAGCTCCCTATCCGAATATCCATATCGAAGCCAATCCGTCAGAAGAACAGATGAACGACTTGATACACAATGCACAAATAACATGCCTTGATTACTTTTCAGGCAACCGGATTGAAACTAAAAACTACTGAACAGCCTGTTTGCCGGACGCATACAGTGGTCAACCGACTGATGATAGCAGGTAGTGGACTGGAATCGCTCTGCCATATCGCCGACACTCCGGACGAAAATGGTCTGCATCTGTCGGAAATTGATGCATACCGATATGGCTCCGGAGTCGATCGAGCAGCGCCGCGACTTTCTTTATCCGACTTATTCCAATCAATATCAAAGGCGAACACCTCTTACATTTGATCTATG
>ENA-OQHL01001562-OQHL01001562.1-human-gut-metagenome-genome-assembly--contig:-NODE-1562-length-11266-cov-2.532364_pt1 | contig 11266 bp, 9 predicted proteins | sample MGYA00242565_ERZ504723 | MGnify/ENA primary metagenome ERZ504723 (study PRJEB26092, sample SAMD00036211) | human gut metagenome | host: Homo sapiens | study: EMG produced TPA metagenomics assembly of...
GACCTCTGTCGCATTTGATTTCCGCCTACCAAAAAAATTATTTTAAAATGAACGATAAAAAGAAACACCGAAAGCGGTGCTTCATGCATCGCTGTGCGCAAAAATAATGGTTTTTCGGAGAATAACAAGGATTATAGGAATTGTTTTAAATGAAAGAACCGTGACGAAAACCGGAAAAAAAACTGACTTTTTATTTTGCCTATAAGCTTTAATTCGTATTTTTGGGCATCGCTACATGGCTTGTAGCGCATATACCGAAATAATTAACCTTTAAATAATGCACAACTATGAGTTATTTACGATTTGACAAGACCCTGATGATTAATCTGCAAGAATCTTTGCCAAGGGAGATATTGCGGACGAATAGGTCGGGAGCCTATCATTGTACAACAATTGTAGATTGTAACACACGCAAATATCACGGTCTGTTGGTGATACCGGTCCCCAACCTCGATGATGAAAACCATGTGCTGCTGTCTTCTTTGGATGAAACTGTAATTCAGCACGGTGCGGAGTTCAACCTGGGGTTGCATAAGTATCAAGGAAACCACTTCAGTCCTAACGGGCACAAGTATATCCGAGAGTTTGACTGTGAAAATATCCCCACAACTACCTATCGTGTAGGAGGCGTCATCCTTCGTAAGGAAAAGATTTTCGTACACCATGAAAATCGGATTCTGATTCGTTATACCTTGGTCGATGCCCATTCGGCAACCACACTTCGTTTCCGCCCTTTCCTGGCATTCCGCAGTGTGCGCGAGTACACGCACGAAAATGCGCAGGCAAGCCGCGACTACCAGTTGGTAGAGAATGGCATTAAAACCTGCATGTATCCCGGTTATCCGGAGTTGTTCATGCAGCTCAACAAAAAGAATGAGTTCCACTTCCAGCCTGACTGGTATCGTGGTATCGAGTATCCCAAAGAACAGGAACGCGGATATGACTTCAACGAAGACCTTTATGTGCCGGGATATTTTGAAGTGGATATAAAGAAAGGGGAAAGCGTTGTCTTCTCCGCCGGTATCTCCGAGATTTCTCCCCGCAAGCTGAAGCAGACTTTTGAGTCCGAGGTGGCCGACCGCACTCCGCGTGACAGTTTCTACCACTGTCTGAAAAACTCGGCGCACCAGTTCCACAACAAGCAGGGCGAGGAGCATTATGTGCTTGCAGGCTATCCCTGGTTCAAGTGTCGTGCCCGTGACTTGTTCATCTCCCTGCCGGGTCTTACTTTGGCCTTAGGCGAGCAAGATGAATTTGAAGACGTGATGAAAACAGCCGAAAAGGCTATCCGTGAGTTTATCAATGGAGAACCTTCCTCCTATAAGATATACGAGATGGAGCATCCGGATGTGCTGCTGTGGGCTGTCTGGGCTTTACAGCAGTATGCCAAGGAGACTTCGCGTGAAAATTGCCGGCAGATGTACGGTAATCTTCTCGAGGAGATTGTTGACTATATCCGTGAACGCAGGCATGACAATCTCTTCCTGCACGAAAACGGACTGTTGTATACCAATGGCACCGAGAAAGCGGTTACCTGGATGAACTCTACCGCCAATGGCCGCCCGGTTATTCCACGTACGGGCTACATTGTAGAAGTGAATGCACTGTGGTACAATGCCCTGCGTTTTGTAGCCGATATGGTTCGGGAGGGGGGCAATGAAATTCTTGCCGATACACTGGACGCTCAGGCAGAAATCACCGGAAAGTCTTTCGTAGACATCTTCCGCAATGAGTATGGCTATCTGTTTGACTAGTGGATGGTTATATGATGGACTGGAGCGTACGCCCCAACATGATATTCGCCGTAGCATTCGATTATTCTCCGTTGGACCGGGCACAAAAGAAGCAAGTGCTCGACATCGCAACCAAAGAGTTGCTCACCCCCAAGGGACTCCGTACCTTGAGTCCGAAGAGCGGGGGCTATAACCCTAACTATGTTGGTCCTCAGATACAGCGTGACTACGCTTACCACCAAGGCACAGCCTGGGCCTTGGCTGATGGGATTCTATATGGAAGCCTATTTGCGAATTTATAAGATGAGTGGTCTGTCGTTCATTGAACGCCAGCTTATTGGTCTCGAAGATGAACTGACAATTCATTGTATCAGTTCGTTGCCTGAACTTTTCGATGGTAATCCGCCTTTTAAAGGACGCGGAGCTGTATCGTTTGCCATGAATGTCGCCGAAGTACTGCGTATTCTAAAGCTACTGTCTAAGTATTATTAAAAAGAGGAGGAACGAAAATGAAAGTTTTAATGTTTGGATGGGAGTTCCCCCCGCATATCTTAGGAGGGTTAGGGACTGCCAGTTATGGTCTGACAAAAGGAATGTCTCAGCAGGATGATCTGGAGATTACATTCTGTATTCCCAAACCATGGGGAGACGAAGATCAGAGCTTTTTAAGAATTATCGGCATGAACAGCACGCCGGTAGTGTGGAAAAATGTCGGTTGGGACTATGTGAAAGGACGCGTAGGCAGTTATATGGATCCGCAATTGTTCTATGACTTGCGCGATCATATCTATGCCGACTTCAACTATCTCAATACGAATGATCTGGGATGCATCGAGTTCTCCGGACGTTATCCGGACAACCTGCACGAAGAGATCAATAACTATTCGATCGTTGCCGGGGTGGTAGCACGTCAGCAGGAGTTTGATATCATTCATTCTCATGACTGGCTGACTTATCCGGCAGGGATACATGCCAAGCAAGTATCTGGTAAGCCATTGGTGATCCATGTGCATGCTACTGATTTCGACCGTAGTCGCGGCAATGTCAATCCGACAGTGTATGCCATTGAGAAGAATGGTATGGACAATGCCGACCACATCATGTGTGTGAGCGAACTGACCCGTCAGACTGTGATCCATAAGTATTTCCAGGACCCGAAGAAGGTGTCTACTGTGCATAATGCCGTTTCTCCTTTGTCACAAGAGATACAGGATATTGTTCCTCAAAAGAATCCGAGCGAAAAGGTCGTTACTTTCTTGGGACGTATTACCATGCAGAAAGGACCGGAATACTTTGTAGAAGCTGCAGCAATGGTATTGCACCGTACGCGCAATGTCCGTTTCGTAATGGCCGGTAGTGGTGATATGATGGATCAGATGATTCGTCTGGTAGCCGAACGCGGTATTGCGGACCGTTTCCATTTCCCCGGTTTTATGAAAGGAAAGCAGGTGTACGAAGTGCTGAAAGCCAGTGACGTATACATTATGCCTTCTGTATCTGAGCCATTCGGTATCTCTCCGTTGGAGGCCATGCAATGCAGTGTACCTTCCATTATATCCAAGCAATCCGGCTGTGCCGAAATTTTGGATAAATGTATTAAAACTGACTACTGGGATATTCACGCTATGGCGGATGCCATTTATTCTATCTGTACTTACCCGGCTATGTACGAGTACCTGAAAGAAGAGGGTAAGAAAGAAGTGGATGAGATTAAATGGGAGAACGTGGGATATAAAGTTCGCGGTATCTATGATGAGGTTATTAAAAATTATGGTAAACAATAAAATGATATAGACTATGAGAACGATCTGTCTTTATTTCGAAATACATCAGATTATACACTTGAAACGCTACCGTTTTTTCGATATCGGCACCGATCATTATTACTATGATGACTATGCAAATGAAACCGGTATGAATGAGGTTGCCGAACGATCTTATATACCTGCTCTCAGCACGTTGATTGAGATGGTGAAAAACTCGGGAGGAGCTTTCAAAGTGGCGCTTTCTATTTCCGGTGTGGCATTGGAGCAACTTGAAATTCATGCTCCGGCGGTGATTGACTTGCTGCACCAGTTGAATGATACCGGCTGTTGTGAGTTCCTTTGCGAACCTTATTCACACGGCTTGTCATCTTTGGCTAACGAAGACTGCTTCCGTGAAGAAGTGCTTCGCCAGCGTGATAAAATGAAACAGATGTTTGGCAAAGAACCGAAGGTGTTCCGCAACTCCAGCTTGATTTATTCGGATGAAATCGGTGGACTGGTAGCTTCTATGGGCTTTAAGGGAATGCTGACGGAAGGTGCAAAACATGTATTGGGATGGAAGAGCCCGCACTATGTATATCACTGTAATCAGGCTCCGAGCCTCAAATTGCTATTGAGAGACTTTAAACTTTCTGATGATATAGGATTGCGTTTCTCCAATTCGGAATGGCCGGAATATCCATTATTTGCTGATAAGTATATTAACTGGATTGATGCGTTGCCACAAGAAGAGCAAGTGATTAATATCTTTATGGAATTAAGTGCATTGGGTATGGCTCAGCCGCTTTCTTCCAATATCCTGGAATTCCTGAAAGCATTGCCCGAATGTGCTAAATCAAAGGGTATCACGTTCTCTACTCCGACAGAGATTGTATCTAAATTGAAATCTGTATCTCAGCTGGATGTTCCTTACCCAATGTCATGGGTGGACGAAGAAAGAGATACAAGCAGTTGGCTGGGTAATATCCTGCAACGTGAGGCTTTCAACAAGTTGTATAGCGTAGCAGAACGTGTTCATCTGTGTGACGACCGTCGTATCAAGCAGGACTGGGATTATCTGCAAGCCAGCAACAATTTCCGTTTCATGACTACCAAGAATACAGGTATCTGGCTGAACCGTGGTATTTATGACTCTCCTTACGATGCCTTCACTAACTACATGAATATCTTGGGCGACTTTATCAAACGAGTAGATTCACTGTATCCTGTTGACGTAGATAATGAAGAGCTCAACTCTCTGCTGACTACTATTAAGAATCAGGGTGAGGAGATAGCCGAACTGCAAAAGGAAGTAACCAAATGGCAGGCAAAAGCTGAAAAGGAGCTGTAAAAGCTCCCAAGAAAGTAGCTGCGAAAAAAGAACCGGTAGCTAAAGCTACTCGTAAGAAAGCTACTGCAAAGAAAGAAGAATAAGATAATAATAAATTAACTGGTTGTAACCGTGGGGAGATGGGAATCACCTCACGGTTGTTTTTTATATATTGGAAGGTACAGGTACATATAAAAAAAACAGCGCGAATTACCGAAGTAACCCGCGCTGTTTATTTTATATATCTTTTTAGTTTGACTTAGTTGTTAATCCGAAGTCTGTAGAAATAACTTCAAGTTTCAACTTGTAATCAGGATTTGTTTTGCCTAGACTTCCACCTTTCAGCCGTACATAACCTGGGTTTTAAATCATGTTGTATTCTAATAATATTAGCTTGACCAGTTGTAGTATTTGAAGAGTCATAAGTCACAAGTACAGGTATAAGGACTACTTTGTTCCAATCAGGGTTTTCTTGTAACCATTTAGTTTCATCCCATGAACTACCAGCATTCTTTTTAGCCTCTTCCTTTTCTGCAATACAAGCATTTACCAATTTGGTGATGTTGCTGAATACATATTGGTTCGTGCTACTTGTGTGTGAAGTTAGATAAGAAGATACACCATCGCTCAGCTTATTGTCTTTAAAGAAGCTATCCTGGAATTTCTTACGTACAAGCATTACAGTAGATGGTATAGCCATACCAAACTTCTTATCACCTGTTTGATTGTAATTAGTGAATGTCAGTTTTACTGCATTTAAGGTATCGCCTGTCAATTCGTTTTGTATATCTGAAATGGGTAGTGTAGCTTCGGTGAAAATACCTGCCGGACTCTTTAAATAAGTGTTTTTATCTTCCTTAATTAATGCATCTATCCTTTCGGGATCATTCTTTAATTGATTGGCTTGGATTACTTCACGAGTTGTAGCAAACACACGATAAGAGTAATAAGTAGAGTCCTTACCACTTCCGTCTTTTTTCTGTAATTTTTTTCCCGGTAATAGAATCTGTTGCATAGCATTTTGTATACTACATTCATTTGTGGCTGATCTATATAGAGTACAGTTCCATCACCATAGTCACTCTTAACGTAGATTCCTTGAAAAGCTTCTCTGAATAATTGGCTATTGAATTCCTTATCAGCATTTTTAGCTTTTCTTGCCGCAGTTAAAATATTTCCACCTACTCTTGTTGCTATATCCTCTTTGAAAGCAATATGCACACTTGGAACATATGTGCTTAGGTTACGAATAGAATCTTTTACTGAAAGATCTACGGCTGTATATGCTTTGGTTCCTAATATATTCTGACTATCGTAAAAATCCTCAGGGTTAATATCGGTATAGTAAGCATTATCAAGATTTAATGTCTCTTTCCCATTGCCTCCCAGTTCATATACACTTAATCTACAAGCTGTCAATGAGTCTCCAAAGTAGCTGTCATACCACAGGTAGAGTTCGACTGCACGTATGTTTCCTATGATTTGATTTCCGTCTTTTATAAAAGTAACATCTTTATTTTCTGGATCTTTATCATCGACAACCATTCTTCCTGTGGCTGAAATAACATTACCACTTGCATCTGTAACTTCTTTGTATGGTTCAGGAAAAGTTAGTCCATCCGGACAATTTAGCTGAGCCAAGAATCCAGCCTGATAAGTGCCAAATGTTTCATCAGTGAATTTGCCAATATAACCGATGTTAGTTTTCGCATAAATGTCACCTGTCTTAACAGATTCAGTAGTTACATCAAACGTGGATAACTTTCCTTTGATATTTTGGTCATTGCCCGGGAACATTCCTAATCCCAGTCCGCCTGTATTATCATCGCATCCGAAAAATGTGATTGCCAGTAAAGCTATCAAGGCATATTTTGCTTTCATGATTGTCGTATCTAGATTTTTATTCTTCTTCTTTATTTGTAGTGGTTTCCCATACCTGATCGTAGAATTCGTTGCAAGCGTTTGCGTAGTTTTCCGGATCCTGATAATCAAGTACCAGTTTGCCTGATTGGCGGGCGTACTCAATGATTGATTCGTCTACCTTTGCGCTGTTTTGTATGATTCCGTCAGAATAATCAACGGCAAGTTTACAAAGTGCCGCATAGTCTACCGGTTCCTTCAAACCAGCCAAATCCTTCTTGGTGATGCCTTTCAACATCAGTTTGGTTGCAAAGTCCTCACTGAGCGTATTCTTGAAATCATCTTCATATACCGAGAATACAACTTTGGCATCACGGAACGATGGTTCGTCCTTGTAGGCCTTCTTAATATAAAGAGGAGCCAATGCCGTCATCCATCCGTGACAGTGGATAACGTCGGGACACCAGCGAAGCTTCTTCACTGTTTCCAGCACACCGCGTGCATAAAAGATAGCACGACTGTCGTTGTCATCGTATTCCACACCATTTTCGTCCGCTGTCTGTAAGCGATTCTGGAAATAATCATCGTTATCGATGAAATATACCTGCATACGTGCGGATTGAATAGAAGCAACTTTTATAATAAGGGGGTGATCAGTATCGTCGATGATCAGGTTCATACCGGAGAGGCGAATTACTTCATGCAGTTGATTTCTGCGTTCGTTAATGTTTCCCCATTTAGGCATAAATGTCCTGATTTCACGGCCTTTTTCTTGTATCGCCTGTGGAAGGTTTCTACCTATATTGGCCATTTCGGATTCTGAAACGTAAGGTGTAATCTCTTGAGTAATAAATAAAACTTTATTCGCCTTTGTCATAATAACAATAGTTCACTATAATATTCTGCAAAGATAGCAAAAAAAAGGAACTTTAAATACCATATTCTTTCTTTATGTGGCAAATATTAGTTTATTTTGCAGAGTTTTTGCAAACGACCAAAACATAAACCAATTAACAAAAATGAAAGTAATACACACTATCAAGGACTTACAGGCCGAATTGACGGCACTGAGAGCCCAGGGTAAGAAGGTAGGACTGGTACCCACAATGGGTGCTTTACATGCAGGACACGCATCACTGGTAAAGCGCAGCGTAAGTGAGAATGGTGTAACAGTAGTGAGTGTTTTTGTAAATCCCACTCAGTTTAACGATAAAAACGATTTAGCAAAGTATCCGCGTACATTGGATGCTGACTGCCGCTTGTTGGAAGATTGCGGGGCAGCATTTGCCTTTGCTCCTTCGGTAGAAGAGATGTATCCACAGCCGGATACGCGTGAATTCAGCTATGCTCCGTTGGATACGGTGATGGAAGGGGCTTTCCGTCCGGGACATTTCAACGGAGTTTGCCAGATTGTCAGCAAGTTGTTTGACGCGGTGCAACCGGATCGTGCTTATTTCGGAGAGAAAGATTTCCAGCAACTGGCGATTATTCGGGAGATGGTTCGTCAGATGGATTATAAACTGGAAATTGTAGGTTGTCCTATCGTTCGTGAAGAGGACGGATTGGCTCTGAGCAGTCGGAATAAACGTTTATCAGCACAAGAACGTGAAAATGCTTTAAATATTTCTCAGACATTATTTAAAAGTCGTACCTTTGCAGCATCTCATACAGTGAGTGAGACGCAGAAGATGGTAGAAGAAGCGATAGAGGATGCTCCGGGATTGCGTTTGGAGTATTTTGAAATCGTTGACGGAAACACGCTGCAAAAGGTAAGCAGTTGGGAGGATTCTCTGTATGTAGTAGGCTGTATCACAGTGTTCTGCGGAGAGGTCAGACTGATTGATAATATCAAGTATAAAGAAATCTAAATTAAAAAAAGACGAAACCTTATGATGATTGAAGTGTTGAAGTCGAAAATTCATTGTGCACGTGTCACAGAGGCAAATTTGAACTACATGGGTAGTATCACGATTGACGAAGACCTGCTGGATGCTGCCAACATGATTCCGGGAGAAAAAGTGTACATCGCTGATAACAACAATGGCGAACGCTTTGAAACCTACATTATCAAAGGTGAACGCGGTTCCGGTAAGATTTGTCTGAACGGTGCTGCCGCCCGCAAGGTGCAACCGGATGATATTGTGATTATCATGTCGTACGCATTGATGGATTTTGAGGAAGCGAAGTCGTTTAAACCGACCGTGATTTTCCCGGACCCTGCGACGAATAGCGTAGTGAAGTAAGAAGTATCTTGTGATAAGAAAGCCCCGTTTGCATTCAGCAGACGGGGCTTTCTGTTATAATAAGCTTGTCCTTTTACTTGCTTTGCAGTTGTTCATTCATGGCAGCGGCGGCTTTACGGCCATCTCCCATGGCAAGGATTACGGTAGCTCCTCCGCGCACAATGTCTCCGCCGGCATAGATCATCGGAATAGATGATTCCATGTTGTCATCTACGGCAATGGTTCCTTTGCGTCCTAATTCCAGTCCTTTAATGGAACTCGGAACAATCGGGTTCGGAGATACACCGACACTGACGATGGCCAGATCGATATCGATTGTTTCCGTAGCTCCCGGAATGGCTACAGGACTGCGACGTCCGGAAGCATCCGGCTCTCCTAATTCCATCTTCTGGAGAATGACCTGTTTCACGCAACCTTGTTCGTCGGCAATATATTCAATCGGATTGTGCAATGTCAGGAATTCGACTCCTTCTTCTTTGGCATGCTTCACTTCCTCGATACGTGCAGGCATTTCTTCTTCCGAACGGCGGTAGATGATCATAGCACGTTCAGCACCCAGGCGTTTGGCTGTACGGACAGAGTCCATAGCAGTATTACCACCACCGATGACAGCCACATTTTTGCCGAAAGCTACCGGAGTGTCAGAGTCTTCGCTCGCAGCATCCATTAGATTGACACGAGTGAGGTATTCGTTGGAAGACATGATATTGATCGAGTTTTCGCCCGGTATATTCATAAAGTTAGGCAAACCGGCACCGGAAGCGACAAATATTCCTTTAAAACCTTCTTCCTTCAAATCTTCCACACTGATTGTTTTTCCTACAATGCAGTCTTTGATGAAAGTAACGCCCATTTTAGCGAGATTGTCTATTTCTACATCTACAATCTTGTTTGGCAGACGGAATTCCGGAATACCATATTTTAATACACCGCCGATTTCGTGGAGTGCCTCGAACACTGTTACATCATAACCATATTTTGCCATATCACCTGCGAATGATAATCCGGCAGGACCCGAACCGATCACCGCCACTTTGATGCCGTTCTTTTCGGCAATGACAGGTACTGAAATTTGTCCGCTTTCACGTTCGAAGTCAGCAGCGAAGCGTTCCAGATAACCGATAGCTACCGGTTTTTCATTCATCTTCAAGTGTATACATTTGGATTCGCATTGCTTTTCCTGTGGGCAGACACGACCGCATACAGCCGGAAGCGCACTTGTCTCTTTCAGTGTTTTGGCTGCTTCGAGGAATTCGCCACGCTCAATGTTCTTAATGAAGCGCGGAATGTCGATGCCTACCGGACACCCTTCCATACATCCAGGGTTAGCGCAGTCCAGACAACGCTTGGCTTCTGTAACTGCTTGCTCAGCGGTCAGACCCTGGTTTACTTCTTCCTTGCGGCTATGTGAACGGTATTCGGCATCGAGTTCGTTCATCTCGACACGTGGAATAGCTGTACGTTCTTTCGGTTTCATCGATTTGCGCAGTTCCTGTCTCCAGGCTGCGTTGCGGCTTTTCTCATCTATCTCTTTCGTTGCTTCACATTCGGGCTGGAGTTTGTTCATCTCTTCACGCTCTATTTTTTTGAACGCACCCATACGTTTCAGCATTTCATCAAAGTCCACCTGATGACCGTCGAATTCGGGACCGTCAACACAAACGAACTTCGTTTTTCCTCCTACCGTGATACGGCAAGCACCACACATGCCGGTTCCGTCTACCATGATGGTATTTAATGAAACGTCGGTAGGAATCTCATATTTCTTTGTCAGCAGACAAACGAACTTCATCATGATAGCAGGGCCGATGGCGAAGCATTTATCTACCTTTTCACGTTTGATGACTTCTTCCACGCCTTCGGTTACCAGACCTTTACGCCCGTAAGAGCCATCGTCCGTCATAATAATCACCTCATCGGAGCTTTCGCGCATTTCTTTTTCCAGAATGATAAGGTCTTTGTTACGTCCTGCCAATACAGTGATCACTCTGTTTCCGGCAGCTTTCAAAGCCTGTACGATAGGAAGCATCGGAGCAACACCTACACCACCACCAGCACAAACAACTGTTCCGAAATTCTCAATATGAGTAGCTTGTCCGAGCGGACCTACTACATCAGTGATATAATCACCTTCGTTCAATTCACAAAGACGGGTAGAGGAGAGCCCGACTTCCTGTATCACCAGAGTGATGGTGCCTTTCTTCAAATCAGAACCGGCAATCGTCAGAGGCATACGTTCTCCCTTGTCGCCTACACGTACAATGACGAAGTGGCCGGCTTTGCGGGATTTAGCAATTAAAGGAGCTTCAATTTCAAGTTTAAACACTTTCTCAGAAAAGCGTTCTTTGCTAATGA
>ENA-OQHL01001563-OQHL01001563.1-human-gut-metagenome-genome-assembly--contig:-NODE-1563-length-11265-cov-2.812264_pt1 | contig 11265 bp, 11 predicted proteins | sample MGYA00242565_ERZ504723 | MGnify/ENA primary metagenome ERZ504723 (study PRJEB26092, sample SAMD00036211) | human gut metagenome | host: Homo sapiens | study: EMG produced TPA metagenomics assembly of...
CGCACAATTATAGGGGCTATTCGGACTTGAACGATTACCTGTGCGGCAGGAAGCAGGAGCAGAAAAACGCAGCCAGCCAAACGCAGGAAACGAAGCAGGAAACCGGACAACGTGCCGCCCCAAGACAAAAGAGAGGCAGGGGCATTTAATCCGGCAGGACTACCAACGGCTGGCGGTTTATTTGGAGAGCAAGGTTATGTTTCGGTATACCGAAACCATCTTGCTTTGCTCACCGCAAAGGAAATCGCTCCCGTTGGTCGCAATTTCTAATATACCACCTAAAAGTAAAAAGACATGAAGAAGATACAGGACAAGCCGGGCGGTCGTCCGGCAAAAAACGGACGGACAAGCAGAAAAAGTAGTCAGTACGAAACTGACCGAGTTGCAGTATTACGCCATCAGAAAGCGAGCCGGGGAAGCCGGGTTACGTATCAGTGAGTATGTCCGGCAGGCGGTTGTTTCGGCAGAGGTCATCCCCCGGCTGAACAGGCAGGATGCGGACACCATCCGCAAGCTGGCAGGGGAAGCCAACAACATCAATCAGTTGGCGCACCGGGCGAATGCCGGAGGTTTCGCACTGGTTGCGGTGGAACTTTTGAAGCTCAAAGATAGGATTGTTGGAAATCATAAACCATTTGTCGGATGATTGGAAAAATAAAAAAAGGAAGCGGGTTTAAGGGCTGCGTGAACTATGTGCTTGGCAAGGAGCAGGCGGTTTTGCTTCATGCGGACGGGGTTCTGACGGAAAGCCGGAGCGATATAATCCGCAGCTTCTGTATGCAGACCGGGATGAATCCCGACTTGAAAAAGCCGGTAGGACATATTGCGTTAAGCTATTCGGCAGTGGATGCACCTAAATTGACGGACGGGAAGATGATACAGCTTGCGCAGGAGTATATGCGTGAAATGAAAATCACCGATACGCAGTACATCATCGTGCGCCACCAAGACCGGGAACATCCACACGTGCATATCGTGTTCAACCGCATAGACAACAACGGCAAGAGCATTTCGGACAGGAACGACATGTACCGTAACGAACAGGTATGCAAGAAGCTGAAAGCCAAACACGGGCTTTATTTCGCCAAGGGGAAAGAGCAGGTGAAGCAGCACCGATTGAAAGAGCCGGACAAGTCGAAATACGAGATTTACACGGCTGTGAAGAATGAAATCGGCAAATCCCGTAACTGGCAGCAGTTACAGCAGCGGTTAGCGGAAATGGGTATTGCTATCCAGTTCAAGTATAAGGGACAGACAAGCGAGATACAGGGCATATCCATTTCCAAAGGCGAATACACGTTCAAGGGTTCGGAGATAGACCGCAGTTTCAGTTTTTCCAAACTGGATAAATGTTTCGGGGATGCAGGAATGAATGTTGCCGAAAGCCAACAGCAAACAACTTTCGCACCCGTTCGGGAGCAGGCACCTGCACCGAGCAAGGCTGACAGCCCGTTGATAACAGGTTCACTCGGTCTGTTTTCCGCTTCTTCTCCCCCAGTGGATGAAGAACCTAATTTTAATTTGAGAAAGAAGAAGAAAAAGAAAAAACAACTTAAATTGTAAAGACATGGAAGACAATTTGATTTTAGAGGGGCTTCTCTCTATGGTTACGGAACTGAAAGGGAAGCTGGAAGCACAGGTAACGCCAGCCAGCCGGGAGGAAACTCTCGAACGGCTGGGAACAATCGAACAAGCGTTGTCGGAACTGCACAGTAATTCGGCTGTTCCCGAAGAAAAGTTGCAGGTTATTCAAAGCCAACTTGACGACATAAGGAGCAGGATGCAAGGTCAGCAGAAGAACATAGAGGACACCAAGAAAATAACATTGGAAACCTACCGTTGTTTCAAGGTGATGATTGATACTTTGGGCTCTTGCAGGACGGATAAAGAGGAAGCTACGCCCTTACCGTTCTATCAACGGATTTACAACAAGGTCGCTTCTTGGATTCGTCCGGAATTGTTTGTTTTTTCGGCAGTGCTGGTTGTCTGTTCCGTTTCCATATTCTTGAATGTCCGTTTGGCTGAACGTATGCAGCAGTTGCAGGACAACGATATGAAATACCGCTATTTGCTGATGCAAGGACAGGCAGACGGGGAAGTCTTTGATATACTGGAAACCAAATTCAACTGGCAGAGGGATAACGGTTTTATCCAAAGTCTAACCGATTCTGTGATAGATTTTGAGTATCGCAGCAGGAAGCAGGCGGAAGCGTTGGAGCGTGCAAGGCTACTCAATGAACAAGCCGAGCTGTTGAGAAAGGAAGCCGATAAACTAGGTAAGCCATAAGTGGAGTAAAGCCGGAGTGATGAATCATGTTTATCGCCCGGCTTTTCAAATTCATTTATTTTTCTTCGGACAGCATGTCGTTAGGTATTCAGAAGAATAATTTATAACAAAGTATGCCCAATAAAAATAATCCTAAAAGGCATATTGCAAAAATTATATATGCCTTGAATAGATAAATTTGGTCTGACTGTTCTTTTGCTATGGTATTTTTACGGATTTCCTCTATCGTTTCAATGGAAATGTTGGATAAATTAATATTTTTTCCCTTGTTTACGAGGTATTTATGATGTTCTTTCATCCTTTCTTTATTCAATTTGCGAAGCTCACGGTTCTCTTTGTCCCGTTGTAGCATATCATTTATACAGCCTAATGTTCCCATTTTTTAGTTTAAATTTAATTTCTGTTTTGATAATTCAATTATAATCACGATGTTCATTCAAGGATTTACCGATTATCATTTTTAAATAAAACAGGTACAGTCCAAACGGAGTTGTGATATTCACCTTTCCCGTAATAATTGATGGTAGGAGTCCACCGTGGCATACCTTTTATGATTTGCAATACTTGCTTATCCCATTCAGGTATGCCACAACTTCGTAAGGTTTCTACCTTTATTATTTCTCCGTAAGAATCAATTCGTATCGTATAAATCCCTTTGGCTTCTTTTTTGCCGTTCAATAGCTTGGGGTCGTATGTTAGGCGTTCATTGATGTAGTTGGTAACTGCATACGGATTTGCTTTTTCAAAATAAGACACAGTTTCCCATTCCACAAAACTTTGTTTCAATTCTTCCTCTGCAATGCTGTCCGATTTTACTCTATCTCTATAATGTTGTGGTAAGAATGGTACATATACTGTATGGAAGCATTCTATTCGTTTACCGTTCTTATCCCTGCAAGGCAGACAGTGTGGAAGTTCTTTTGTTAATCTAATTATTTCTTTGTCAAACTCTTTATGGATAGTAGTCAGAATATTGATTTCACGAGGTAAACCCAGTGTGTCGATGGAAAACATCACAACAGAATGACCTGCCACATTCTTTTTCAGTAACTCTTTGGGGTATTTCATTTGAGAAACGAAATACTTTTCCAAGTCATAATCCCATACAGCCCATCGGGGATATTCTTTGATAGCCTGAGTTTTATTGATAGGAGCAGTACCCTTGTTCCAAATATCTTCTTTGCGCCAAATACTATCCAATCGTTTTTCGTTCTCTCGTAGCCCTTGAATACTGTTATCTGTTGTACATCTGACAGGCGCAACTCCGATTGTCAAACTTTCCGGTAGATAAAGGAATGTCAGAGTACTATCTGTAAGTTCTTGAATGATACAATTTTTACCCGATTCAAAAACTTTGATAGTATCTCCATGCAAAGAATAGGAATAAAATGTTTTGGTTTGTTTTTCATCATATAGAAACGTAGTTCTCCATCCGGCACTACGAAATTCCATTTCCATTGCATATTGTTTGTCTTTAGGAAGTTGCACTTTCCATATTTTGTTCTCTAATAAAGCAGACATATCTGCACAATTCTTGTCTTGTGCTAAAAGTGGGCTGACAAGATTGAAAGAAAATATAAATAATATGGGTAGAAAATGTTTCATAACCAGTTATATAAACAACACTCAAATATAGGGAAAGTTAATAATAGAACAGCTTGTTAAGCTATTTTTTTCTTATTAAGTTTGAACAAATTAACTTTTAATATTCAAGAAAAGGCTTTCCTATACATTGCAAGTTTAGTTTATCCCTTTGTCTATATATCCAAAACGAACTAAACCTACTTTTATAGACAGCAAAATATATATACAGGCGAAAAGAAAAACAGTATTCTTCTTTTCGCCTGTATCATGTCTATTTTTCACTGAAAAACGAGGGAAAACAGATATAAAAACATCTCCTACCACATTTACCCATTAACAACAAATATCCTTTTCTGTTTTCTTATAACCACTCTATTTGTATGCAAATTGCATGTTTGTAAAATGTTAATATTGATATATTCTACGCTATAAATCCATGATATTCAGTATTAAATAGATAGAAAATTATACACATTAATTATAGCCAACCGCAACAAGTTCATACTTGGGCCGAGCGGGTCGGGTAAGTCTTTCTTTACCAACCACATGGTGCGTCAGTATTACGAGCAGGGGGCGCACGTGCTGCTGGTAGATACGGGTAACAGTTACTTGGGGCTGTCCCAGCTTATCCACAACCGCACGCACGGCGAGGACGGGATTTATTTCACCTACACCAACGAGAACCCGATAGCGTTCAACCCGTTCTATGTCGAGGACGGGGTATTCGACATAGAGAAGAAAGAGAGCATCAAGACCCTTATACTCACCCTGTGGAAGCGGGATGATGAAGCCCCGAAGCGGTCGGAAGAAGTGGCGTTGTCAAACGCCGTGAGTGCCTATATCGAACTGACAGGCAAAGACCGTTCGGTAACGCCCTGCTTCAACACGTTCTACGAGTTTGTCCGGGATGATTACCGCCGACAGCTTGAACAGAAGAACGTCAGGGAAAAGGATTTTGACATAAACAATTTCCTGAACGTGCTTGAACCGTACTATCGTGGCGGTGAGTACGACTACCTGCTGAACTCCGACAAGGAACTGGATTTGTTGCACAAACGCTTCATTGTCTTTGAGTTGGATAACATCAAAGACCACAAGATTTTATTCCCGGTAACGACTATCATCATCATGGAAGCCTTTATAAACAAGATGCGCAAGTTAAAGGGAATAAGGAAGTTAATACTAATCGAGGAAGCGTGGAAAGCGATTGCATCGGCGAACATGGCGGACTATATCCGCTACCTCTGTGCGCCCGTAAAGGTTGCATCGTAAATATCTCTTTGGCAAGAGATTAGGAAAGTGTTCTTTGAAAAATGACCTATCATCAGCCGACTTATCTGCTTCGGGAAAACTTAACCGGGCAGGGAGTGTAGCATGTCGGAAAAGTCATAAGTCAGTTAGTTACCAAACTGCGACTGAATGGCGAGATGAAAAGATGGATATGAGGATAAAATCCGAATTGATTGAACGATAGTCCGAGCGGTTCATCCGGAGGCTATGGCGTAAGGTAGCTATGGAAACTACTGTTGTATGGATAGTTTCTAATCGCCATATCGTGATACTACTTCAGTGTACAGGTATGAATGTAGCAAGAACTTATCACGACGCAACCGCAGTAAGCGAGTAAAGGACGGAAGTCGTATCCGACAATCCATCATGCCAACAGTTACGATGTGATAAACGGGGATTACCTATCCCGAAATGCCGAAAGGCTATTAGGTTCGACCTATGAAAATTCGGAGTGGTAACGGAGCTTCCATAGTAGTCCGAACAAGGTAACGCCTTGCACATGGCGAAGGGAAGCAGCTAATTATTAATACAATTAACGGAAAATGTGAGAGACATTATGAGAAGTCCAGAAAGAGTATTAAACAGTCTATCAGAACACAGTAAGGATGCAAGCTACAAGTTTGAACGTCTTTACAGAATTTTGTTCAATGAGGAAATGTTCTATGTTGCCTATCAGCGTATTTATGCTAAAGAAGGTAACATGACTAAAGGTTCGGACGGTCAGACCATTGACAACATGAGCCTGAAACGAATTGAAAAGTTGATTGATACGTTAAAAGATGAAACGTACCAGCCCCAACCGTCAAGGAGGGTGTACATACCGAAGAAAAACGGTAAGAAAAGACCTCTTGGCGTGCCGACTTTCAATGACAAGTTGATACAAGAAGTAGTAAGAATGGTACTGGAAGCCATATACGAGGGAAATTTTGAATACACCTCGCATGGTTTCCGTCCCAATCGAAGCTGCCATACTGCATTAACTCATATCCAAAAGGAGTTTAATGGTGCAAAATGGTTTGTGGAGGGAGACATAAAAGGCTTCTTTGATAATATAAACCATGATGTATTGATAAACATTCTCTTGGAGCGTATTGCGGATGAACGCTTCATCCGATTGATACGCAAGTTTATGAAAGCGGGATATATCGAAGACTGGCAATTCCACAATACTTACACCAGATAACATAAAGTAATCACACATGACAGACTATTTTCGTTATTATATTGCAAAAACGGTATCTCTCGGTCATGTGCTTCTTCAATATATTGTGCTACTTTTTGTCCATCCAATGCAATTGTCGCATCTAATACATTTTTAGAATTATTGACGATTATCCTGCAACGCTACCCATACTTTTTCGTTTTAATACTCTTTGAAATTTTTCCATCAGCTCATGATTCGGTATCCTTAAGAAACCATCATGATATGACAAGAATCCAAAGACCACCATGGCAGATAAGATTTCATCTCGACTATCTAATTGTAATTGAGATGCAGCATACCCTTCCAATTCTACTTCTACAGGGATACCTGCCACCATTTTCACGATGTCTTCTCTTACCTCATCTACATTATGCTCTATATATTCTGCAATTTCATTCATTGGCCCTGTTTCTGTCCAATAATTTTTGCATTTTCCTTTTTGTAACGCTAATGAAACAGATCGAGGATTAAACAAACTTTTCCCTTCACTGGTATAATATCCATCATACCAGTATTTTAATTCTTCATATCCTACACTATTCATCTGATTACATAATTCTTTTACTTCATCTTCATGAAATCCAAAAAATAAATCATATTCATCATCATTCATAAAATTTAATTCATCAAACATATTCAATTCAGATCCGCTAGAATACTTTGCGATTGGTAAAACGCCGGTCATGTACGCTAATTCAACATATGTCTTACTTTTTAATAACCCTCTCAAAAATTCTAAATACTCTTTTTTATTTTCATCTGTCATAAATTTTTTATAAAAAACTACTATCCCATTCATCCATTATAAAAATGAAGTTATCTTTCGTTGCATAAAACAGTGTACTTAGCGAATCATCTGTCTTTCTGACTTTGATATTATAATAGTCTATGAGATCGCTTTTCACTTTTTCATATATACTTGTAATATATTGTTCATAAGAATTACAATTTTGTGGAACATTACTAAAATCAATATAAATCACATGATGTTTATTGATATGTTCTTCAAAAGATGCCGTTTTGCTATTTTCAAATTTTCAAATAACTCATGGGTATCATATCCTTTTGTATAATACGCACTAAGCATTGCTGCATTGATTGTTTTTCCAAATCTTCTAGGTCTAGTAATACAATAATAACAATCTTCACTACCAATTACATCATTAAATTTATCAATCAACATACTTTTATCCACATAGATTTTTTTCTTTAATACTCGTTGAAATAATTCTACAGGAATATCCGTATCTAGATAATACATATCCATCACCTCATCTCTTTTTATATTATAGACTATTTTTTCCTCTTTTACTATGAAAAAAGCATTATCTATATAATTCATTAGACAATGCTTATCATTCCTATTTATATTTTTCAATAATACAATCATGATGTTTATGCTCATCTGCATCTGTAGAATAATTAATACCAACAAACAGTATTTCATCAAAATCTTTTACTCGTTCTACATAGTTTTTCTTTTTGATTTGATCAATTGCCTCTTCTGCGCTTTTATTATATTTCAGTTCCAAGATGATTGCCGGATATCCTTTTTTCTTTGGCGTAAACAAATAATCTACAAAACCTTTACCTGACTTATCTTCTCTTGTGACTTCATAATAATTTCTTGCATATAGATAACATAATGTAATCACACATGACAAGCTATTTCACTCTGTGCACCTGTCGGCGTCGTTATTATATTGTAAGAATGGTATTTCTCGATCATGCGCTTCTTCGATATATTGTGCAACTTTTTCTCCATCCATCGCAATTGTCGCATCTAATACATTTTTTGAATTATTAACGATATCTGCGACACCACCCATACTCTTTCTTTTTAACACTCTTTGAAATTTTTCCATCAATTCATGATTTGGTATTCTCAAGAAACCATCATGATATGATAAGAACCCAAAGACCACCATGGCGGATAATATCTCATCCCGACTGTCTAAGCGTAACTGTTCTGCGCCATATCCTTCCAATTCTACTTCTATAGGAATACCTGCCACCATTTTCACAATGTCCTCTCTTACTGCATCTACATTATGTTCTATATATTCAGCTATTTCATTCATTGGCCTTGTTTCGGTCCAATAGTTAAGACAGATGCCATCTATTAATGCTGATGAAACAGATCGTGGATTAAATAAACTTGAACCATCTGATTTGTAATATCCATCATACCATTTTTTTAATGTTTCAAATGAAGGCTTCGTGTATTTCTTAGTTAATTCAATAATTTCCTCTTCATCAAACCCAAAATAATCTTCATAAATCCTATCGTTCATAAAATTATATTCTTTAAACATATTCAACTCAGATCCGCCAGAGTATTTTGCGATTGGTAACACTCCTGTCATATACGCCAATTCTACGTAAGGTTGATCTTTAATAATCCTTTCAAAAATTCTAGATAAGCTTTTTATCCTTTTCTTGCATAAAATCTTTATAAAAGATACTGTTCCACTCATCCATAATAAAAATAAAAGAATCATTTGTGTCTAAAAACATTTGATATAAATAATCATAGCTTTTTTCTGAAAGTTTTGGATATATGTTCATCAAATCCTCTTTAATTGTTTTCATAATGCTATCAATATAAGTATGATATGAATTACAATAATCTGGCATTCTACTAAAATCAATATAGACCACATGATGTTGATTAATATGTTTTTCAAAAGATTCCGTTTGGGCAATTTTCAAATCTTTAAATAGCTCATGTGTATCATACCCTTTTGTGAAATACGCAGCCAGCATATTCGCATTCATCGTTTTCCCAAATCGCCTAGGTCTAGTCACACAAACATATTTATTTAATGTTCTGATTCTTTTTTGAATTTCATCGATCATCAACGTTTTATCAACATATAAACTATTTCGATATTCTTGAAAATTAATCATTGGTGTTTTAATATCCAGATAATACATAGGTTCACATCCTTTCTAAGGTTTTCTTCCTTTTCATTATACCCTATATCTTGTTTCAAAACGATGCAAAACTCTGATTTTACATGATTTCACAAAATATATCTCATCATCATCCCAATTCTAAAATGGAATCAATGTTTTTAAATAAACAACCACATACAAATCCAAATAATCAAATTTAGGAAAACAAAAACACCATTGTTTTTTAGAGAAATATCTTTGTCTTTTTTACTACCCAATCTGCATAGAATAGATATCCTATATTCAATAATATGCCAAACATGATCCACAAACCAAATAGCATTCCTTTTGTTGAATTATTTTCAATATGACGAAAAGAAGCTAAGATAATCGCAAGAATGATAAAGATAACGATGTCTAAAAATACCACAATTGTAGATACTGACATACGTTTTGCGTTTTGTTGGTCTTTTTCATTAAGAAACATCTTTTCTCGATATTTGATATTTAACACGATAATGGAAACAAATATATCTAAAGCAAGGATTCCACAACTTAATGCAGGCATCCATACAATATCTAAGAATATATCCATAATGAAGCTTAAAACCAATACAGAAACAAAAACCTGTAACAGGTGCATTTCAAAATCCAGTAAAAAATGAGTAAGTTCTTTTTCATCATATTGAATCTGATCATCATATCCTGCGATAAAGAGAAAATTCTTGATTGTTGATACAATATCCATAAGCAATAATAATTGTGCCACATACCAAGTTCAAAACTACCACATAAATCATATTCGTAATATGTGCTCCCTTAAAATATATTGCGACCATATAAATTAAAGAAAGAAGCAGCGACAAGCAAAATCCCCTTGTGAGCTTTTTCTGACGTTCTACTTGTTGAAATGTATCATCAATTTGAAGTAATGTATCAACATGTATATGAAATATATTAGAAAGTTTCGTGATACTATCAATATCTGGTTCAGATATATTACGTTCCCAATTACTGATTGCTTGTCGACTCATACAGAGTCGATCTGCCAAATCTTGTTGCGAAAGTTTTTCTCTTTTACGATAATATTGAATTTGTTTGCCTATCATTGCCATAAGAATACCTCCTGTTCACAAACAGCATATAGGATACTAATGGAAATGTCCAGTAGATAAAGCGCAATGGTTTGTTGCGAAGAGTTACAGCTTTGCTTATTTACCAAATATGTCAAATATTTAACCAATCATGTAAATAACTTCGCCATTTTCTTCTATTACATTTATAATAATAGAGAAAGAGGTGGAGATCATCATGAAAACAGTACAACGTGCAGTATTAATGTTACGACGCAGTAAAAAAGAAACAATATCCTTTATCATGACATTAACAATATCCATTGGATTACTGTATTTGTTCGTTAATCTACAAATTGCGACAAAGCAAAATGAAATTAATATATTGGAAATCAGCGATACAACAGATTTAATTATGTTAATATTCACATTAGCAATTGCTGGGATTTGTGCATGGAACAGTTTTAACGCAAATACGTTTTTCCAAAAAGCAAAATCAAAAGAGCTGTGTGTTTATTTAAGCAGTGGAATGAATATTGTGACACTATCAAAATATTTATTAGTCCAAAATTTTATCCTTTTAATAATTTCTACCATTTTAGGTGGTATCCTTGGCATAATCTTTAATCCCATCGTCAATCTTTTGATTATGATACTTACATCAACATCTTTGCCATTATTCAACATTACCATATATGGTACACTTACCTGGATAGCGATTCTGATTTTTGAATTCATATTTATGGTCATGTCAAATGTTGGCTATGCCTATCGTACAGAATTAAAATATCTTTTAGATAACAGTCATCGTTTAGATATTGGGGATACCCGAATGTTTAAAGCAAAAGATCCTTTATATTATGTATTCTTTATTTTAGGCGCAATTATGCTGCTTATCCTGCCCGCAAAGGATATTTTTTCCGATGGTA
>ENA-OQHL01001565-OQHL01001565.1-human-gut-metagenome-genome-assembly--contig:-NODE-1565-length-11254-cov-2.346365_pt1 | contig 11254 bp, 10 predicted proteins | sample MGYA00242565_ERZ504723 | MGnify/ENA primary metagenome ERZ504723 (study PRJEB26092, sample SAMD00036211) | human gut metagenome | host: Homo sapiens | study: EMG produced TPA metagenomics assembly of...
AGGGGAGTTGTATATGTGGGGAAGCAATGGCTCAGGACAGTTAGGAATAGGAAATCAAAAAGAACAAAACATACCACAGAAAGTTGATTTAGAAAATGTTAAAAAAGTAAGTATGGATGGTATGACAACATCGGCTCTTACAACAGATGGAAAAATGTATATCTGGGGTGCGAATGGAACATATGGATTAGGTCTGGAAATGAATGAGGAAACAGGGCAGTATTACATACTTCTTAAGCCCAAACAAGTCGAAACAATGAGTTCTTATAAATTATCTGACATTCAGATTGCAAATGACTTATTTAGTGCAGTAACAGACAAGTACGATTTATATACATGGTGTTCAGATAAAGATTATAAATATTATTCTGGAAGAGAAGATAGTTATCCATATTATCAGCCAATTAAAATTAGTAGTGATGTAAAAACATATTCTTTAGGAAGAACTTCTTTATTTTACAAAATGGTGGGAAATTATTAAGTTTCGGTCAGAATGAGCATGGGGAAGCAGGTACTGGAGCTGGAACGTATGGACATAATTATGGAACTGATAAGGCATATTCAATCACTAAGCCAACGGAGATTTTAACTAATGTAAAAGAGTTTGTAATTTCTACTGACGAAAGTGAATCTTATATACGTGCTGCAATCAAAAATGATGAAAGTCTTTATGCTTGGGGAGATAACTCCTTTGGTGCAATTGGAATTGGTAAAGCACCAAATATTGATTACAGTGAAAATTCGAACGATTATGCAGAGCCTGTGCCAGTAAAAGTTGTAGATAATGTAAAAGCTGTGACACATGATTTTAGAAATCGAATGATGTATTTAAAAAATGATGGTTCCATTTGGGCAGCGGGATCTGGAAAATATGGTGTTTTGAGTGAACTAGATGAAGAAAATTAAACACAATATAATTTTTACAGAAACCCAATCCTTATCACACTAAAAGGAAAATCTCCATCACTAACAGTAAAAGATGACAATAATTCAGGAACCACTGATCCAGAAGAACCAGATTCTGGAGATATTGATGATGGAGATCATGGACATGATCAGGGAAACAAAGACAACGCAGGAGACAAACAGCAAGATCAGGTTGGTGGACAGATTAAACCATCTACTCCAGCAACAAAGAAACCTTCTACTACAGCAGCAATCACAGTTTCTGGAACAAATATCTTAAAAGTTCAGAATATCAAAGGAAAGAAAGTAAAGATTAGGTGGAAGAAAAACACCAAGGCAGCAGGTTACCAGATTCAATATTCTATGAAGAAGAACTTCAAATCTGGAGTGAAAACAGTTAATATCAAAAAAATAAAACAGTATCTGCAACGATCAAAAAGCTGAAAAAGAAAAAGACTTGCTATGTAAGAATCAGATGTATGAAAAAGTCTGGAAAGAAGATGCTATCAATACAGAAACGGTCATGGTACATATCCGAAATCTGAGAGAAAAAAATAGAACTGGACCCGAAAAAGCCACGATATATCAAAGTCGTTTGGGGTGTCGGTTATAAAATTGAAAAACAATAAAGGATGATGAACATGAAAAAAAATCAACACCCAGCAAGGCTATTCCTGCTGGTCATCATAGGTCTTATGGTATTTATGTTACTTTCCATGGGGCCAAGCAATAATTCTGCCACAATGAAGGCTGAAGCAACACGACAGGCAATCATAGAAGAAACAGAAAAAAACTCACCACAGATTTTTGCGGAGCGATACAATGATGAATTTGAAACACATGTAGGCAGATGGATTGTATCTTCCTATATCAGCTATCTGGATTCAGAAGCATTAGAAGGCCGCCGATCTTTCTTCAAAGATATCCACTACCTGTATACAAGCTCTTTACAAGTTATTGATCGAGTATTAAATGACTATCTTGGGGAAAATAATGGAGATAGTTTAAATGATTTTAATTTAATTGGCTATTATGTTGTGGATACCACAGATAATAAAACAGACCACCATATCACAAACAGCCAAAAATACAAAGAATATGTATCCAAAGATACTAGCATCACAAAGAAAGATAACACATGGTTTATCGTCGTACAGTTTGATAAAGATGGAAAACTAAAAGTCACGAAAAGCTATAATAACACCCGTTCTTTAGTCATACAAAATAGTTATGAAGAGCAGCTACATGAAATTCTAACATCAATTTCAAATAATGATGATACACTTGCCAACCTTGAAGTCAATGATATAAAAAATATGACATTTGCCTTTATCGTTACGGAAGATATGGGTTTAGTTTCCACAGACCCTGTATATGATGAAAGCGCAGTTCATCTGGTTTATCATGATGAAATGTTAAATTTACAAAATATGTATTTCACAATGTCTATGTTTATCCTCATTGCCTTTGTGGCATTCTATCCTCATAAACGTATCAAAGAAACAAAATTCTATCGTACACTTATGTCTTTGCCAATTGAACTTATGGCATTCAGCTTAATGATCGTTTTGATTTTGATTTATACACACACTCTATCACTAGGGGGAGATGCTGCTTCCGCACTTGGTGCTTTCTTTATCTTCCCAATTGCGTATCTTTTAACGATGCACATAATCTTCTTCTTCAAAGAAGTAAGTACTATGGGACTAAAGAATGCTTATCTGCAATACTCTCTGATTCATAACGATATGAAAGAAATCAAGAAAATATTAATTGAAGTTTATCACTATCTGGCAAACGATAACTTGGAGCCAACAGATAAAGGGCTGTTACGCATCATTTTCCTTATTTTATTAAATCTGTTGTTAATTGTAATGTTTAACAGCTTAGGATTATTCTTCTATATACCATACATTATTTGCCTGTTTTTAATCATATTCCGAAAGAATCAGCGCCGCATTGAGGATTTCTTAAAAGTAAAAGAACTGACAACCAATATCTCCAATGGGGATTTTGAGGAAGCGGTGGAAAAGGATAATTTAGGTGTTTATGAACCATTGAAGGGTGATTTGATCAACATCCAGCAGGGCATTGAAGAAGCCGTGGAAAAAGCTATGGTTTCCCAGCGTATGAAAAATGAACTGATTACCAATGTATCCCATGATCTAAAAACACCTTTAACGGCTATTATCAGCTATATCGATCTGTTGAAAAATGAAAATATCACAGAAGAAGAACGTAAGAACTATCTGGAAATCTTAGAGAAGAGTGCTGATCGTTTGAAACATCTGATTGAAGATTTATTTGAAATGAGCAAGGCAAACAGCGGCAGTATCACTCTGGATTACATGGATGTCGACTTGATTTCTTTATTGAAACAGGTAGAAATGGAATGTCAGAATGCCTTTAATGAAAAACATTTAATCATCAAGCATCATTTCTCTGATGAAAAGGTATTATTGCCATTAGATCCGCAAAAAACCTGCCGTATCTTTGAGAATCTATTAAGCAATGTTGGTAAATATGCTTTAGAACAAACACGGGTATTCATTTCTGTCACAGATTTTGAAAGCCGTGTAGATGTTGAAATTAAAAACGTATCCAAAGAAGAAATTGATTATACACCTGATGAAATCGTAGAGCGCTTTACCCGTGGCGATAAATCACGCAACAGCGAAAGGCAGTGGATTAGGCCTTGCGATTGCCAAGAGCTTTACAGAACTGATGAAAGGGCGTATGCATATCGATTTAGATGGCGATATCTTCAAAGTTACCATCAGTTTCTATAAAAACAACAATGCATAAGCTTTAAAAAGGGACATTTTGTCCCTTTTTCTATGTGATAAAACATTTTAAAATCCGCATTTTATGATAAACTTGTGATATAATAAAAGAAAAAAGCGGTGGTACGTATGAAAAAAGTCATCAATCATCCTAGTTTCCGATATCTTCTATTCGGTTTTTCGCTTCTTTTTCTCTTTATTTCGTTTTATGATTATAACCGTATCAGTGAAAAACATATTGAAACTGAAATGATTGAAATCACGGGGGAAAACAATCAACTGATTAATGGGGCAATTACCAATAAAATAAAGGATCAATTGGAAATCCTTCAAAATTACGCCAAGCTTATCGCATACCATGAGGATATCACAAGTAAAGAAGTATTTGATCTGCTGGAGCCATTAACGAAGGAAGATCTTTTCACTAACGTCGCCATTACCACACCTGATGGTATTTCCTATACCAGTCCAACACATACAAGCAATAACAGTGAACGTAAATTCTTTGTGGAGGGAATGAAGGGAAAAACGATCATCAGTGATATGATTACATCCAAAATCAGTAATGAACAAGTCATTGTGATGAGTGTACCTATCTATAAACAGGCAAAAGTCATCGGCGTATTACGGGTTTCCATGAGCACCACATTACTGCCGGAATATTTTAATCTGTCATTTTTTATCAGGCAACATTTCATCTTTTATTATCCAGCGCGATGGCGTGAATTTAACACCTAAGAAAAATTATTATAATTTCTTTCACATGCTGGAAAAAGATGAACGCAATAAAGAAATCGAAAAAGAAATGAAGGAAAAGCTGGCAAATGGAGATCATGGCTACATCACCTTCAAATTAAACAATAAAACACGTTATGCGTACTTCTCAGACGTGGAAGGCACAAACTGGTACCTGTTAAGCGTGCTTCCTCATTCGTATGTCACAGAGCGTATAAACCACAATTTAACGCATACACTTCTTTTAGCTGGTAAAGTCTGTGTCCTACTTCTCATCATTGGCATATACCTGTTATATCTCATGAATGAAAGCCGTAAAGAAGAAGTAAAAAATCAGGAAAAACTACATACCATTATATCCAATACACCAGGTATCAGTTTCAAACATAAGATTCACAATCCTGCATCCATCCAATTCTTTAACGATAATCGAAAGCTGTATGCAGGCTACAGCAAGGAAGAACTTTTAGATCTCATTTCTACCGATTTATCCAGCATTGTATGGGAGGAAGATCTTCCTATCGTTGAACAGTTAAACCGTCCCCAGAAAAAAGGGACTGTCGTTTCTAATACATATCGTATCCTGCTTAAGAATGGACATATGCAATGGATTTTTGACCAGCGCCAAAGCGTTTTAGAGAAAGATCATACGATATGGCTGTATATCACAGTACTTGATGTCACAGGTATGCGTGAAACCCAGGAACGCCTGCGACTTAGTGAAGAGCGATATGCAATGATATTAAAAGAAACCCGTTCTATCCCATTTGAATGGAATGTCAAAGCAGATACCATTACCTTCTCTGATGCATGGACAAATACCTTTGCCCACCCGAAAGTAATCGACCATTTCCTTTCTGTCACAAACAAATACTTCAAAGACCGTGAATACACTTATATTCCTCTAATGGAAAATATGATTCGAGGACAATCCAGTGATCAAATAGAATGTATCCTTCCAAGTGGACATAATGAAAACATATGGGTCAAGATACATGCAAAAGCGCTATATGATAATAATGGCTTTTTGACCCGCATCATTGGCAGTATTTTGGATATCAGTGAAGAAAAAGAAAAAACATCCCGCTTGATCAAACAATCTCAAATCGATGGATTAACTGGTCTGTATAATCGTATTACGATAGAACATCTGATCAATGAAGCATGTCAAAACAATCCTGATTCCTCCCTTATCCTGTTTGTGATCGATGTGGATGATTTCAAGAAAGTCAATGATACTTATGGACATGCCAGTGGTGATGAAGCATTGATCAATGTATCCAAAGCTTTAAGGAAATGCTTTAGAAGTGATGATTTGATTGGAAGAATTGGCGGCGATGAATTTGTTGTATTGATGAAAGCCAATACGAATGTTTATAAAGAACTGCCAACACAAAAGATTTCCATGTTGAAAAATATGTTGTCAAATATTCATATCCAGAAGGATATCAATTTTGTGATTCACTGCAGTATTGGTATCTCTATTCATCCACAGGATGGTACGAATTATAAAGAATTATTCACATGGGCAGATCACTCCATGTATGAAGCAAAAAAACATGGCAAAAACACATTTGTTTATCAGCCAAAGAACACAGAAAAACCATGATCCTTACGACCATGGTTTCTTTTTATTATAATTTAATAAATTTCTCAACATCGATAACAAAGATTGTTGCGCCGCCCACCTGTACTTCTACAGGGAAGGAAGCATATCTTCCAATATCATAAGAAGCAGTACTTGGCACAACTTCTGTACGTCTTCTACTGTATTCGCCAATGACTTCGATTGCTCTTTCAATCTTATCATCATCTGTACCAACGATCAAAGTAGTATTACCAGCTCGTAAAAATCCTCCAGTTGTTGCAAGACGTGTTACCTGATAGTTTTCTTTCGTCAAAGCACTGGAAACAGCTGGGCTGTCATCGTTTGACATGATTGCTAATATTAACTTCATAATAATATTTCTCCTTTCTATTAGTATAGTCATATTTTATCACTTATCCATGTTTAGCACAATGATTTTTTTGCTTTCTGTGACTTTGTGAAGGATTTGTCTAAATGATTTTTAATCATCTTTTCATCGCTCTTCCCAAATTGTGCTATAATATACAAACGTAAAGGAAGTGAGCATCATGGAGAATGTAGGACTGGTATTAGAAGGCGGCGGCATGCGTGGATTTTACACAGCCGGTGTACTTGATTATTTTATGGAAAGAGGCTTTTATACCAATGGTGTCATTGGTGTCAGTGCTGGTGCATGCCATGGTTGTAGTTATGTATCAAAACAGATCAAGCGAAGCTATCGTATCAACACAGAATATTTAAATGATAAACGGTATATGAGTTTTCAATCTCTTGTGAAAACAGGTGATTTCTTTGGCGCAGAATTTGTATATGATACCATTCCAAATAAACTGGATGTCTTTGATTATGATGCGTATAATCAAAGTGGAATGAAGTTTTATGCGGTTGCCAGCAATCTAGAAACAGGCAGAGCAGAATATCTTCCATGTATCAATATGAAACATGATGTCATCTATGTACGTGCCAGTGCATCCTTACCACTGTTATCACGAATCGTGGAAGCAGATGGCATGAAGCTGCTTGATGGTGGATGTACCGACAGTATCCCAGTTAAAAAGTTTCAACAAATGGGATACAAGAAAAACATTGTGATCTTAACCCAGTGCAAAGAATATCGAAAAGGTAAAAACAACTTACTGCCTTTGATACGTAGAACATATCGTAAATATCCAAAGTTTGTGAAAGCTATGGAAGAACGTCATATTCATTATAACCGTACCCTGGATGAACTTGGTGTTATGGAAAAGGAAGGCAGCGTCTTTATCCTTCGTCCAAAAACACCTGTTACGATTGGGCGCTTAGAAAAAGATATAAATAAATTAACAGATCTCTACAATCAGGGATATGAAGATGCAAAGGAACAGTTTGAAAACATCCTAGCCTTTGTGAACAGCTAAAAACTACCACGAGGTTTTTTACCTCGTGGTAGTTTTTTCCTTACTTGAAAAAAGACATTGCAAAAATAGAGATTACATTGGCTCTTTTCCCTGCATCATTTTACGATATGCAAGTGCTGTCATATGAAACATCCGCTTAAATATTTTTGCGAAATAACTGGCATCCATAAAGCCACATTGTGCCGCAATATCTGTCACATTGAACGTGGTTGTCCCTAATAATTCACATGCTTTCATCAATCGATACTTCATCAAGATCTGCATAGGTGTTTCCTTGATGTTGCGTTTAAAGCATCGTTGTACTTCCCGTTCACTGATATTCACATGATGTGCCAAATCTTTCAAAGTTATTGGCTCATCATAATGCGTTTTTAAATAATTCATCATTTGTTTAATTCTTTCATCTTCTGGATATCTACTTTTTGAATATGATAAAGTTGATATATTCGCTTCTTTTAATATTGTTAAACATACCTTCATCAATTGTTCACGTGCAATAATTTCATATCCAAAGCTCTCTTCATGACATGCCATATAAGCAGATTCAATACAACTTGCCGTTTCTTTACCTAATACCATATAAGGAAGATTATGATTGGTAATGAGTGGTGTAATATATCGTTTATCATAGACGCTGCCTTCTGCGCCAAATAAATTTTTTGATATCACAAAAGAAAACGCAATACAGGTATCCTTGCTTGTTTGAATGACTTGATGTAAAACACCACCATTGATAAACAAGCCATCGCCGGGGCACAAATGGATACATGTTTGTCCCGCATAGACATCAAGTTCTCCATCTTTCACATAAATCATTTCCATTTCATCATGAAAATGCCATGGAATCTGTCTTGCCGCAAAATGCTCCATATCGTTATAATAAGCAGCAAGTGGAAAGCTATCTTCTACTATGACATTCAATTGTTTGTTCTGTGCATTCTTTTCTACACTGCATTCTATAATCATATTCTCACCTCAGTCGCTTTTATCCAATCTTTCGGCTATATTATTATAGATTTTATCAGAAATTGTCACTATAATACAAGTATCAGGAGGTTTTTCTTATGAATACAATTGATTTACATATGCATTCCATTTATAGTGATGATGGAGTATATACGCCAACCGAATTAATGAAAATGTGTAAAGATGCTGGTTTACAAATTGTCGCAATCGCAGATCACAACAGCACAAAAGCGATACCTGAGGCAAGAAACGCCGCAGAAAAGCTAAAGCTTACCTATATTCCTGCCATTGAATTAGATTGTACGATTCATGGTGTTGATCTTCATGTGCTAGGATATGGCATTGATGAAAACAATCAAGCCCTTTTGGATAACGCAGAATATGTCAAAAAGCAGGCACAGAATGTAGGAAAGGAACAGATTGAAAAAGTAAAAGCCTTAGGCTTTTATATTGATGAAGACGCATGTTATGCATTATCTCATGAAGGTGTGATTACAGGTGAAATCATCGCAGAAGTTGCCCTGCAGGATGAGCGAAACCATCCACTTATGAAAGAATATCTGCCTGGTGGCTCACGTAGTGATAATCCGTTTGTGAATTTCTATTGGGATTATTGTGCGCAGTCAAAGCCAGCATATGTGCCTATTCACTATATTTCATTAAAAGAAGCTGTGGATATGATTCATGCGGCTGGCGGTATCGCAGTGCTTGCACATCCTGGGAATAACACAAAAGAAAACTTATCCTTAATAGACGCAATTTTTGCTTATGATGTAAAAGGCATGGAGGTATACAGCAGTTATCATTCACCTGAACAGATTGCTTTCTACAAAGATTACGCTGAACAACATTATTTAATGATCACCATGGGCAGTGATTTCCATGGTAAAACAAAGCCAAGTATTGCATTAGGGGGTAGTCATTGTCCAGATACATCACTTTATGAAAACGCTATTTTATCCTTGATCAAATAAAAAGTACACTTCATCAGTGATCCTAAATAGGTACTTAAAATAAAAAAGAGATTTCAAAAATGACTGTACTTATCAATCATTTAGAAATCTCTTTTTGTATATACCCTAAAGTAATAAAAAATCTTCATCACCTAACACTTTTTTCTTTATATATGCATTTTCATATATCTAATCAATGCCTCTTCCCTTTCCTGTAAAACATAACCTTTTCGCTTCAGCCAATATCCACTGATCCATACATCCTCCTCTTTCAAAAGGAAGATAACACATATCATCATCCTTTATAATCAAATTGCCTGCGGTGATGGATAGATATTTTCCACTTTGCAAGGCATCATGAAAACTTCCACGATCCGATACTTTCAACATATCCGGATGCTGGTGTAACCGTAACAATTCCATCAATTTATTCGTACTTGTATCGTCGTAACAAACAAAAGGATACTTTTTGATATCTGATAGTTTCATGGATGTTTTGTGTGCAGCTTCATGCTGTTTGGACATCAACACATAAACAGGCATATGCTCTTTTAAGATTTGATATTCACACTGATATTTAGCCGCATATTTTTGTATACGTTCCTCGCTTTTTCCCTAACAAAAACACAATACCTAAGTGATCATTTTGCTGGTTTAACGACTGAAACACTTCTTCATTTCCCATCTCCCGAATCCGATCATTATAACGTTTTCCCTGTTGTGTAAATTGTAGAAAAACACGCATGATCAAGGGAGAATAATAACTGGCAAGATTGATATCTTTACAGGATGTTTGATTCAGATGATAGATATGATCCAGTTCTGTCAGGATCTTTTTACTACTGACAAGAAACGCTTTTCCCTCATCACTGAACTCAATGCCCTGATAATTTCGATTAATCAAAGTATATCCAAGTTCTTTTTCCAATGACTTGATCATCGTTGAAAGATATGGCTGAGATACATTTAATTTTCCTGCTGCCTCTTTGATAGAATGACATTTTGCGACCATACACATTATTTCTAAATGACGAAAATTCACATACCTCACCTCATTTATACTATAACATATTTGTTATATCCTATAAAACTTTTTGAATATCCTTTCCATTTATATCTATGTTATCATACATCTGAAAGGTGGGATTTTTATGACAAATATCTTACAAAAATCAAATGACATCAAACAACTTTTACAAACATGGCGCAAAGCCTTACATCAGATACCAGAAACGGGCATGCACCTGCCTAAAACAATCGCATATATCACAAAACAGCTAGATACCATGCAGATTTCCTATCGTATCCTTGACCATGGCGCAGGGATCCTGGCTCAGATTGGTATGGCTTCTTCTCCTTGTATTTTATTAAGAGGGGATATGGATGCTTTACCTATCAAAGAAGAAAGCGGAGAATCTTTTGCGTCAGTAAATGGCAATATGCATGCCTGTGGACATGATTTACATGCGACAATGTTATTAGGTGCCGCAAAGTTATTAAAAGAAAATGAAAATGAAATTCATGGTTGTGTAAAACTGCTGTTTCAAAGTGGTGAAGAAATAATGGCAGGTGCCAAAGCCGCAATACAGGATCATATATTAGAAAATCCTCATGTAGATGCTGGTTTTGCGACTCATGTTATCTCTAATATTCCAATTGGTGTCATTGCGTATGGAGAACATGCAGCTTCTTCTTCCACATTGTTTGAAATTCACGTGCAAGGAAAAGGCGGTCATGGATCCATGCCAGAACTATGTATAGATCCAATTCAGGCTGCTGTGATGATTTATCAAGGTTTTCAAGGCCTAATCGCAAGAGAATGTGGCGTTAGTGAAGAAGTTTATTCTAACCTTTGGACAACAAGCGCAGGAAACAGTACCAATATCATTCCTGATTCAGCAATATTAAAAGGAACTCTTCGTACAT
>ENA-OQHL01001569-OQHL01001569.1-human-gut-metagenome-genome-assembly--contig:-NODE-1569-length-11215-cov-1.841270_pt1 | contig 11215 bp, 12 predicted proteins | sample MGYA00242565_ERZ504723 | MGnify/ENA primary metagenome ERZ504723 (study PRJEB26092, sample SAMD00036211) | human gut metagenome | host: Homo sapiens | study: EMG produced TPA metagenomics assembly of...
TGCGCGGAGCCGCTCTTGCGACCGTGCTGTCGCAGGCGTGCTCGACGGTGTACATTCTGCGGTTCCTGTTCAGCGGCAGAGCCGCTGTCCGCATTACCCGTCAGTCGGTCAATTTTGGCTGGATGCGCCGTATCGTGCAGGTCGGTCTGTCGCCTGCGCTCATCATCGCGCTTGATAACGTGCTGCTCATCTCCATCAACGTCATGCTGCGCAAATACGGCGGCGCAGACAGCGATATGCTCATCGCGTGTGCCGCCATCATGCAGAGCTTCATGCTCGTCATCACCATGCCACTCGGCGGAATTACGGCGGGCACACAGTCCATTCTCGGCTATAACTACGGCGCGTGCGACGAAAAACGCGTCATGAAGGCGTTTCGGTGCATTGTGCTGCTGTGCCTCGTGTTCTGCGGCATCATGTTCCTGCTCGCGCAGACGGTCTCGGGCGCTTTTGTCAAAATTTTCACCAAGACCCGGCGTATATTGATATGGCGGCGTATATGATCCGCACCTACTCGCTCGGCGTGCTCGGACTGACCATCCAGTACCCGTTCGTGGACGGCATGACCGGCATGGGCCTTGTCAAATGGGGACTGACGTTTTCCATGATCCGCAAGGGCATTTTTCCTTGTCAGCGTGTTCGTCCTGCCGCCGATTTTCGGGGCAACGACCGTTATGTTTTCCGAGCCGCTGTCCGATGTCGTGTCGGCGGTGTTCTCCGGCTGCGCGGCCATGTTCCTCTTGCCGAAGCTGGTGGCGAAACAATGCTGCAAGTAGAGTGAAGAGTGGAGAGTTGAGAGTGAAGAGCATGAGAAGTTTAACCTTCTTCATGTTGTTGCATTACACATAAAATCTAAATCGTAGGGTGCGACAAGGTGTACCTTTATGATAATATGAAAAACGGAGAAACACGATGAATCATTACGTTCATTCTCCGTCCTTCATCCTCCATTCTCAATTACTTCCCGCTCTTTGTACAAACTACCCCTTTACGAACGCATTTCTACTCTGTATAATAAGGTAAGATAGAAAACTCTTTCCGTCGAACGGAACAAGAACGATAACGGAGGAACAGAACATGGACGTTAAGGAACGCGCACTGCAGGCACATGAAAAATGGGGCGGCAAGATTGAGGTCGTAGCTCGCTGTGAGGTAAACAGCAAGGACGATCTGTCGATCGCGTACACGCCGGGTGTTGCCGAGCCGTGCCTCAAGATCAAGGACGATCCGTCTCTCAGCTACAAGTACACGCGCCGCCACAATCTGGTTGCGGTCATCACGGACGGCACCGCGGTGCTCGGTCTGGGCGATATCGGTCCGATTGCCGGCATGCCGGTTATGGAGGGCAAGTGCGCGCTGTTCAAGGCGTTCGCTGACGTGGACGCGTTCCCGCTCTGTGTGGCTTCCAAGGATGTGGACGAGATTGTACGCACCATTCAGCTGATCTCCGGCTCGTTCGGCGGCATCAACCTCGAGGATATCGCGGCTCCGCGCTGCTTTGAGATCGAGCGCCGACTCAAGGAGGTCTGCGACATTCCGGTATTCCACGACGATCAGCACGGCACCGCTGTCTGCTGCGGTGCGGCTCTGCTCAACGCCTGCCGCCTGACCGGCCGCAAGGTGGATGAGATCAAGATGGTTGTCAACGGCTGCGGCGCGGCTGCTATCGCCGTTACCAAGTTCCTGATGTTCCTCGGCGTCAAGCACATCACGATGGTTGAGCGCTTCGGCATCGTCTGCGAGGGGGACGAGCGCCTGAATCCGGCACAGCAGGAGATGGCAAAGGTCACCAACCGCGAGCACATGACCGGCACACTGGCCGATGCTGTCAAGGGTGCGGATGTATTCTTCGGCATGTCCGCTCCGCAGGTGCTTACTGCCGAGATGGTCTCCACCATGGCCAAGGACCCGATGGTATTTGCTATGGCAAATCCGGTGCCCGAAATCTGGCCGGAGGACGCCAAGAAGGGCGGCGCTGCCGTTGTCGGCACTGGCCGTTCGGACTACCCGAACCAGATCAACAACGTGCTTGCGTTCCCGGGCATTTTCCGCGGCGCACTCGATGTTCGCGCAAGCGACATCAACGAGGAGATGAAGCTGGCAGCGGCTAAGGCGATCGCGGCCTGCGTTTCCGATGAGGAGCTGAACGCGGAGTATATCATGCCGATGGCGTTCGACAAGAAGGTCATCCGTTCGGTAGCAGATGCCGTTGCACAGGCTGCCCGCGATTCCGGTGTGGCCCGTATCTGAGCGCAGCAGACGAAAAGTTACAGATAAGATATAATCAACCGCGCGGGAACAATCTAGCGCGGTTTTTGCGCAAAAGTGCGTGCACGCACACGCACAAGTTCGCGGAATGACAAAAACAGCGGATTGCACAACTCGGCTTTGTGAAAAAATGCGTTTGACATTTACAGTGCATAAGGGTACAATAAGAATAACAAAAATGCGTTTGTTCTGCGCAGACGCAGAGAGAAGATTATGGAGGGAATAACTATGTTAGATCCGAAGAAAGTAAGACTGGGTATCTGCCCGATCGGCTGGTCCAATGATGATATGTGGGATCTCGGCGACGAGAACACCTTCCAGCAGTGCATCTCTGAGATGAAGCTCGCTGGTTTCGACGGCTGCGAAGTAGGTCACAAGTATCCGGAGGACAAGACCGTCCTCAAGCACATGCTGGACGCCCGCAACCTGACCATCGCTTCCAAGTGGTTCTCCTCTTTCCTGGTTGACAAGCCGTACGAAGAGGTAGAGGCTGAGTTCATCAAGGAGCTGGATTACCTGTCCTACGTTGGCGCTACCGCTATCAACGTATCCGAGCAGTCCGGTTCTATTCAGGGTCAGCTCGATACGCCGGTTCTGGACGACAAGAAGCGCGTTCTGACTGACGAGGAGTGGGATCGCTTCACCACCGGCCTGAACAAGCTGGGCAAGATTGCTGCTGACCGCGGCTTCAAGCTGTGCTTCCATCACCATATGGCAACGGTGGTTCAGACCTTTGAGGAAACCAAGCGCCTGATGGACAACACCGATCCGCGTTACGTTTACCTCTGCTTTGATACCGGTCACTTCACCTTCTCCAAGGAGGATGCCGTAAAGGCGGCGAAGGAATTCGGTCCGCGCATCGGCCACGTTCACCTCAAGGACATCCGTCCGGACATGATGGAAAAGGCATATGCCGAGGGCTTCAAGTTCCGCAAGGCGGTTCTGGAAGGCTGCTTCACCATTCCGGGTGACGGCTGCGTAGACTATCCGGGCGTATTCAAGGCGCTGCATGACGCACATTACGAGGGCTGGTTCATCGTTGAAGCCGAGCAGGACCCGGCAAAGGCAAATCCGCTCGAGTATGCCAAGATGGCACGCGAGTATATCAAGAAAACCGCAGGTATTTGATAAGGAGGATTACAAATGGAGAAGATTCGTTTCGGTATCGTTGGCATCGGTATGATGGGCAGAATGCACGCCACCAGCCTGCAGCGTAATCCTCACGCAGAGGTTGTAGCGGTTTGCGCCCGCACCGAGAGCAAGGTTAAAGCGTTTCAGGAGGAATTCGGCGTACCATATGGCTACACCAATGTAGACGAGCTGGTAAACAATCCTGAGGTTGATGCAATCGTTGTTGCAACCGGCGCAGATGCTCACAAGGCACCGTGTCTGGCAGCCTGCAAGGCCAAGAAGCATATTTTCTGCGAAAAGCCGCTGGCTAAGACCATCGAGGATTGCGAGGAGATCGAGAAGGCAGTTGCCGAGAACGGCAGCAAGTGCTTCACGGTCGGCTTCATGCGCCGCTTTGATCCGTCCTACGCAGAGGCGAAGGAGAAGATCCGCGCCGGCGCGATCGGCAAGCCGATCCTGTTCAAAGGCGTATCGCTCGACCCGTCCAGCGTGCTCGAGGCACATCTGGAAGGCGTCAAGAAGGGCATTTACGTTCCGTGGTTTATCGAGATGGGCAGCCACGACACCGACCTTGCACGTTGGTTCCTCGAGGGCGATCCGGTCGATTCCTTTGCAACCGGCGATGCTTATGTCTGCACCGGTCTGGCAGATTACAATGACTACGACAACGGTTTCTCGCTGACCAAGTTCGATAACAACACCACCGCTTACATTCAGGTAGGCCGCACCGCAACCTGCAGCCATGTTGAGAGCGAAATCGTCGGCACCAAGGGCACGCTGCGTGTCAACTCGGTACCGCGCAAGAATTACCTCTCGCAGTTCACTGAGAACGGCTTCGTAGAGGAGTGCCAGGAGAGCTTCCTTGCCCGTTGGGGCGAGGCGTTCCAGGCGGAGATCGACGACTTCGTTGACTGTGTACGCACCGGCCGCAAGCCGGAGACCACCGCACACGACGGCACGATGAGCCTGAAGTTCTGTCTGCAGCTGCATCAGGCATATCTGGACGGTAAGAAAAAATAACTACAACCGCTTTTTAGATAAAGGAAAAAAGGAGATTCAAATCATGAGCAAGAAGGAACTCGCTATTGGCGTACTGGGCGCAGGCGGCAACATCGGCCACACCCATTCTCAGAACATTGCAACCTATGTAGAGCGGCGCTCGTCTGGCTGCTGTTTACGATCTGAACACCGAGCGTGCCGAGGAGGTCGCTAAGACCTACGGCGCAAAGGTAATGGCAAGCGCAGAGGAGCTGATCGCTTCTCCCGAGATCGACGCAGTTGTTATCGCATCCTGGGACGGCACCCACGCTGATCTGGCTGTAAAGTGCATCGAAGCCGGCAAGCCGGTATTCTGCGAGAAGCCGCTGGCTACCACCCTTGAGGACGCAAAGAAGGTCGTAGAGGCTGAGAAGGCTTCCGGCAAGCGTCTGCTGCAGATCGGCTTCATGCGCCGCTTTGACCCGGACTACATCAAGATGAAGAAGATCCTCGACTCCGGCGAGCTGGGTGCTCCGCTGATGGCACACTGCATCAGCCGTACCCGCAGCCATCCGAAGAACCACACCACCGAGCAGCACATCACCAACATTGCCATCCACGAGATCGACATCTGCCGCTGGCTGCTGGGTGAGAACCTGAACGAAGTCGCTGTTCGTTTCCCGCGTGCTACCTGCTTCGCAGAAGGCACCTGTCAGGACCCGCAGCTGGTACTTATGCAGTCTGACTCCGGCGTACTGATCGACGTTGAGGTTTCCGGCAACAGCTACTACGGCTATGAGATCCTGTGCGAACTGGTCTGCGAGAAGGGCACCATCCGCCTGCCGGTAGCGGCAGAGCCGATCGTCCGCTCCTACCTGCAGTGCGGTCAGGCCATCCCGGAGGACTGGACCAACCGTTTCGTAGTTGCTTATCAGGAAGAGCTGCAGCACTGGGTAGATTACCTGCAGGGCAAGACCGACGTTCCGGGCCCGGGTGCTGAGGACGGCTACGAGGCCTGCAAGATCTCCGACGCACTGATCAAGGCACAGGACACGTGCAGTGGAAAGTAGAGGCATAATCCCCGCAAATGGTATACAGCAGGGGCGGGAATAGGTGTGAAACCGCCCCTGTTGCTATAAAGAAGGTCATATTACCCGGTAATATGATTCCAATAGACCACTTGTCTAACAGGAGGAAAGAAAGATGAAGAGAAGCAACCTTTTTTAAAGCGTTCCGCAGCGATGCTGCTGGCAGGACTGATGGCAGTTTCCATGAGTGCATGCGGCGGCAGCAGCGCATCCGGCAATGACTCCGGCGATTCCCAGGCAAGCAGCAGCGGCGACACCCATAAGCTGAGCGTAGTGCTCAAGACCACCTCTTCCGAATACTGGAGCTACGTTATCGCAGGCATCGAGCAGGCGGAAAAGGATCTCGGCAACGTAGAAGTTGATGTACGCGGTGCAAAGCAGCGATACTGACTTCGATGGTCAGCTGAACATGGTAGAGACCATTGTAAACGCAGATATGTGCGAAGCGATTGCAATCGCACCGCTGCAGGCAGACCAGATCGCAAATGCACTGACCGGCGTCAAGATCCCGGTGCTGGCGATCGACACCAATTTTCGATCAGGCGGAAACCTTTATCGGCACGGCGCACGAGGACGCTGCTTACGAGGGCGGCAAGTATGTAGCCGAGAAGATCGGTAAGGGCGGTAAGGTTGTTATTCTGGCGAATATCCAGGGCGAGTCCACCTCTGAGGCTCGTGTAGCTGGTTACAAGAAGGCACTTGAAGAAGGCGGCTGCGAGATTATCTCCACGCAGTACACCGACGGCGTAGGCGACAAGGCTGTTACCGTAACCGATGGCGTTCTCCAGTCCTTCGCGGACATCGATGCGATCGTATGCTGCGCAGACGATGTTGCGGCTCGGCGCATACCCGTGGCCCATGCCAAGCAGGCACGGGCCGGTGACGGTGACGGCATCATCGTATGCGGCTTCGACGGCATCTCCTCCGGCGTACAGGCAGTTGTTGACGGCGAAATCTCCTGCACCGTTGCACAGGACCCGTACAACATGGGCTACCAGTGTGTTAAGAGCCTGCTCGACGTTGTAGAAGGCGAAAAGCTGGATGACTTCATCGACACCGGCTGTAAGGTTATTACTCCGGACAATGCACAGGAGTATCTGGACAAGCTGAAGAGCCTGGTATAAGCATCATTTTCTGATCCCTCACTCTCACTCTCGCACTTGGGAAAACGCTCCAATGTTCCTCCCATTCTTCATGTCATTAAGACATACTCTATAATATTTTTATTCTCTCTCTTTTAACTAACCCATAAGTTTTCTTCTCATATTGCTGGAAAAGCCGCTTATGCGGCTTTTCCTATACCCCGATTCGGTTTGGCGAAAGGATATTTGACCAATGTATCAGATTTTGAAAAAGCAAACGCTGAACGCAAACACCAAGCTGATGGTGATCGAGGCACCGCACGTTGCCCGCAAGGCAGAGCCGGGTCAGTTCATCATCCTGCGTGTCAGCGCAGAAGGCGAGCGTATTCCGCTCACGATCGCAGATTTTGACCGCGAAAAGGGTTCTGTTACGATCATTTTCCAGGAGGTCGGCGCAACGACGATGGCGCTCGGCGAGCTGAATGAGGGCGACTGCCTGCATGATTTTGTCGGTCCGCTCGGCAAGGCGAGCGAGCTTGAGGGTCTCAAGAAGGTCGCTGTTGTCGGCGGCGGTCTGGGCTGCGCGATCGCATATCCGCAGGCAAAGAAGCTGCACGAAATGGGCGCTGAGGTTGACCTGATCGCCGGTTTCCGCAACAAGGACATCATCATCCTCGAGGACGAGATGAAGAACGCCTGCACCAACCTGCACATCGTGACCGATGACGGCTCGAACGGCCGCAAGGCTCTGGTTACGCAGGTGCTCAAGGAGCTGATCGACGCGGGCAACCAGTACGATGCCGTTATCGCCATCGGCCCGATGATTATGATGAAGTTTGTCTGCGAGACCACTCGTCCGTACGGCATCAAGACCATCGTTTCCATGAACACCATCATGGTTGACGGTACCGGCATGTGCGGCGGCTGCCGTCTTACCGTTGGCGGCGAGACCAAGTTCGCATGCGTTGACGGCCCGGATTTCGACGGTCACCTCGTTGATTTTGACAGTGCAATGCGCCGCGGTGCCATGTACAAGGCACAGGAGCGCGCGGCGGTAGAGCGCCGTGAGGAGCATTGCAATCTGTTCAAGAAGGAGGTCAAGTAAGATGCCGAATATGAATCCGAAAAAGTGTCCGATGCCCGAGCAGGCGCCGGACGTCCGCAATAAGAACTTGAAGAGTACGCTCGGCTATACCGCTGAAATGGCGGTCGAGGAAGCACAGCGCTGCCTGAACTGCAAGAACAAGCCCTGCATGACCGGCTGCCCGGTACAGGTTAAGATTCCGGAGTTTATCGCTCTGGTTGCCGAGGGCAAGTTCCTCGAGGCGGCTGCCAAGATCAAGGAGACCTCCGCACTGCCCGCTGTCTGCGGTCGTGTCTGCCCGCAGGAGAGCCAGTGCGAGTGCCACTGCGTACGCGGCATCAAGGGTGAGGCCGTTGCCATCGGCCGTCTGGAGCGCTTCGTTGCAGACTATGCCCGCGAGAACAGCACCGAAAAGGCGGTAAAGCCGGAATCCAACGGCCACAAGGTTGCCATCGTTGGTGCAGGCCCGGCCGGTCTGACCTGTGCAGGCGATCTGGCTCGTATGGGTTACGAGGTTACCGTTTTCGAGGCACTGCACACCGCCGGCGGCGTTCTGATGTACGGCATTCCGGAGTTCCGTCTGCCGAAGACTATCGTGCAGAAGGAAATCGACACGCTGAAGGACCTCGGTGTTGAGTTTGTTCTGAACTTCGTTGTAGGTCGTTCTGAGACCATCGACGAGCTGTTCGGTGACGGTTTTGAAGCAATTTTCGTTGGCTCCGGTGCCGGTCTGCCGACCTTTATCGGCGTTCCGGGCGAGAACGCGAACGGCGTTTACTCCGCAAACGAGTACCTGACCCGCATCAATCTGATGAAGGCGTACAAGGAAAACTCCGACACCCCGATCTACCACGCCAAGAAGGTTGCAGTAGTCGGCGGCGGCAACGTTGCAATGGACGCCGCTCGCTGCGCTAAGCGCATGGGCGCCGAGGAAGTTTACATCGTATACCGCCGTTCCGAGAAGGAGCTTCCGGCTCGTCTCGAGGAGATTCACCACGCGAAGGAAGAGGGCGTTGTGTTCAAGTTCCTGACTGCACCGCTCGAGGTGCTGTCTGACGAGAACTTCAACGTCACCGGCCTCAAGTGCCAGCAGATGGAGCTGGGCGAGCCTGACGCATCCGGCCGCCGCCGCCCGATTCCGGTCGAGGGCAGCGAGTTCGTGCTCGATCTGGACTGCGTTATCGCGGCAATCGGCACCAGCCCGAACCCGCTGATCCGTCACACCACGCCGGGTCTGGAAACCAACCGCAAGGGCTGCATCGTGGCTGACGATGAGCACGGCATCACCTCCAAGGACGGCGTATTCGCCGGCGGCGATGCTGTTACCGGTGCAGCTACCGTTATCCTCGCAATGGGCGCAGGCAAGCGCGCTGCAGCTGCGATGGACGAGTACATTAAGAATAAGAACAAGTAATTTCTGCTTGCTTATGCGAAAAAGAACCTGTCTTACGGCAGGTTCTTTTCTTATGCGTTAAAACAGGTCTAACATATTATCCAGATAAATTTCTTCTCTCACGCGCAGCTGATACGCCGGTTTTGTCATATAATACAGCAAAAACTCGAGGATCAGCGCGCTTCCCAGTCCTCTGCCCTCGATCTTAAACTGCGAAAATCCCATTGGCAGATACGTCCGCAGAATAGCATCAACGCCGATGAACCCCGGATTTTCCATCGCCTTGGAGAACCGATAGCCGCTCTGTGCATCCGGTGCTTTACACCGGTGCTCGCAGTCCTCGCCGAGATTTTTGCGGCTGACAACCTCGTAGCATTGCTTACGGTCACTGCACCCGAACCAGCAGCACTCATTGCACAAAAATTCCACCTTATCTTTGTGCACCTGCGACAAGGCGTTTAATTCCTCAAACCGTTTATTCAATCGAAAATCCGGCACGACATACCGAAATTCTTCCCTGTCCAGCTCGCGCCGGAAATCTTCAAAATCGGTCAGCACCTTGGTTGTGGACGACACAAGGTACAGCGCCGGATACCGCGTCCGCAGGTAGTCGGTCAGCAGCTCGGAATGCACGATTACGCCGTTCTGCACGCCGTTTGCCTGCGAAAACAGCTCGCAGAGTGCATTGCATTTGCGGTCGGACAGGTGTTCCTCACGCAGAAGCGAATTGCTGAATGTCAGCCGCGCGGAAACGCCGTACTCCTGTGCCAGAGCCAGCGCTTCGCGTGCGCCGCACTCACCGAAACCCGCTCGTCCGCCTCCCCAGAGGCAGTCCGCCGGTGCGCCGTAAATGGACCCAATCTCACACCAGTCATAAAACCAGTCACGATTTGCGCGGTATAACGGCAGGAATGCGCGGTAAAACTCGTAAAATTCAAACAATCCGGGCAGATGATAGTATGCTTTTGGCTGACACGGCCGCTCGCCTCCTTTGCTCCGTATAGCATACCACAAAATGCCGGAATACGCAAAAGAACCTGTCGATTGACAGGTTCTTTTCACTCAAATCCACGGAAATACCATGTGTACGCTGAACAAAGTTGCGGCTGCGCTCAATGCGTTGGCGCACAGCGCGTAAACGATCGGATGAGCCGTTTCCCGCCGGGTTTGCAGCCGTTTGCAGTAAATAACGGCCTCGATGATCCAAATCACAAGCTCAAGCGGCGCAAATACCAGATACCGGTAGAACGGCATGCCAATCCGCATGCAGGCCGCCGTTACGACCGTGAGCAGCAGCTGCGTGCCGATGTTGACGACGAAGAACAGCTTTGCGTTGCGCCTGTCCCAGAAGCCGAACGGCAGCAGCAGGATTCCCTCAAGCAGCAGCGTCGGCAGCAGCGAGGACGCGAACTGTTTGAGATATGTCAGCAGCGGATTTCCGGTTTTTACCGTATTATCCGCAAAGTCACAGGTGAATATCTGCTGCAGCTGTGTGCGCTTCATCACCTCAGAAAAGTTTACATTCTGCCGAGAATCATCATAAACCGCAATCCGAAACGTGTCCGGCGTGCCGAAATAGCTGAACACAAACGTGTCCTTGTCCGGATGCTTGTAAAACAGAGGCGGTTGTGTGCCGTCCAGCATGGCATAGTGCCAGCCGTCCATGCGGTCGCGCTCCAGCGCATCCAGCGGCAGCGACGCACGGTCGATATGATTCCACTCGATATTGTCGATGCATTGCTCGGGTATCTCGCCCGGAATGAGCAGGTCAACATAATAATCGCCGTCCGGCGCATTCTGCACCTGAATGGTGATCTGCGGTTTCGGGCCCATATCCGCACTTGCGGAGACCGGCAGCACCGCCAGCAGGAACGCGGCTATGCACAGGCAGGCTTTCCAATTTCGTTTCATGGCGGTCATCCTTTCTCGTATTTAGTTCTCCGTTCCACCGAGATACAGCGCATTCCCCTTCATTTCAACCTGTTCTCCGAGCAGTTCAAACAGCTTTGCCGGAACCCACGTCTTGCCATCAGCGAAATACGGCGCCGCGCCGAACGAAACCGGTGCTTCCGTGCCGTCGCCGTTCATCATCGAACGGATATAGGAATCCTCACCGATGTTTATATGCGTCATAACCTTGCCGTTGTTCATCTTCGCCTGACGGTTCTCTATATCCCACGTCACGGTGTAG
>ENA-OQHL01001572-OQHL01001572.1-human-gut-metagenome-genome-assembly--contig:-NODE-1572-length-11196-cov-19.954467_pt1 | contig 11196 bp, 9 predicted proteins | sample MGYA00242565_ERZ504723 | MGnify/ENA primary metagenome ERZ504723 (study PRJEB26092, sample SAMD00036211) | human gut metagenome | host: Homo sapiens | study: EMG produced TPA metagenomics assembly of...
ATTTATTTTGACATGGTTCCGGAGGAAACAGAAATCCGTGAAGGTGCACCGGAATACACAGGCCGTCTCTGCGTGATCGGCTCCAAACTGAAAGAAGATAAGCTTGCAGAATTATTCGGGCTTGCATAATGATCATGAGGAAACAGCGATTTATGGCAATCCTCTAAAATACTGCATCTGGATTCAGCTCATCAGAGTGTGAAATCCTCTCGTCATAGATGCGCGACTGAATGATTTCGGCAGATAATAACAGAATCAGAATAAAGATAAAGGAATAAATTATATGATGGATGATATCAGAGTTCCCATTTATTTGGTTACGGGATTCCTGGAAAGCGGAAAGACTACTTTCCTGGATTTTACATTGCAGCAGGAGTATTTTGCCATTGACGGCAAAACTCTGTTGATTCTTTGCGAAGAAGGCGAAGAAGAATATGATATGGATAAACTGAAACTTACAAACACAGTTGTGGAAGTGATCGAGGATGAAGAAGATCTGACACCACAGCGTCTGGCTGCCATGGATATCATCCATCAGCCGGAGCGTGTTGTGATCGAGTACAACGGAATGTGGCTTGTAAGTAAGTTTGAGCAGATGGAGCTTCCTGAAGGCTGGGGCATTGAGCAGGAGATTACCTGTGTGGATGCAACTACTTATCAGGTTTATATGGCAAACATGAAATCTCTGTTCATGGATATGATCAGAAATACAGATATGGTTGTATTTAACCGCTGTAAAGAGGGAGATCCGCTTCCTGCATACAGACGAGGAATCAAGGTCGCAAATCAGAGTGCAGAGGTTATCTTTGAAAATGAAGAGGGCGAGATGGATGACATTTTCCAGGATGAGATGCCGTTTGATATCAATGCACCGATCATTGAGATTCCACCGGAAGATTATGGTATCTGGTTTGTGGATGCCATGGATAATCCGGATAAATATGTAGACAAAATTGTCCGCTTTAAAGGACGTGTCATGAAACCACGTGGAATGGGAAGTAAATTCTTTGTTCCGGGACGTGTGGCAATGACCTGCTGCGCAGATGATACCACTTTCCTTGGATACGTGTGCAGAAGCGATTATGCACCGCATATCAAAGAGGGCAGCTGGGTAGAAGTAACAGCGAAGGTCGCATTTGAGAACCGTACAGAATATCAGGGTGAGGGCATTGTTCTTTATGCAAGTGATGTGAAAGAATGCGAGCCGCTTAAGGAAGAGATGGTATATTTTAATTAATTATCTTAGCGTGTGTTTGAAAAATGCTTTCCGCAAGACGTGCGTTACAATTTGCAGGATTGGTTTTTGAACACACTTTAGAGGATGTAAAAAATAAATTTGACATCAGGACAGGTATGGTAATTCCGGAAAATGGTGTTAAATTAAGCAGGAGACACATATATGTATTTAGTAGTTGGCCTGGGAAATCCCGGGAAACAGTATGAAGCAACACGCCACAATATGGGATTTGATACCGTTGACCGTCTGGTAGAGGATTACAATGTCCCTCAGGGTGGTGTGAAATTTAATGCCATGTACGGTAAAACCATGATCGGCGGAGAGAAAGTGATTCTTATGAAGCCGCTTTCTTTTATGAACCTGAGTGGCGGTCCTGTTCGTGAGATGGCGAATTATTTTAAAATTGATCCGGAATCAGAGCTTATTGTTATTTATGATGATATTGATCTGGAACCCGGGCAGCTTCGCATCCGCAAGCAGGGAAGTGCGGGTGGACATAACGGGATCAAAGATATTATCCGCCAGCTTGGCACAGAGAAATTTCTCCGTATCAAAGTAGGAGTTGGTGCAAAGCCGAAGGGATGGGATCTGGCAGATCATGTACTTGGCAGATTTTCCACAGAAGACAGGAAACTTGTGGATGAAGCAATAGCAAAGGCGGCAAAGGCTGTGGATATCATAATCTCACAGGGTACAGATGCAGCCATGAACGAATATAACAGAAAAGTACCTGTACAGAAATAAGCAGACAGGAAACAGATGATTGTTCAGCAAAAGGTATAGAAAGCGGTAACTGGAAACAGAAGCCGCTTTTATTACGTCGAAGAATCATGAGGGGTGAAGATGAAAGCATTTTTAACACCTCTGCAGGGGCTTGCAGAGTTTGAACAGATTAAAGAAAAAAGCAAAACGAATAAGGGAATCCTGCAGGTTTCGGGGTGTATGGAATCGCAGAAATCTCATCTGATGTACGGACTTTCCGGGATTGCACCTTATCGTCTGATCCTGGCGGAGGACGAACGCCGCGCCAGAGAAATTTATGAAGATTACAGATTTTATGACAGAAAAGTGTATTCTTATCCTGCGAAAGATCTTCTGTTCTTTCAGGCAGATATCCATGGAAATCTGCTGATACGTCAGAGGATGAAGGTCATTAAGGCGTTACTGGAAGAGAAAGAACTGACAGTTGTTACAAGTATTGACGGATGTATGGATTTTCTGGAATCTCTGGAAAAGATAAAAGAACAGCTGATTCATTACGAAAGTGACAGCACCGTAGACATAGAACAGCTGAAGAACCAGCTGGTGGCTTTAGGTTACGAGCGGGTAGGACAGGTGGAAATGCCGGGGCAGTTCTCTGTGCGTGGCGGTATTGTGGATATTTACTGTCTCACTGAGGAAAATCCATGGAGAATCGAGCTTTGGGGAGATGAGATTGATTCTATCCGGAGTTTTGATCCGGAGAGTCAGCGTTCTCTGGAAAATCTGGAAGAACTTACGATCTATCCGGCGGTGGAGCATATAGGGGACAAGGATATGGTTTCCTTCCTGGATTATTTTCCGGAGGAAAGAACCATAATCTTTCTGGATGAACCAAACCGGCTCACTGAGAAAGGCGGGGCTGTAGAAGAAGAGTACAGACAGAGCCGTATGCACAGAGAGGAAAAAGGCAGCCGGAATCTGCCGGAAAACTGGCTTTGTTCTTTTGAACAGCTTCAAAAAGAACTGAATAAACGCAACTGTATTTCTGTATGTGCGCTGGAACCGAAACAGGCAGGCTGGAAAGTGCGGGAGAAATTTTACCTGGAGGTAAAATCAATCAGCGCTTATAACAACAGTTTTGAACTTCTGGTAAAAGATCTTCATCAGTATAAGAAACAGGGATACAGGATCGCGTTGCTTTCCGGTTCCCGCACAAGGGCCGAGAGGCTGGCAAAGGATCTTCAGGAAGAGGGACTGGCAGCCTTTTATGGACAGGATTATGACAGGGAGATCTGTCCGGGCGAGATCATGGTGGTTTATGGCCATGCAAAGAAGGGCTTTGAATACCCGTTGATCAAGTTTGCGGTAATGACAGAATCTGACATTTTTGGACAGGAACAGAAAAAAAAGGAAGGAAAAAAAATTACAGTGGAAGCCGTATTCAGGATTTTGCGGAGCTTTCTATTGGCGATTTTGTTGTCCATGAAAAGCATGGTCTTGGTATTTACCGAGGAATTGAAAAAGTTGAAGTAGACAGGATCGTTAAAGATTATATTAAAATTGAATACAGAGGCGGAAGCAATCTCTATATTCCTGCTACTCAGCTTGACTGTCTGCAGAAATATTCAGGGGCAGATGCTGCAAAGGCTCCGAAGCTGAACAAACTTGGTACTCAGGAGTGGAATAAAACAAAGAGCAAGGTTCGTGGGGCAGTTAAAAATATTGCAAAAGAACTGGTAGAGCTTTATGCAGTGCGTCAGGAAAAGGAAGGATATGTCTGTGGCCCTGATACTGTATGGCAGAGAGAATTTGAAGAAATGTTTCCATATGAAGAGACAGAGGATCAGCTCAGTGCTATTGAGGATGCCAAACGTGATATGGAGAGTACCAGGATTATGGACCGGCTTATCTGCGGGGATGTGGGATACGGCAAAACAGAAGTGGCGCTGCGTGCCGCATTTAAGGAAGTACAGGAGAGCAGACAGGTAGCTTATCTTGCACCTACAACGATCCTTGCGCAGCAGATTTATAATACCTTTGTGCAGAGGATGAAGGAATTTCCGGTACGTGTGGAACTGTTGTGCAGATTCCGGACCCCGGCACAACAGAAGAAGGCAATCGAAGATCTGAAAAAAGGTCAGGTGGATGTGATCATTGGAACGCACAGAATCCTTTCCAAAGACGTACAGTTCAAAAATCTTGGCCTGTTGATCGTTGATGAGGAACAGCGGTTTGGAGTTACGCATAAGGAAAAAATCAAGCAGTTAAAGAAGGATGTGGATGTCCTTACACTGACTGCAACGCCCATTCCCCGTACTCTTCATATGAGCCTGATCGGAATCCGGGATATGAGTGTCCTGGAGGAGCCTCCTATGGACAGAATGCCGATCCAGACATATGTTATGGAATATGATGAAGAGACAGTCCGAGAGGCTATCAACAGGGAATTGCGCAGAGGCGGACAGGTTTATTATGTTTATAATCGAGTGACGGATATTGCAGATGTTGCCCTGCGTATTGCGAAGCTGGTGCCGGACGCAAGGGTGGATTTTGCTCATGGCCAGATGAGTGAGAGGGAACTGGAGAATGTGATGTATTCCTTTGTAAACGGGGATATTGATGTGCTGGTTTCCACCACGATCATTGAGACAGGGCTGGATATTTCCAATGTAAATACTATGATTATCCATGATTCAGACAGATACGGGCTTTCTCAGCTTTATCAGCTTCGGGGAAGGATCGGGCGTTCTAACAGAACTGCCTATGCGTTTCTGATGTATAGAAAGAATGTGATGCTGAAGGAGACGGCTGAGAAGCGTCTGGCTGCGATCCGCGAGTATACGGATCTGGGAAGCGGATTTAAGATTGCAATGAGAGATCTGGAACTTCGAGGTGCCGGAAATCTGCTGGGTGCGCAGCAACATGGACATATGAATGCGGTTGGATATGATCTTTATTGTAAGATGCTCAATGAAGCAGTGAAAGAGGCGAAGGGTATTCGTACAATGGAGGATTTCGAGACATCGGTTGATCTGAATGTTGATGCGTATATTCCTGATTCCTACATCAGTAATGAATTTCAGAAGCTGGATATTTATAAAAGAATTGCGGGGATTGAGACACAACAGGATTATGATGATATGCTGGAAGAACTTCTGGACCGTTTCGGAGAACCCGGAAAGGCAGTGCTGAATCTTCTGGCGATTGCGAAGTTAAAGGCGATTGCTCATCAGGGGTACGTAACGGAAATAAAGCAGACTGGAAAAACAGTCCGGTTTACCCTTTATGAGAAAGCAAGGCTGAATACAGAAGGCTTTCCGGCTCTTATGCAGAAATACAGAAGAGGTCTGCAGTTTAAGAATGAGCAGGAACCGAAATTTATCCTGGAACCACAGGGGAATCTGATCCTGGCATTGACGGAATTTGCAGAGGAACTTAAGAGCATGGCGGAAAATATGTGAAATATACTACATATTTTTCGATTTGCCTTGCCCTTCGCAGGAAAAAAGTTTATACTCTAATAACAGTACATTCTGGGAAAGTGGTATGGAAGAAAGACCAGATCGATAATATGGAGGAAGAAATGAAAAAAATGGTAAAGAGAACAGCCGTTGTGACACTGGCAGGTGTGATGTCAGTTGGTATGCTTTCCGGCTGTGGAAGTAAAACATTAGATGGAACAAAGACAGTGGCTACTGTTGACGGAACAGATATTCCGCTTGGAGTTGTAAGTCTTTATGCCCGCGAACAACAACAGCAGACAACAACCATGTATTTAAATTATATGGGAAGTGCAGATCATATCTGGGATCAGACAGCAGGTGATGATTCAGATGAGACTTATGGTGATCAGGCAGTGACAAGCAGTCTGGAGTCTGTTGAGAAAATGTATATTCTCAAAGAGAAGGCTGCGGATTATAACATAGAGCTTACAGATGATGATGAAGCAGCGATCGCAGATGCAGCATCACAGTTTATGGCTGCAAACAGTGAAGAGACAATTAAGGAACTTGCGGTAACGGAAGATCAGGTAAAAACACTTCTGGAGCTTCAGACAATTCAGAAAAAGATGTATGATCCGGTTGTAGCAGAAGGAAAGATCACAGTTTCTGATGATGAAGCGAATCAGACAACCTTCACTTATGTAAGTATCTCTACAAGCGGTGATGATATAACTGATGAGGAGAAAAAGACTAAGAAAGAACAGGCTCAGGAGATTCTGGATAAGATGAAAGAGGATCCTACAGCAGATATGAGTGAGATTGCCAAGGGTGTAGATGACAGTTATTCTGCAGTACAGGGTAACTTTACAACCAAAGAGAGCAAAGATGAGGATAAAGATTCCGGCAGCGAGGCATATCCGGATGAGGTTCTGAAGGTTCTGAGAGGACTGAAGGACGGAGAAGTTGCAGACAATATTATTGAGACTGACACAGGATACTATGTAGTAAGACTTGACAAGATCAATGATGAAGATGCCACAGCTTCCAAGCGAGAATCTCTTCAGAATTCCAAAGAAAGTACCTATTTTACAGATACAACTGCTAAATGGCTGGATGAGGCAGATGTAAAGGTAGTTAAGAAAGTCATTAAGACACTTAAGATCACTGACAAACATACCTTCATGGCACCGACTCCTACCCCGGTTCCGGAAACACCGACACCTGAAGTGACAGAAGAGGCAACTCCAACACCGGAAACAGAGGAAGTTACAGAAACACCTGCAGCAGAGGATACAGAGACAACAGAGACTCCGGCGGCAGAGGAAGAAGCAGCAGAAACTACTGAAACACCGGAAGCAACACCGACAGAAGCAGCTAAATAAGAAAATCCGAACTGTCAGTAGCCTGCTGATAGGAATTGAGTATTGTAAATTAAAACAGCTATGATGAAAACCTGAGTGTTTTCACATAGCTGTTTTTAAGTTTAAATAAATCCGAAATCATTCTCCTAAATATGCAAAAATAACACAGATAAATAGAGATATGATAATACGTTATTTTGTATGTTCTGCTAAATGAGATGGAAATGCTTCAAAGCATTGGCAATTCCGTTGTCCTCTATATCGGTTGTCTGGTAAGTGCAGTGAGGCAGGATCAGGGGATCCGAGTCGCCCATTGCGATGCTGTTTCCGGCGAACTGCAGCATAAGAAGATCGTTCGTGCTGTCGCCGAATGCATAGGTGTCTTTGACCGGAACCCCAAGGCGGTCTGCCAGAAACTGGATTCCGGTTGCTTTGCTGAGATTTTTCTGAGTCAGTTCCCAGGCCTTATCTTCATGTATGAAACACAGAAAATGTTCATCTGCAAATTTGCGGAAAGTTTCCATATCAGAATCAGCAGACGGAAAAGCCAGAAACTTGTCAAATGTAAAATGGTTGTATGTTTCGGGCGGGTAGAGAGCCAGATCTTCTACTATAACTTCTGCTTTCAGCTTCTGAACAGTTTCAGGAACAGCACATGAACTGCTGTCATATAAAATCTTATCCGGGCGTTCAAAAAATGCAGGAATTCTGCATTCCCGCAGTAATTCTGTTGTTTTACGGCAAAGCGGATTTGGAATAGAACTGGAAAACAAAAGCTCTTCATTCATATAAATCTGGCTGCCGCATCCGCATACATAGCCGTCGAATCCCATTTCTTTAATGATTTCCGGAATCATTGTATAGGTACGTCCGGAATTGATGAAAAGGAGATGACCATTATAGCGGGCTTCTTTTAAAGCCTGTTTCGCACTGTCCGGAACTGTCCATGGGTAAGGGGTTAACAGGGTTTTGTCAATGTCAAAAAATAAGAGTTTACGATTATTCTCCATCAGATGTCTCCTCTGTCTCAGTATCTGTATTGTCATAAAATTCGTCATCAGAAGGATTTTCATTTCCTGTATGTACGCGGATTCCGTTCAGTTCAACTTCGCCTTCCATTGGGATCACAAGGCACTTGCGTCCGTCAATTACGCGTGTTTCCACAAGATCGGCACGTTCAGGATCTACGTGGACTACAACATCCGGGGTTTTGATCTCGAATCTTTTTGTATTGGTGATGTTGGAAGCGACCAGAGAGGATTTTTCCCCGGCTGTGATCTCGTATTGTTCATCAAATGACTGTAGTTTTTCATCTTCTACGCCGCATTCTTCAAAGAGGCGTTTTACCTCAGATTTGGTCAGAACTACAGGTTCCGGCTCATCCTTCTGTGATTCGATCAGGTCGTTTAATTTCTCGTGAATGCTTAATACAGTGTCATATCTGCAGTCGTCGCCCAGAGTATCTTCAACCAGTGCGTTAAAGGAATCACGCTGTCCTCCTGCAGAAAGAGGTGCTGTACATCCAAGCAGTTCATCGATAAAAATATCCCGAAGCTCGTTTGCATTTTTACTATAATAAAGGACACCATGGATGTCAGTGCTGCGGTCGTTAAACTGCGGGAAAAGGAAAGCAACATCCGGAAGTTCCACGATCCAGTCGCGGATACGGTCCTGGATGCTGTTGGTTTCGGCATTGTAGCAAAGACCTGCCTTAGAGAGTTTTACAGGACAGATACAGCACATGATGTGCTCATAAATCTCATCAGATGCATCAAACATTTCTGCACCGTCGGAAGACTTTCCGGGGATATCATATACTCCATGGATCAGGATGATGTAGTAGTTTTCGGGATAATCATAGTTTCCAATGATCTTATCGTAGAAACTTTCTACCAGTGCATCATCGGTCAGTTTGCTTTCTCTCAGTTTCATAAGAAAATGTTGAGTTCCGTCCTCAGTTTCCTGCTCGAGAGGAAATTCCATGTTCATCAGATTTTTTCCTATTGTTCCGGAAAGGGATTTGCGGAAAATTTCAAAGTATTTGAACATTTCTTCTTCTGATAAAGAGAGAAATGCTTCTTTCAGTTCGGTTTTTTTATTCTTTTCTCCGTCAACGTAACATCCGCAGATGCGGGTGAGAGAACAGTTCTCGGGAGTGAACTGTTTCTTGATTTCAGAAATTTCTTTTTTGTTCATATAGTTTATACCTCATGTTAGTCTGTTCTTTATTATAGACCAGTTGTGATGCAGGGGCAAGGAAAATTGCCTGAAAATTATGGGAAATACAGGTGAGTTTTGGTAGATGTAGTGCTATAATATAGGAAGATATTGTTGCCTGGCTGTGTTGCTGAGAACGTGGTGGACAGTAATGTTGCTTTGACAGTGATGAAAATAAATACAGGAGGATATGAGACATGAATGAAACAATAAAAAATCTTTTGGAGCGAAGAAGTGTACGTGGTTATAAAGAAGATCTGGTGCCGGAAGAAGTGTTGAATGAAATTCTTGAAGCAGGGGAATACGCACCAAGCGGAATGGGACAACAGGGTACACTTATGGTAGTAACACAGAATCCGGAACTTGTTGCGAAGCTTTCTAAAATGAATGCGGATGTGATGGGGACTGAGAGTGATCCGTTCTATGGGGCACCGACAGTTGTTGTGGTCTTTGCAGACAGTAATATGCCTACATGTGTGGAAAATGGAAGTCTGGTTATGGGAAATCTGATGAATGCTGCTCATGCCCTTGGGGTTGATTCCTGCTGGATTCATCGTGCAAGAGAGGTGTTTGCTTCTGAAGAAGGAAAGGCATTGAAGGCAGAGTGGGGTGTGCCGGAGTCTTATATTGGAATTGGTCATTGTGTGCTTGGTTATCGCTCCGGGGAATATCCGAAAGCGAAAGCGAGAAAAGACGGATTTGTAATCAGGGTGTGATTGTAGTGTGGCGGCAGAGTGATTCCTGAAACAGGCTGGCAGGAAAGATGTGAGAATGTTCGGGAAATCAAGTTGCCGGCACAGTAGCTGTGAGAGAGGGTCGCTGTTGAGTATATTTGATTTTAAGAGAAAGAAGTACAGAACGTTTCTGCAGGATTCTGAGACAGGTGAGGAGATTGCTGAGGAGTATGAGAAAGGCCGGGGAGTCTGGAAAAAGCATGATGTTCAGGATGGGAAGGGTTCGGAGATGAGAGAGAATCTGATAAGGAAGCATTATTGGTTTTCGGGGAGAGTGCAGGGAGTTGGATTTCGCTATCGGGCCTGTTATATTGCCAGTTCTCTGGGGGTTACCGGTTGGGTGAGAAATAACTGGGATGACCGGGTGGAGATGGAGGCGCAGGGGAGCAGGGAGTTGCTTACGCAGATGGTGGAGATGTTGGGGAGGCAGAGGTTTATTGAGATTGAGGGGATTGAGGAGAGGGTGATTCCGGTGGAGGTTGAGAGTGGGTTTTATTCCAGATGAAAGGGACGCAAGCTCAAACAATTCTCTTTGGCTCGATTTCGGGTCTTAAGAAAAGCTAAGCCCGGGAAGATCAGCTAAGAGGGACGCAAGCTTAAATCATTCTCTTCGGCTCGGTTTCGGGCCTTAAGAAAAGCTAAGCCCCCGGAAGATCAGCTAAGAGGGACGCAAGCTCAAATCATTCTTTTCGGCTCGGTTTCGGGCCTTAAGAAAAGCTAAGCCCCGGAAAATCTGCTAAAAGCATTCACAGATAACTCAAACTCGCCGCGAAGCGGCTCAGACAGTGAGTGATCTGCGAATAACGCAGATTTCCCGGGGCTAAGTTTTTCTAAAAGCCCTGCAAATGTCGCCGAAGAGAATGATTTGAGCTTGCTGGCTGTTGGCTGTGACAGAGATGGCTGAAAGAGAAGCGGGATGGTGGTTTGTTAGTTTGGCGGAATAGAAAAGTTTCCTATATATAGTATGAATGGGACGGAAAAGCTGGGGTGTTGTGTATATATGGTATGTGCGTGCTGCAATATAGGAAGGATAGATGGGGAGGATGGTTGGAATTCCGGTGTCAGATAGACTGGATATCTGTTGGGAATTTAGTGGAGATTAGGGTGAAAATATAAAAAGTTTGTCAAATTATGAAATTAACTGTTGACATAGTGGACTTTCGGTGTTATATTAGTTGAGCTGTCGGAAATAATTGTTTCTTGAAAAGAGACAATTTAAGATAATTTCTGAAAGAAAAAAGAAATTTAAAAAAGTGCTTGACAACTTAAAACGAATGTGTTAAAGTAATCAAGTCGCTTGAACAGAGCCGACAATCACAGATCAGAAGAACAGTTCGGAAATCCGGAAGAGTTCGAAAAACTTTGAAAAAACTTGAAAAAGTGCTTGACAAAGAAAAAGAGATGTGATAAAGTAAACAAGCTGTCGCAAGACAGACAACCTTGATAACTAAACAGTGAAACACATACGATTCTCGAAAATTCTTTACATTTTTAAGAACGGT
>ENA-OQHL01001574-OQHL01001574.1-human-gut-metagenome-genome-assembly--contig:-NODE-1574-length-11180-cov-2.109653_pt1 | contig 11180 bp, 9 predicted proteins | sample MGYA00242565_ERZ504723 | MGnify/ENA primary metagenome ERZ504723 (study PRJEB26092, sample SAMD00036211) | human gut metagenome | host: Homo sapiens | study: EMG produced TPA metagenomics assembly of...
TCTTGGTTACTCTTGGAGAGCCAGATTATTCATCAAGGCGGGCAGGTACGAATCGCTGATAGGGATCAGTTCCTCCCCGATACGTATCCGCTTGCGCTCGATATAATTAATGTGGGAGAGGGATACGATGTAAGAACGATGTACCCGGCAAAAACGATTCCTGTCCAGAAACTCCTCGAACCGCTTCAAGCTGACTTGCGTGAGCAGGGGCTTGCCATTGATACGGTGTACCTTTACATAATCGCCGTATCCCTCGAGGAAAAGGATCTCTTCCCGGCGAAGGCGAATGATCTTGCTGCCCTCCCGGACGAAGATGGGGGCGTTCTGTTTGCTCCTTGCTCAGCACTTGGTGGACATCGGCCAAAGCCTTGTCCAGTTTCTCGAGATATCCCATGAGCGTGTTCAGGGTCGAGGCGTCTCCGTCGAAAGTGATACATTTCAGCATAGTGTTTTTACCTTTATTTGTTGTACCGCGAAATAACAGGAAAGTTCGGTAAAGAAAGGTTAAGCGCCGATTAGTGGTATAATCGGGTCGGTGAATCGCCTTACGGGAGGGGGTGAAAAGACATTATTCCTCTTCCCTCAGAATCCATTTCTTGAAGATCGGGGTCTTGGTCTTGCTGATGATGATACGTTCGGGAACCGGCAAGGTGAGGTTGACGGACAGGCGGCTCCCGAACCAAAGATCTATATCCTTGATGGCGTTGCGTGAAATGATGAATTGACGGTTGGCCCGGAAGAAAAGCCTCTCGTCCAGTTGCTCTCCCAACGCGTCGAGGGTACGGTCTACGGGATGTTGCTTCCCGTCGGAGGTATAGGCGGTAACCTTCTCGTTGGCCGTATAGAAATAAAGGATCTCCTCAACCGCCAACGGATAGAATTTATCGGCCAGCATGATCAACAGGCTCTTGATCGTGTGGCGACTCTGGATCGTACGGTTCGTTTGCCGGATATGCGCCAGCCTTTCCTCGGTATCGAACAGCCGTAATTTATTCAAGGCCCTTTCCAGCGAGGCCAGCGTGACAGGCTTCAGTAGATAATCGATACTGCTTACTTGAAAAGCCTGTAACGCATACTCATCGTAGGCGGTCGTGAAGACTACTGGGGCATCTATCTCCACCTGCTCGAATATCTTGAACGCCGATCCGTCCGCTAAATGGATATCCATGAAGATGATATCCGGATGAGGCGATGTCCGGAAGAAATCCACGCTCTCCTCGATACTCTCCAACTCGGCGATCACTTCGATCTGAGTAACCGTATTTTGCGCCAAGATCGCCTTTAGGCTATTAACGGCGGTAGTCTCATCTTCTATAATAACTGCTTTCATGAGTGAATGGGTTTATTAAGTAAAGGAAGCGTGACCTTGAAATATTCCTTGCGGTTGGAGATCTGGATGTCCTTTCCGGTAAGCATCCGGTAGCGCCCCCATAGGTTCTTCAATCCGATACCGCTACCTTTGCTATCTTCCGACTTAGGATGTATTTTATTGGATATGATTAGTTTGTCCTCATGGGTGGTATAGATATCGATCTGTAGTGGGTATTGCTTGCTGATAACGTTGTGCTTTACGGCGTTCTCGATCAGGGGGAGTACGCTCAATATCGGCAGATACCAAAGCAAGTAAGGGGTATCCGCTTGGATGGAGAAGAATAGCTTTCCCTCGTAGCGCACGCTTAGCAGATAGGTGTACGCCTTTACGAATTGAAGTTCTTCCGCTAGCGTAACCAGCTCTTTCTTGTTGCTTTGCAAGATATACCGGAAGACGTTGGATAGCTCATCCAGATAAGCCAGCGTCTGTTGTTTCTCTCCGCTCTGTATCAAGGCGTTCAATCCATTTAAGGAGTTGAAGAAGAAATGCGGGTTGATTTGTCCCATCAAGGCGTTATAGGAATTCTGTAACTTCTCGGTCTTCAATTGCTCATATTCCAGTTTCATTTGCTGCTTGCTGCCCAGCAGCCGGATCAGTATGGAGCTTAGCATGACCGTGAGGAAGACGAAAAGATGCTCCGTCATGAAAGAGTTAGGGACCGTGAAAGGATTGGGCGGTACCGGTATGTCCCGATGCTCGGCAGGCCTGATGGTTTGCGTAGCCATCCTGTCCCGGTTGATGCGGATCATGATATCCCGGGTAGCTGGCTGAGGTCCGTCTTCTCCCAGCCATTCTACAACAATGGCCGTGTACAAAACCGGCGACAGATGAAACATGCCGTAGGCGATGCTGATACAAGTTACGCAAACCACCAATACCCTTTTATACTCTTTCCTGCGGAAAAGCTTGTCCCCGAACTTATACATCAAGCTGTTGACAATAAATAAGATGAAGGAGAACACGAAGAACCAGATTAGCAAATAATACATGGTGCGATCCGGAGGCTGGATACCCATGCTCGGGTTTCCGGTCTCGAACTCATATTTACGCATCAGAAGGGCGAAGTTCACGAAAATACTAAGCAAGACGGATATCGTGAAGCCGATCAATAAGTCATTTCTTTTTAATTGTAACATAGATAAACCCTTTGTCTGCTTACAAAGATAGGGCTTCCTTATCCGAGCGGGAAAAGGAATCGACGAAACGGATAAAATATCGGTGAATCGCCCGGGCTTCCGAAAATAATGTACCTTTGCCGGAAATTAGGATCTCTGTCGCTATGACGAAATGGTTTGTCTACATATTTCTGGCCAGTGTCTGCCTGTTGCTTTCCTGTGGAGGTAAATCCGTACGGGAGAAATTTGCGGAAGCGGACCGGTTGGTAAACGAGAATAACTTAGATAGCGCCGCTTGGCTGCTGGAGGAGCAAATAACGCTTTCCGCTCTTTCGGATAGCGATAAGGCAGAGTATGGACGGAGGCTCGCTTGGCTTCATCTCTTGCAGGGGCGCAGCTTGGTGAACGACTCGCTCATCGACTACTCCGTGGATTATTATAAGGAGCATGCCTCGGAGCCTTTACTTTCCGCTTATTTCGTAAAGGCTATTTATATGGGTGATTCCCGGAAGGGGTTGGAACAAAGACGTGCCTTGTACCGAGAGGCGATAGATTCCGCTTATTCCCGTTCGGATTCGACCTACCTTGTACGTTTTTATGACCGATTGACTTCCTTGAGTTTTGGTGAGGGGTTGTATCGGGAAACGATCGCAGAGTCGAAGGAATGGGAAGCCTCGCCAAAAGCTGGATTTAAGGAGATGGCCTATTATATGGCCGGGTTGAGTTATAGCCGCTTGCGAATGAGGGACTCGGCGGATTATTATCTTCGTTTGGCTGCGGACTCGGCCTTGGCTAAGAATATCGAATGGTATGCCCATCATTTTGCCCGTAATTATGCGGATTTCTTGTATGACTTTAATCCCAAGGCTTCTATCAGCTATTTACGTTTGTTGGAAGAACGATATCCGGAGCGAGAGACCCCGGGATCCTATGTTATGCCTTGGATCAATCTAGGGGAATTGGATTCTGCCCGGAAGTATATCGAGAAGAATACGTTAGGCTTGGAACTTAGTCACAGTGATGATATAGCCTCGCATGCGCTGAATTATGCCTATCAATTTATATTGGGCGTAAAGGAAAATAAACCGGTGGATATTTCCCGGTTAGGGCAATATTGCGATTCTTTGTATACCGTGAAATCCCAAACGGAGAAGGCTGAGCGGGAACGATTGGTCGATCAAAATCGTTTACGCCGAGAAAATCTTCGCTTGGAGATGAGCCGGCAGCGTACGTTCTCTATCTTAGTGATCGTTTCCTTGCTTTCCATATTGGTAGCTGGTGGAGTTTCCTTATATATCCGTAACCGAAGGAACCGTTTGATTGATATGGAGGAGCGTTTGGAAGCCTTGCGTCAGCTCTTGAACGAGTCCAAGCAATCCGTAGCGGAGGAGGAGAAACCCGATAGTGCCTTTTTCCGTAAGGTCTTGTTGCAGCAATTGGGTGTTATCCGCTTGATGGCGACTACTCCCACGCAACAAAATAAGGAATTGCTCCAGCAAATGACTCGTATCACGAATGAGGATGTCCCGGTAGATACGCTTTTGGTATGGGATGACCTGTATCCGATTATCGATGCGGTCTATGATAATTTCCATACGCATCTGGTCCGATTGTCTGATGGGCGTTTGCTGGAAAAAGAGATCCAGCTTTGTTGCTTGCTATGCGCCGGCTTCTCTACCAAGGAAATCAGTGTGGTTACCCAGCAAAGCGTCCGTACGATCTATCAGCGCAAGACGGACATCCGCCATAAGCTGGATATGGATGAGAAAGAGGATATCATCGGCAATATAAGTGCTCAAACGGCAAATATAAACTTTTCTCTCTAAGTCGTTCGCTAATGCTTTGTAAATCAGTATATGATCGTAATGCCTTGCACTTTAGTTTCTTGCCTGTATAAATCGATTTTAGCTGTTTCCCTCCTTACATTTGTCTCGAATCAAATTTGAATTTTATGAGAAGACAAGTATTATTTGTGGGATTGATTTGCGTTGCCTTTTTGGTAAATGCGCAAGAGGAGAAAACGATCGATTTGGATGAGGTTACCATTCAAGCCTCTTCGATTATAAGGAAGAAAGACCGTCAACTTATATTCCCCTCCAAAGACCAAGTGCGGCGCTCGATGGATGGCTTGGATTTGACAAGGCGGATGTCTTTACCTCGCCTATGGGTAGATCCGAATACGAAAAGTATCTCTATGGCGAATGGAAACGTTCAGTTGCGTATAAATGGCGTGTTGGCTTCTTCCTTAGAAGTCGCCGCCCTCTCGCCGGAGGATATCAAACGGGTGGAATATCACGATAACCCCGGCTTGCGATATGGGGAAGGAATCGATATCGTCTTGGATTATATAACGATCAAGCGGACTTCCGGAGGAAATCTCGGCGTGGATTTAAGCCATCAATTAAACACGTTTTGGATGGCAGATTATATATATGGTAAGTATAACCGGGGACGTTCGGAATTCTCTTTATCCAGCTTTGCGAACGGACACCGGTATAAAGAGGCATGGCAAGACCGGACGGAAATCTTTCATACCCCAGACGGTACCTTCCAGCGAACACAGGAAGGAATCCCCGGGAGGGATTATGAGATGTATTGGACTACGACGGCGAATTATAACTACACGAAGGATGATGATATTTCTTGAACGCTAAGTTGAACTTTTATTATTACGACTATCCGCATAACTATAGCGACGCCCTTTTAAAGAAATAGCGAGAGTATGGCTACGACCCATCTATCGATAACTAATAAATCCTTGAATACCCGTCCCTCGCTCGACTTGTATTATTTCCGGAAATTACCACGTAAACAATCATTGGCTGTCAATGTCGTGGGAACTTATTCGAATACCGATAGCCGTCATACCTACCGGGAAGAACTGGAAAGTATTCCTTTGACAGATATTTATACGAAAGTAGATGGAAAGCGCTATTCGGTAATCGGAGAGGGTATCTACGAGAAAGAGCTGGAGACCGGCCGAATTTCCGCTGGTTTGAAACATACGCAAGCCTATACGGATAACGTGTATTCCGGCTCCGGTGATTATACGACCCATATGACAGAGTCCGAGTCGTATATGTATGCGCAATACGTAGGAACTTGGAAGAAGTTGGTTTATAATGTGGGTTTGGGTGCCTCCCGTAATTATCTATCGCAAGAAAATGTGGACTCCTACAATCGGTGGTACTTCCGCCCGCAGGTGACGCTTACTTATACTATCAATGAGGTATTATCCGCCCGTTACCGGTATAACCTGCGCAATGTAAACCCATCCTTGTCTGAGTTGAGTAACGTGGAGCAATGGATTGATTCCTTACAGGTTCGTAGAGGTAATCCGGGTCTATCCCCTTTCTTATATCATAACAACGCCGTGGAATTTCATGTGAATACGGCAAAGGTCAAGGCCGGCTTTACTTTCTCTTACCAATACCAGCCCCGCATGGTCATGGAAGAGACCCTGTATGACGCTAGCCGGGGACTTTTTATCCGCACCTACGATAACCAACGGAGTTTCCATCGCTTTACGCCGGAACTCTATTTGAATTATTCACCCTTCGGCGATTATCTGCGCATGAATATCTCCGGAGGCTTGAACCATTTCCAATCGAATGGAAATAGCTATTCGCATACATATACGGATCCCTTCTATGTGATCTCTTTGAATAGCGATGTGAAGAACTTTAATTTTAATCTGTTGATTTATAAGAGAAGCTATAGCTTTTCGGGTGAGACCAGTCGTGAGGCCGATCGTTTTAATAGGTTGGGTATCGGTTATAGGATCGGGAAGGTTCAGTTAAGCGCTTCTTTCTCTACCCAATTTACCTCATCCGCCCGTTACCGGAGTAAGAACCTTTCAGCGATCGCTCCCTATGTGACCGATCAGCGTTTTGGTGATATTTATCCGGGCTTCGAGATCGGATTCTCTTACCACTTAGATTTCGGTCGCAAATACAAATCCGTGGATCGTAAGTTGTATAATTCAGATAATGAATCGGGTATATTGAATAGTCGGAAGTAAGTTACATCTATATTGTCGATTACGTGTTCGCGGCTTTCAGTATGCAATATATTATAATTGGGTAGGAATATAGTTCTCTATCATTCCTACCCGTTTCATGCGTTGCGAACACCTCTTGGTAAGGCTTGCCCCAATTTGCGTGCGGTTCCTTCTTACAAAAGGAAGCGAACGCTAGCTCTATTTCTGTTTTGCGATAGTTCGATTTGTTGATCCATTTTTTCCATGTCGCTTAGGTGGATTTGCTTCAAATGTACGTAAAAGGCGGCTCATGCGATAAAATACCGTGGATGAAATTTATCTATAAATGGGAATTCCGTAGAGGTAGTACTTACTTTACCGATGAAGTATATCTCCTGTGGAACTTGAAGTATATCTCGTTATAGGGAAGGGAGTGGTATCTCGTGAAAATGACTTTTGATGAACCCTTGTTTTAGAGCATATCCAAATTATCTGTCAGCGATATTCATTCATGAATCGTGGGCGACTTGGATATATGATTTCTTTCAATGCCCATTCTAAGGTTCTTATAATGCCCATCGTAAGCTCCTTTGAATGGGCATTGTTAGATGCTTACGATAGGCATTGTAAGAAACGATAAACAAAAGCCTCCGGCATTCCGCTGGATGGCTTTTCGTATGGCAATAGAATCGGAGAGATTAGACTCTCTTTTCTTTGATTCTTGCTTTCTTACCGGTAAGGGCACGCAAGTAGTACAATTTAGCACGACGTACTTTACCGACTTTGTTAACCGTGATGCTTTCGATAAACGGAGATTCGATCGGGAAAATTCTCTCTACACCTACGTTCTCAGACATCTTACGAACTGTGAAACGTTTTTTGTCGCCGTGACCGGAGATACGGATAACAACACCGCGATACTGCTGGATACGCTCTTTGTTACCCTCTTTGATACGGTAAGCTACCGTGATCGTATCACCACTCTTGAATGAAGGAAGTTCCTTCTTCGTAGCGAACGCTTCTTCTGCAATCTTAATTAAATCCATTGTTATAGCTTTTAATTGTAATTTATAATGAAACGCAATTTAACGGGCTACATTTCCCGACAGAGATTACGTAAAGCGGGTGCAAAGTAACGAAATAAATATTTGATTCGCAATAGATAGATGCTTTTTTGCTCGCTATTTGATTAAATCTTTTATGTCTACCAAGGATTCAAACCATTGACATCCACCAGCGATTCCCGTTCCTCCTTCCACATTGCTGTAGATTCGGACAGGCTCGGCCAGACCTACATTCGTAAGTCCGCCCATGATACCTTCATTCTTGATGTTTTGTAAAGATAGCAGATATTGGTAATAGGGTTCGGACAGGGAATATAAACGAATATGGCGTTTGGTATAATATTTAGTATCGGACCTAAGTTGTTCTTTTACTTGCAACGTGTATTCCTTCCCGTCGAACAGCTCGTCGGAAAATACCCGTCCCCGCCAATTTACCATCGAGGAGCCGAAAACCTCATCCAAGATACCTTGTTGCTGCGTGAATACGGGATCTACGGAGAAGTCCAACAGGACACCAAGATGGTCGTCATCTCCCCATATCTGTAGAGAATAGTAATTTGATTTACCCGGGGTATCTTGGAAAGTGATTTGATAGATAAGCACATCGTTCTCTTCTATGTAGGAGATATTCCCATCTCCATCGACAAGGGTACCGCCGTTGCCGGTCTCTTCTTTACGGGGAGTTATGCGCAGACCTTTGATTGTTGTCTTGGGAGGAATCATATCTTCTGCCGAGGCTGTTCCGTATTCCGGGGTAGAAGCTACTATCTTTACGGTTTGTCCGGGCTGTGGAACCGTATTCGATATATAAAGCGTATCTGTTACCCATCCACCTCGATCCTCTCCGAGCCAACGAGAAGATTTCCAATAGGAATATTCTTTCCAAGGCATCTCCTCCTTAAAGATCCCGTCTATATATAATTCCACCTTGGCGTTTCGAATCGTCACGTCCGGCTTGCTCTCTGAATGGAACCATGTGCGGGATATGCTGGCCATTACGACCGTATCCGGCGAGAAGGCAGAGTTGATCACCATTTTCGGTGTAGTACGATATTCCTCTAGGTCAAACTTCCTGTAGCAGGAGGTTAGGAGCAGGCTGGATAATAAGATTGATAAATAGAATATAGGTTTCATGTTCTTTAGAATTTATAAGTATATGATATAGACGGAATGATCGGTAAGAGCGATAATGTCTCGAAATAATGGCTGTAGTTTATGAAATGCATCCTGTAAAGATGTATAAGTTGTGTCCCATGTATACGGCAATACTTCATCATCCTGTAATCCACATCGTAAAAATGCTTCATGTGTTGAAATGAAATAACATTCATCCTCAAGCTCAACTAATGGTTTGTTTCCAGCACATAGTTGTATATATTGATGTTCATCTTCATCATAATAGACCTCATAAAGAAATCCACTTCCATTATTTACCTGAAATGAAAGCACCTCAGTATGATAAGCAGGATCAAAATATATATCTTTGATTTCCATATTATCACATCCTTTCTATTAACAAAAGACTATCCTTATGGATAGCCTTGTTTTCATTAATCTTTTTCGATGAAGTTTAATAATTCTTTTGCGGCAACATTGATACCTTCACGGTTTTCTTTATCCAGACCTAAGTGTGTATAAATTTCACCTACGAAGATACCATTTTTCTGCATTGCGTCAAACATCTCATGAATCAATGGTTCACAGATTTCTTCCTGCTGCATTGGTCCAAATGGGTTTGCAAAGTAAGTTGTGGAAATACCAACCTCCTGTGTTGTTCCCTTTGCCATACGTTTTCCTTCTTTACATGTTGCGATAGCATCTGCCATATCATCAAAACGGTGTAAACCATTCTTATCATCATAGTTGTTTGCATATGCGAACAAGTCAATACGGTGATTTGTCGCAACGATTTCATAAGGAGCTGCTGGTGTGATAACACGGGCATTGTTGCTTGATTCAGGGTTCATGAAGATAGAACGGTCCATATCACGATAAGGAGTACCTGGATCCAAGTCATCCAAACGGATGAATGCACCAATTTCAGTACCCTGTCCAAATGGAACACCATCTTCTAAGTGAATAGTTCCCATATCATCAAATACAACAACGATATCCTTAATGATATCTTTACCAACATTCTTCAATGCTTCAATAGATTCAGACTTACCTGCGCCAGAATCACCCATTAGCATGATATTCTTGCGTTTACCATTCTTCAATGTGATTTCTACGAAAGCACCATGGATTGGCAGCCAGCCCTTCTGCATTTTTCTTACATTGTGCAATGTCAATGACATTTTCTTCAGATATCCAAAGTATTCAACACGCTCATTATAGCTAACGCATCCTACCCATACATCTTCTTCTTTATCATAGTGGAATGTAGTCTGGTCTTTTCCATCTTCATTACCAAACAATACGATCATATCTGGTTTCTTTGAACATTCATCTTCATTTGCTAATTCAAACAAGTTTGCAAGTGATACTGCTGAAGAAATGAAATCACGGTGGAAATAGATAAATGCCAGCAATGTTCCAATTTTACATGGATAACAGAACCATTCATCCGGTGTTCCGGTAAATTCCGTAATCGGATTGGTATCCCGTTCTGTAAACATCCCGGTACGCTTGTTTGACTTCGGATGAAGGATCATCGGTGTCCGCAGCATAACGGACTGAATGAATTCGATATCCTTTAATGCATCGTATTTAGGGCTCAGCTTTGGATTATCAATGTTTTTCACTGCAATCGATGCATTGGTACCAGCCTGCAGCTGACGGTATACACGGTTTTTTCTTCCCATGATCTGTTCCTCGATGTTACGGTACAATCCAAGAATCAGACTGGTAAAGCTGGAATCTGCGCCCACAAAGGTCAGATCCTGCAATGCATTTCCCTGTCCGATCGACATTACGGAGAATCGCTGATGCTTTTTCCAGAAGTTGTACATTTCCTCCACGAACTCCAGCAGCTTCGCTTTATCGTTCAGATATGGAGAATCCACCTCTTCCGCTTTGAATACACGCAGCATGCGGAACAGCTTCAGAATTTCAAAGGTTGCCTCTCTGGTTGTTTTGCCGTTCAATGCGTAGAAGTATAAAGCCTCGTTATCAGCTTTTAAGTAATCCAGGTAGTTATGAACATAATTACTGAACGTGGAAGAATTCAGCAGCTGGTCACCGGAATGTGCGTATCCTGCGCTGTAGTTCAGTATTGCAAGTTCTTTTGTTAAATACAATGTCTCTTTCATAATCTGCTCCTTTCAAATTCAAAAAATGAAGTTGGAAAATAAAGTTTAAATAACCCTATCGGGTTATATTATACAATAAAAAGAAAAAATAAGAAAGTAGTTTTTTGTAATATTTTCATTTTATGAAAACTTTTTCAATTCCAATTTCTGTTTCGCAGCTGTGCTCACCTGTCGCACAGCATACTGGTAACGATTACATGATATGCGAGAGCCGGGAAAAGTATACCGCAATTTTGTCACACGCTTGTAAAAAGACCGTATTTTTTTGAAATCCTGAAGCACTTCGGTCTTCCATATATAGAAAGCGATGATGGGGATTCTCATCGTCAAGTGATCCAACCGGCTTTCATCTGTAGCTGTAAGGTACCTTTCCCATGTACCTTACAGCAGTTATTAAAA
>ENA-OQHL01001576-OQHL01001576.1-human-gut-metagenome-genome-assembly--contig:-NODE-1576-length-11172-cov-2.707469_pt1 | contig 11172 bp, 11 predicted proteins | sample MGYA00242565_ERZ504723 | MGnify/ENA primary metagenome ERZ504723 (study PRJEB26092, sample SAMD00036211) | human gut metagenome | host: Homo sapiens | study: EMG produced TPA metagenomics assembly of...
TATAGAAATATCCACAGTATTGATTCAATTCATTCAAAATCATAATACACTTAATTAATCTGCATAATACTATTTCATGATTTTTATTAATCCCAATAAATTTGTTTCACGTGAAACATTTACTTACTAGAATCTATTAAATTAAATAAGATAAATACTCATAAAAGTAAATTTCATTGCATATCACAAATGCCATTTATATATTATTAAATTTTAATTATATTATAATAATAGTGTATTTTATAAATTAATATACGCATTATTTCAAGCCGTTATTTTGTCATAAAATCAAAGCACCAAAGAAATTTCAGAAAAATATCAGCTATTTAACTCAATCAAAACACTTATCATTTTTTAAGATATATAAAATAGTTTTTTTAATCATTAAATGATTATATTAATTATGTTTCACGTGAAACTAAAAAAGAATCCTTTTTGTTTGAGTATCCAAACTTTAGGATTCTTTAAATAATTTATTTCTTAGGGACTAATTTTTCAGTGCCACCCATGTATGGTCTTAATACTTCTGGAATATTCACTGAGCCATCAGCGTTTAAGTTATTTTCCAAGAAAGCAATTAACATTCTAGGTGGAGCAACAACTGTATTATTTAATGTATGAGCGAAATATTTTCCATTCTCACCTTTTACACGAATACCAAGTCTTCTTGCCTGCGCATCAGTTAGATTAGAACAGCTACCAACTTCAAAGTATTTTTTCTGACGTGGACTCCAAGCCTCTACATCCACAGATTTACATTTCAGGTCTGCTAGGTCACCTGAACAGCATTCTAACGCTCTAACAGGGATATCTAAGCTTCTGAATAAATCTACTGTATTCATATACAGTTTTACAAACCATTCTGCACTTTCTTCTGGTTTACATACAACGATCATTTCCTGTTTTTCAAACTGGTGAATACGGTAAACACCACGTTCTTCAATGCCATGTGCTCCTTTTTCTTTTCTGAAACATGGAGAATAACTTGTATACGTATAAGGCAGCTTCTTTTCATCTAAGATCGTATCAATAAATTTACCGATCATAGAGTGTTCAGAAGTACCAATCAAGTATAAATCTTCACCTTCAATTTTATACATCATACCTTCCATTTCCGCAAAGCTCATAACACCAGTTACAACATCACTTCTAATCATAAATGGAGGAACAACATAAGTAAATCCTCTATTGATCATAAAATCTCTTGCGTAAGAGATAACAGCAGAATGAAGTCTTGCGATATCTCCCATTAAATAATAGAAACCATTACCAGCAACTTTTCTAGCACTGTCTAAGTCAATGCCTTCGAAGGCTTCCATAATTTCTGTGTGATAAGGAATTTCAAAATTAGGAACAACAGGTTCACCGAAATTTTTCAAGTTCAACATTTTCACTATCATCTTTTCCAATAGGAACACTAGGATCAATCATATTAGGAATCTGCATCATGATCTGTTTGATTTCAGTACTTAATTCAGTTTCCTTTTCTTCTGTAGTTTTCATTTCATCAGCCATTGCCTGAACCTGAGCTTTTACCTGTTCAGCTTCTTCTTTTTTTACCCTGACCCATCAATGCGCCGATTTGTTTACTTAATTTGTTACGCTGGTTTCTTAAATCATCACCTTTTTGTTTTAAGGCACGATTTTCCTTATCTAATTCGATGACTTTATCAACCAGTTCAATCTTGTGGTCCTGAAACTTTTTACGAATGTTTTCTTTCACAAGTTCAGGATTTTCGCGTAGAAACTTCATATCTAACATATTCTATACCTCCATATAAATAAAAAAGAGGTATTGTCCTAAAGGGACGATACCTCGTGTTGCCACCCTTTTTTATTTGATTCAAAGAATCAAATATCTCAAAGCGATAACGGTGCTACCGAAACAGATTACTTTATTCACCTGTTCACTCCAAGGTTGATTTCATAAATCTTCAGCGATAACTTACACCAACCGTTATCTCTCTATGCCTGAATGTATTTATTACTTATCCTTATCAACGTTTGTTTATTTTATATCATTCTTTGTTTTCATTGTCAATGACTTCTTGTTCGCTCACAGCAGTTTCGTTGTTTTCTACAACATTTTCTGTTGTTTCTGCTTCTTCCTCTGCTTCTGCCTCAACGATTGCGACTTTAGAAACAGATTCATCATCACCGACATGAATCAATAGAACACCTTGTGTATTACGACTGTAAACACCAATATTATCGACAGAAATACGGATAATAATACCAGCATTTGTGATAATCATGACATCTTCATCGCCATTTACTGCACGTACAGAAACCAGATTTCCTGTTTTCTCAGTGACATTGATTGTCTTAACACCTTTTGCGCCACGTGTTGTCAAACGATATTCACTAATTGGTGTACGTTTACCATAACCGTTTTCACTTACTGCCAATAGATGTGTACCATCACGATTGGTTGCTACACCAACAACGATGCTTCCATCTGTATTGAAGCCTTTGACACCACTTGCGGTTCTTCCCATAGGACGTGTATCATTTTCATTGAAACGCACTGCCTTGCCATTAGAACCAGCAATGATGATTTCATCATCCCCTGTTGTTTCTTTTACGCCCACAAGTTCATCACCATCACGTAAAGAAATAGCAATTTTACCATTTTGACGTATAGAATCAAATTCTTCCATTGGCGTACGTTTGATTAAACCATTCTTTGTGACAAAGAATAAATAGGCTGATTCTGATTCACGTTTCACAGGTACTAATGTACAAACTTTTTCTTCTTTATCTAGGTTCAAGAGATTCACGACTGGCAAACCTTTTGCGGTTCTTGAAGCATTTGGAATCTGATATCCCTTAATACGATATACTTTACCAATATTTGTGAACATCAATAGATAATCATGTGTAGACATTGTAATCAACATATCCACAACATCATCTTCATTGACTGCCATACCTTTGACACCACGACCACCACGATTTTGTGTACGATAAGTATCCGTTGGCATACGTTTGATGTATCCATTTGTCGTCATCGTGATAACAACATCTTCAACAGGAATTAAATCTTCATCCTGCATATCAAAGTCAGCTTCACTGATTTCTGTACGACGTTCATCACCAAAACGATTTTTTACTTCTGTTAATTCATCACGGATAATCTGAACAACTCTGGAATGATTTGCCAGGATATCTTTTAAATCCGCAATCTGAATCAATAATTCCTGATATTCATTTTCAATCTTATCACGTTCCAAACCTGTCAATCGGCGAAGCCTCATTTCAAGGATTGCATTGGCCTGAATTTCACTTAAATCAAAGCGTTCCATCAACTCTGTACGAGCGGTAGCTTCATTTGCTGAAGAACGGATAATATGTATAATTTCATCAATATGATCTAACGCAATACGTAAACCTTCTAAGATGTGTGCGCGATCTTCTGCTTTTTTCAATTCAAACTGCGTACGACGTATGGTGACGTCAATCTGATGGTCAATATAATGCTGCAACATCTCTTTTAAGCCCATTTGCTTAGGAGCACTCTGATTGCCTTTTGGCACCAGTGACAACATATTACATCCAAAAGATGTCTGTAAAGAAGTCAAACGGAACAGCTGATTTAATACAACATCGCTTTGTACATCTTTTCTTAATTCAATGACGATACGCACACCTTCACGGTTAGATTCATCGTTCAGATAGGTGATACCTTCAATTTGTTTATCTCTTACCAAATTGGCGATTTTTTCAATTAAATTTGCTTTATTTACCTGATAAGGAACTTCAGTAACGACAATACGGTGTTTACCGTTATCCATTTCCTCCACATGCGTTTTCGCACGTACAACAACGGTTCCTCTACCTGTTTCATAAGCCTGTTTAATGCCAGCTCTTCCTAGGATGATACCACCTGTTGGAAAGTCTGGTCCCTGAATATAATTTTCCATTAAATCCATCACTGTAATTTCTGGATTATCCATAATCGCAAGTGCCGCATCAATGGTTTCATTTAGGTTATGTGGTGGAATATTGGTTGCCATACCTACCGCAATACCAACTGCACCATTTACTAATAAGTTTGGAAAACGTGAAGGTAAAACAACAGGTTCCATTTCTTCCTGATCATAGTTAGGTCGAAAATCAACTGTATTTTTATTGATATCCTTCATCATTTCCATTGCGATTTTACTCATACGTGCTTCCGTATAACGCATAGCCGCAGCGCCATCGCCATCCATAGATCCAAAGTTACCACTGACCTTGCACCAACATATAACGATAACTGAAATCCTGTGCCATACGAACCATTGCATCATATACAGCAGTATCACCATGAGGGTGATATTTACCAATAACTTCACCGACAATACGTGCTGATTTCTTAAATGGCTTACTTGCCACAATTCCCATATCATTCATCGCATATAAGATACGACGATGTACTGGTTTTAATCCATCACGTACATCTGGCAACGCACGATCGACAATAACGGACATAGAATAGTCCAGAAAGGAGGAACGCATCGTTTCATATATATCAACCTGTAATAATCTATCCTTGTTTATATCCATCTAATCATTCCCTCCTTAAATATCCAGATTTGCATATTCTGCATTTTCCTGAATAAACTGACGTCTAGGTTCTACGTCTTCGCCCATCAACATTTCAAATACTTCATCTGCTTTAATTGCATCTTCAATATTTACCTGTTTCAATGTACGGAACGCTGGGTCCATAGTTGTTTCCCCATAACTGCTCAGGATTCATTTCTCCTAAACCTTTATATCGCTGGATACCAACATTATCACCCATTGCCGCAAGTTTTTCATCACGTTCAGATTCTGTATATACATATTCGACCTTCGTGCCCTTTTGTAATTTAAACAATGGAGGCATTGCGATATATACATATCCACCCTCAATGATTGGGCGTAAGAAACGATAGAAGAACGTTAACATCAATGTACAAATATGTGCACCATCAACATCGGCATCTGTCATAATAATGATCTTGTGATAACGAAGCTTACTGATATCCATTTCTTCACCAATACCACAACCAAAGGCTGTGACCATGGAACGAATTTCATTGTTTTCAAAGATACGTTGTAATCTAGCTTTTTCTACGTTTAGAATCTTACCACGAAGTGGCAGGATTGCCTGGAATTTGGAGTTTCTGCCTTGTTTGGCACTACCGCCGGCAGAATCCCCTTCGACAATATAGATTTCACATTCAGATGCATCTTTACTACTACAGTCCGCAAGTTTACCTGGCAGGCTGCTGATTTCAAGCGCACTCTTACGACGTGTTAATTCACGGGCTTTTTTCGCAGCCATACGTGCCTTGCTGGCAAGAATACATTTATCAATGATAATCTTTGCTGTTTCCGGATTCTCCAAGAAGAAACGTTCTAATTGTTCTCCCAGGATACTGGAAACGATTTTTCTGACTTCACTGTTTCCTAATTTTGTTTTGGTCTGTCCTTCATACTGAGGATCAGGATGCTTCACAGAAATGATTGCAGTCAATCCTTCACGACAATCTTCTCCTGCAAGTGTTTCATCTTTCTTGATCATACCTGCTTCTCTGGCATAAGCGTTCACCGTACGTGACAATGCCAGACGGAAACCATCTTCATGGGTTCCACCTTCTGCAGTATTGATGTTATTACAGAAAGAATAGATATTTGGAATATAGCCATCGTTATACTGCATTGCGATTTCTGCTAAGATTCCATTTTCTACACCTTCCACATAAACGATTTGTTCATGTAGTGGTGCTTTATTTTTATTCAGATAAGCGACATATTCCTGAATACCACCATCGTATTTATATTCAATGCGCTTAGGTTCTTCTTCTCTTTCATCCGTTAATACCAGTTTGATTCCTTTGTTTAAGAATGCCAGCTGACGGATTCTGACGTTTAGTGTTTCAAAATCATATACCTGTGTTTCCTGGAAAATCGTAGGATCCGCTTTAAAACGTACCATAGAACCATGACGTTCACTATCACCAATGATTTTTAATGGTGCTGCTGGTTTTCCTCCATCCTCAAAACGTAAGAAATGCGTCTTTCCATTTTGATAAACAGTAACTTCCAGCCATTCACTCAATGCGTTCACGACACTGGCACCTACACCATGCAGACCACCAGATACCTTATAGGCACCACCACCGAATTTACCTCCAGCATGTAGTACGGTAAAGATGGTTTCTACACCAGAAATACCAGTTTTTTCAACGATACCGGTTGGCATACCACGTCCATTATCGACAACACGAATGATGTTATCTTTTTCAATTGTGATTTCAATATCTGTCGCAAACCCTGCCAACGCCTCATCAATAGAGTTATCGACGATTTCCCATACAAGATGGTGAAGTCCTCGTTCACTGGTAGAACCAATATACATACCAGGTCTTTTACGGACTGCTTCCAATCCTTCCAATACCTGTATATCATCCGCGGTATAGGAATGGTCAACCTTGATATTTTCCATTTCTTCTATCTCTTTCAACTGATTCTCATCCATGCGCATTTCCTCCTTCACATCTTTGAATCGTACCATGATCAACATGATAGACACAGACATACTCTTTTACATTCAATATCCTTTAATTCCAGCTGATCTGTCGTTGTTATAAATATCTGCACGCTTTCCGGCAGAAAGGTTAGTAATTTCATTTTTCTTGTTTCATCAAGTTCTGAAAACACATCGTCCAGCAGCAATACCGGATATTCATGGATGATTTCTTCAATCATGTATACCATACCAATTTTCATTGCAAGCAGCACACTGCGTTTTTGTCCCTGTGAAGCATAACTATTGAGATCTTGATCATTCAGCTTAAAAATAAAATCTTCTTTATGTATCCCATGCGTCGTCTGTTTCATGAATTTATCTCTTTGAAGTGATTTTTGATATCGAAGCTTCAAACGTTTCTTTAATTCTTCTTCATTTTCATCAAATTCAACACAACTGATATATTCAATATCCAGCATAGTATCATCCTGTGTCAGCTTTTCATAAAAAGTCTGGCACTTCGCAAGCAGTTTTTTCAAGAAAAAAACCGCTGTTTCATTACAATGACAGATGCATCAATCAATTGATCTGTCACTACTTCCAAGAATGTATCATCCACACTATCCTGTTTTAAATATGAATTTCGCTCTTTTAAGAGCTTTTGAGCCTTTGTAAGTGTAATCGTATACTTTTTACTTACCTTACTCAATTCCATATCCACAAAGCGTCTTCTAACCCTTGGAGAGGCATTAAACAGCATCATGTCATCCGGACAAAACATCACCGCATTAAATTCTCCGATAAAGTCACTTACTTTATTGATAGGATTTCCATAAATAAACAGATTCTTCCCTTTTTCATTGACCGTGATACGGATATCTTCTTTACGATTCTCTTTTAAAATCATTCCCTTCATAAAAAAAGCATCACTGCCTTTTCTAATCAAATCCTGATCATCTTTTGTCCGATGAGATCTTGTCGTAGACAAATAAAGAATTGCCTCCAGTATATTTGTTTTTCCCTGAGCATTTTTACCAGTCAGTAATTGAATACCTTTGGAAAAAGAAATATCAACCTGATCATAATTTCGATAATGATACAGGTTCAACTGTGACAACATCATACAAGTGTAAATTCTTGGTCTTCTATGATGATGACATCACCACTTCTCAGCTTTCTTCCTCGACGATCTTCCATTTCTCCATTTACCGTAATATGTAATTCTTTTACCGCAAATTTTGCTTCTCCACCGCTTTGGATAAAGTCTGTCATCTTCAATAATTGACCTAATGTAATGTACTCACTGTTTATCTTTATTTTCATCACAAAACCTCTTTCACATACTTCTATATTATATCATATTTCAAGCTGTTTTTGTTGATTTTATCCTATGTTTTCAACCTTTTTTTTCATGTTTTTTCCAACTTGTTCCATTCCTGTGTCATCCATATCAGACATAGTTGATGAATTTTTAGAAAATCATGTTTTTTTATATGATTATCAAAAAAAGCAGTCAGTACCATCACTGATTGCTTTTATAAAATACCTCAAAAAATGTAAAATATATTATCTATTGAATTTATATAATAAGCCACAATCAAAACAATGGAAACATTGCACATCCAATCTTCTTTACGATATGCAGACATCGAGGCACGTATCGCTATTTCCGGTTCATATTTTTTACAATAAGCTTTTAGTGATTGTGCTCTTAAATTTTCTTCTGCTTTCACTTCAATCGGTATCACATGTTCTTCTTTTTGAATCATAAAATCAATTTCTCCAGATGAATTGTTAGAAGCATAATAATAAAGTTTCTGTTGATTAGAAACGAATTCCTGTGCGACAAACTGCTCCGTCAATGCACCCTTAAACTCTTCAAATATTCGATTTCCTTCCAACAATGTTTTGGCAGATAATTCACCTTTTGCCGCCAACAACCCGATATCTAACATAAACATTTTAAAAGATGATTGATCCATATAGGATATCAAAGGTAATCCTGGCTTGTTTATACGATAACTTTTATGAACTAATCCATAATCCATCAACCATTGTATTGCTATCTCATAATCTTTTGCTCTTGCCCCTTCTCTAATAATTCCATAGATGAACTTACGATTTTCTTTTGCCAATTGTGCAGGAATACTATTCCATACCATTTGAATTCTGGGATACTGTTCTACTGACGCATGTTTGGAAAAATCACTTTCATAATACAACAATAATTCATTTTGAACTTTGCGTACTTCTCTCATATCATCTGTTTCTATGAATGTCATGATAGCTTCTGGCATTCCACCGATATAATAATATTTTTTCAATAATTCTATATACTTTGTACGAAATGTGTTTAATAATGCAAAATCATTTTGAATCAGTAAGATCAGCTAAAGCATCTTCATTTAATGCTGTTAAAAATCTCTCATAAATTCAAAGGATAAAGATGTAGGAATTCTACCTTTCCTACAGGAAATGAAGTGCCTGCATGTAAAGACATTCCTAGCAAAGAACCAGCAGCTACGATATTGTATTCTGGAGCATTTTCATAAAAATATTTTTAAAGCTGTCATGGCTTTTGGTACTTCTTGGATCTCATCGAAAATCAGCAACGTGTTCTCTGCTTGAAAGCTTTGGTTTGCTTCAATTTTCAATGCTGTTAATATTCGTTTAATATCATAATCTTGTTCAAATGTATTTTTCATTCGTTCATTATTTTCAAAATTTATATAAATACATGTATCAAAATATCTTTTACCAAATTCTTGCATAATCCAGGTTTTCCCTGTTTGTCTAGCCCCATGAATAATTAATGGTTTACGCTTCTTTTTCGTTTTCCATTTCACCAATTCATCCATAATGAAACGTTCCATATAAGTACCTCCTTGATATTTCTTAGTATATCCCATTCTTTTATGCACTTCAACAATTTTCATGACTATCTTTTTATATTTTTAACATTTTTCATGACCATTATTCCTGTAATTTAACATTTATCATGACCAAACGATATATAATTTATTTCAATGATTGACAAAATACATAAAACCACCCATTATATAGGTAAAATAAAGTATTTATACAAAAAAGGTTGACTCTAGAGTACCTCTAAGGTGTTAACTGAAGGTGAAAGATGAGGTGTTACACTATGAAAATCAAACAAGTGGAACAAGAAGTTGGTATTTCTGTTCATTCTATTCGTTTTTACGAAGAAATGGGCTTAATAAAAATACAGCGAAAAGAAGATAGTAAATATCGTGACTTTACGGAACATGATGTAAAAAAGCTAAAAGAGATTAAACTGTTTCGAGAACTGGGAATCACCATAGAGGAAATCAAGCGTTATTATGCGAATGAAATATCTTTACAAGATTTGATGGATCATCAACTAATTGAATTAAAAGCACAGCATAATGACATGGAACTTAAAGAGAAATTATGTGCGGATATCAAAGACAGCAATGCCCCCTTGATTGCCTATACAGTAGAAAAGTATGAAGAAATCTTACAACACAAAAAGGAAAAAACGCCATACGAAGAAGCTGGTTCTTTGATATCTTCCTGGAATCATCAAAAACACAGTCGCAAAAAAATTATTTTGATAGAATGTATTACATTTCCTATCATCTGGTTTTTTAGCTCATGGATTGTATTATTCATCGCAAATATCCCACACATCTTACAAACGCATACGATGGATATACAATATCACTGGTTTACTTTATTACTATCATTTATTTTTTGCGCTTATCGTCAGCTGGTCTGATTTTAATTGTCGTAGATAAGTTTCCATATGATTTATATGAATTTCATGAAAAAGGGATTTATTATTTTGATGAAACTAAACGAAAATATATTCAACTATTGAAAGCAGCATGGAAAAACGATGTAGAAAGCTGTTACCAATATGTAGCCTATGATGATATCCGTATTTTAAAAATATGGTTTCATATGGTCGCAAAAGCACCAATCAATGGTGGCAATGCTTATCAAATAGACTTATTTCTATATACCAAAGATGATGAACTACTACGTATCAATACAGGTATGTTTGGTGTCAGTGATGAAAAAGTAAAATTAACGGTAGAAATTTTAAAGGAACATGCGGATAAAGTCATTGATCCTTATCACATCATTGAACATCTAGATGATTCTCGTGAAGATTTTTATAAATATTTAGATGATTTGTATTGGAAACGTGAACATATACGTGTCTTTGGAAAAAGAAAAGTGAGAAATTAAAGGAGAATGAAAAAAGCATGATAAAGGGGTACTTACTATGATAGATGTTATAAGTTTATTTGAATTAAATAAAAATGAACAAGAAAAAGCATTAACATATGTTTTTCTCACACATATATATACCTAATTATCAAGAAGAAATTTATGATAAAGAAATAATGATTGAAAAAATAAATATTCGATTTGATAATCCAAATGCTATGCTAGAAAAATACTATAAATTTTGTAACAGCTTTTCTGCTAAAGGCTTTCCATTATTGTATGTCTTTAAGAAGAAAGACAAATGGTAGGTTATTATATAGTAAAAGTATAGTGTTCAATAAAATAAGCAACGAAGATGAATTATCCAAAACTGAACAATTCCAAGTGAGTATGCAAATAAAAAAATTGAATATTTAATGCGTTCAATAGTTTATAAAAAGATGGAG
>ENA-OQHL01001578-OQHL01001578.1-human-gut-metagenome-genome-assembly--contig:-NODE-1578-length-11143-cov-2.714415_pt1 | contig 11143 bp, 13 predicted proteins | sample MGYA00242565_ERZ504723 | MGnify/ENA primary metagenome ERZ504723 (study PRJEB26092, sample SAMD00036211) | human gut metagenome | host: Homo sapiens | study: EMG produced TPA metagenomics assembly of...
CGCCTTCTACGGCTATTACCCGGATAAGGCCGCGCTTTTGAAGATCTTGTGGATGGGGCAGCAAAGGGACTGCTGGAGCAGTTCAAAGCCGCACAGGCCGCCCATTTCGATCTTGTCTCCGAGGAAAAGACAAAGGACAGCCTGAAGCTGTCCACTGAGTATTTGCGCGTCTTTGTGGAATATATGTACGCCCATTTTGATGCCTTCAAGCTGATCCTCTGCCGGGCGGAAGGTACGCGCTATGCAAACTTTTTGGAGGAGCTTGTGGAACTGGAGGTAGAGTGCTCAGAGGAATACTACGCACTTCTCCGCAAAAGAGGAAAGCTCTCCGGGAAAATGACAAAGCAGCTTCACCACATGATTACCAGCGCCTATTTTACGGCGGTATGTGAGACGATTGTCCATGATATGCCCAAAGAAGAAGCTGTGCGGTATGTTGAGGAGCTTGCAAAGTTTTTCAACTCTGGCTGGGAAGGCTTGCTCCGGCTGGAATAATAAGTAATCATACAATCACTTTAATTTTTTGCACATGAGTTAGCGTACTCTAACTAAACAATATAAAATTGGAGGTCGTTTATTATGCGTAAAACAGATTCGAAGAAGCTGGAAACAAGGGACTTTATATCGGTGGGCATCTTTTCGCTCATCTATGCTGTGGTGGCGTTTGTGATTGGCGGTGTTGCGCAGATGACGCCGGTCACTTTCCCGTTTATGCCAATGATCGTGGCGCTCTTTACGGGGACAGTTTTCATGCTCTATGTGGCAAAAATACCGAAGAAGGGAGCGCTCTCCATTCTCGGTGTAATCGCGGCGATTTTGCTGTTTGTTACGGGAATGTTCTGGATGATGTCCGTATTCTTCCTGGTTTTCGGCGTGATCGCGGATTTTATCTGTGCTTCCGCTGATTTCAGATCCTTTAAGAAAAACCTGCTTGCCTACTGCGTCATGGCGCTTGCGCCGATGGGGGCATATATTCCGATGCTTGTCATGCCCGCGCAGTTTGATGCTTTTATGAAGAATAAAGGCGACTTCGCCTCCTTTTGAAGGAGTGATTCATTCGATTGGGGCTACCTGGTGGGCGATCCCCGCAATGATTATCGGGACACTTGTCTGCGCGCTCATCGGCGGACTGATTGGAAAGAAGCTTATGAAAAAACACTTTGAAAAGCAGGAGTCGTATAATGAGACTCGCCCACGGACGAGCTTCTGATTCTCGCGGTCAACAAGCGTTTCCGTTTTTAATGAATAAAAGCATCGCGGTGGAGTGTGTGCTTGCGGGGATTCCGCTTGTACTTCTGAGCGTTTCCGGCAATCTGAAAAGGATGCTGAAATACGCAGCATTTTTTCTCGCGCTTCTGCTGATCCAGCTTTTTATCGTACCGAGGCTGCCCGTGACTTTCGGCGGAATCGTCTATATGTTTGCTGTGTATATCCGCAAGCTTCTTCCCTGTTTTATGCTGGGCAGCTTTCTGATTGCAACGACAAGCGTAAGTAAATTTCTTGCAGCTATCACAAAGCTCCGATTGTCGAAAGGACTCACGATTGCTCTTGCCATTACGCTCCGTTATTTCCCGACCATGAGAGAAGAGTGGGCCTCCATACGGGATGCCATGGCGCTGCGAGGGATATCAGCGTCCGCGGCCGGACTGATTAGCCATCCTATACAGACGATGGAGTATGTCTATGTTCCCCCTGCTTGTTTCTGCTTCCAGAATTTCGGACGAGATCACGCAGGCAGCGATTACAAGAGGCATCGAGCACACAGGTGAAAGAAGCTGTATAGAGGAAATCGCGTTTTCGTTTGCGATTTTGCGGTGGTAATTGCTTACGCGGCGCTCGTTGCCGGCATGATATACGCGGGCATGAAAGGGGTGTTTTGATTATGATATCGTTTCCAGAATGTCTCTTTTACATATGCTGAAAGCTTGGGACGGCGGAGTCGTTGATTTGAACCTTATTATCCGGTCCGGCGAATGCGTGCTGCTTTGCGGTAGCCGTCCGGATGTGGAAAAACAACAGTTACACGGCTACGCAAACGGACTGATTCCCCATTTCCTTCCACGGCAATCTTTCGGGGCAGGTAAGCGTAAACGGTATGGATACCCGGGAGACAGAGATTGCTGCGCTATCGGATGCGGTAGGGACGGTTTTTCAGAATCCTCGAACGCAGTTTTTCAATACGGATACGGACAGCGAGATCGTGTTTGGGCTTGAAAATCGGGGCATTCCGCGAGAGGCTCTGCGCTCCCGATTGGATGAACTTACGGAGGAGCTGCATCTTAGCGGGCTCCGGGGTCGAAATATCTTTGAACTGTCCGGCGGCGAGAAGCAGAAGATCGCGTTTTCCAGCGTGTATGCTTCGGCTCCCGATGTCCTTGTGTTTGACGAGCCATCATCCAATCTCGACATGAAGGCCATCGGAGAATTGGCTGATTTGATCCAACAGGCGAAAATATCGGGAAAGACCATTCTGATCGCAGAGCACCGCATCTGGTATCTGATGGACATTGTGGATCGCGTCGTTTATATGCAGGATGGCCGGATTGCATCGGACATGGAGGCTTCAGCGTTCAAGGCGCTGCCTGAAGCAGATATTCGCAGAATGGGACTGCGTGTCAGGAATCTGTCGGTATCCGAATCGGGCGGTGTGAAAACAATCGCTGCCGATGGATTGCTTTCCGCTCAGAAAATCAGCGTCCGTCTCGGCGGCTTATATGAAAACGTTCTTTTATATATTGATCTGTATACATATCATGTGCCACAATCATAGAAAAACTTTCAGGCATCGCTTCCACCATACGTTTAGCACTTTTCTTGTTGTCGCTTGCACAATATAACATTTGATTATACGTATCCTGAATACATAATGCGTGTTCATCTTCATAGTATATTGGCTGATTTTTCCTTTCACATTCCAGCATATCTGCATATAAAACAATATTCTTTTCTAAATCCATAGAAACACCTTCTTTTAGATAAGGATATAAGAAAATGAGTGTTCTTGCAAGGCTGTTTTCTTAGAAATGATATTTGAGAAAGTATAATAATTCAGTGGCAGCCCATAACACTTTTATAACCTGAATCAATTTAGTTTCTCCTAAAACAATAAAGTATTCATGAAAATTCATTGGATGCATATATAAGATATCAACTTTTCCTACTGGAAAAGAACTTTGAAATCGATGCAGTTTTACCCCTAATAAGTTACCTGCACTAATAATAGGGAAACCTTTTTTTATCTTAAAGAAACGTGAAATTCCCACGTATTTTTATGTTTCTAAATTTTCATATGAAAAAGCAGGACATCTATAACATCCTGCTTCCTGTTTCTTAACTTAGTTCGTGATATTCTTTGTAGACATCATTACGTGATAATCCACGTTCTTTGGCTACTCTTTTGATTGCTTCATTCGTTGTCAATCCCCCATCGATATATTGCTTGATCTGTTCATGTACCAAAGGTACTGCAGCATCTTCTCTATCATCTTTGATATCCTGACTGCCTTCTACAACAATCACCATTTCGCCTTTCAAATCATCCACAATTTCTAAAACTTCTTCAATAGTGCCACGAATAAATTCTTCATGTTTCTTTGTTAATTCTCTTGCAAGACATATTTGGCGATCACCAAATACCTCTAACATGGTTCTCAGACATTTTTCAATACGATGTGGTGCTTCATAAAATACCATTGTATATGGAAAATATTTCAAATCACAAAGTTCTGAAGTTCTACCTTTTTCTGATGATTGAAGAAAACCGTAAAACATAAAATGCTGTGTATTTAAACCAGAGCCAACAAGTGCATCCAACATAGCATTGCAGCCGGAAACTGGCACGACATTAAATCCCGCATCCATAATTTTCTTTGCAGCTACTCCACCTGGATCAGATATCAAAGGATATCCTGCATCACTTACCAAAGCAATATCATTCCCTTTTTCCAATAAATCCAGTAATCCATTTGTACTTTGTGTTTCATTATGTTGATGATGAGAAATCAAACGTGTTTTGATATGGAAATGTGATAATAGTTTCAATGTATTTCTAGTATCTTCTGCCGCAATCACATCCACATTCTCTAAGATTTCAACAGCTCTTGGTGTCATTTCATCTAAATTTCCAATGGGCGTTGCGACAACATATAACGTTGGTCTGTCATTATCAAAACTTTTTTGGCGTATCATACCAATCACCTACCGATCTTTGAAATCAATATCTGGCCATAATTCTTTAAATGTTAAGAATTGTACATCTTCTTTATTTTCAATCTTTACCTGTTGAAGTAATACATTCATACTGGTAATTCGATAGCGGCTGCCTTTATATTCTATCTGTGAATTTAATTTAGGAAGCCCTTCTCGCAACTTTTTGTATTGATCATCTTCAAATTTTAAACAACACATCAGTTTGCCACACTGACCGCTTAGTTTTTGAATATTTAATGCCAATAACTGGTTTTTTGCCATATTGATGGATACTACATCAAAATCATTTAAGAATCTTGAACAACATGTTTCCATTCCACAGCTGCCTAATCCACCAACGATTTTTGATTTGTTTCTAGGTCCAATCTGGCGTAGCTCAATACGACATTTAAAGATTGCGGCTAATTCCTTTAATAGCTCACGGAAATCTACACGTTCATCTGCGACATATACAAAGATAATTTTACTACAATCTAATGTATATTCAGCCTCAATCAGATTCATATCTAAACCTAATTTATGAATACATTCATTACATGTAACCAAAGCCTTTTTAGCTTTTTCAACATTTACTTCAGCATTCTTTAAATCTTTTGGAGTTGCTTTTCGGATAATTGGTTTGATTTCCATTCCATTCGGTATGAATGCTTCGCTTTCTTTAACAATCTTACCAAGCTCTAAACCACGAACGGTTTCCACAACAACATCATCACCTACATGAAAGTCGTTTTGATCACTTCCAAAGGAATATACCTTTTTACTTTCTTTGAATGATACAAAAGCTAGATACTTATAGGTTCTTGATGGTTTTTGTTCATCTTTTTTATGATTGATATCATTTTTATGTAATTTATCATCACGATAATTTCTGTCATCTTTATGAAACTTATCTTCAGTCTTAAATGACTTGTTTTCTTGTTTGACAGCATCATTTTTATGCTCATTTTTTACATTCTGCATATCAGCTCACCTCTTTCATTTGATAAATCATATCATCAATTAACAGCTGCAGATTAATGGATGTCCGAAGTAGTTTATCTCTTGTGTCCATTAACACCTGCATGATTGCGATATCATTGATATGTTTATCTATCATTCGCTTCATATGTTCTTGATACCATGGATCTGGTACCTGTTTATGCTTCATACAATCCTTAAAGAATAAAGACAGCATATCTAGAACGTATCCAAAAGATACTTTTCCATACTTTTTCTGTTTTGCAGGAAATCCTTCTACCTGTAAGAATAACAATGCACCATATGGATCTATCAGATATTGATCAATTACACCTTTAAATACATATAAGGCATGTTGATAATCTTCACTCTCATATGCTTCCATAATCGCATCTTTATTTCTTATCATATGACTTAATAAATATGCATCTAATTCCCCCATATCCTTTTTCACTGCTTCATAGCATTGTTCACTACTTAAAGGAATGAATGGAATATTCTGGCATCGGGAGATGATGGTTGGAAGAACACGTTCCAATTGTTCGACTATCAAAACTGCAATCATATCGTTGCTTGGCTCCTCAAGAAATTTCAATAAGGAGTTTAATGCATCAGGTGTTGCATTTTCAGCATGATCCAGAATATAGATTTTTTTACCTTTTTCTTCCAGGCCAGTTTTATTAAATGCTTCCTGCAGCTTGATAATATCATCCTTTTTAATTGATGTCGTTGTGCCATCTATATAAATCATATCTGCATATTCATTATGCAAAACTCTTTGACAGGTATCACAGGTTTCACAAGCAAATCCTTTTTCATTACAGACAAGACTTTGTGCTAGAAGATAAGCTGTCTGTTTTTTAGGCGTACCACTTGGCCCAGAAAACATGTAGGCATGTGCCAGTTTATCATTTTCTAAAGCATTTTTTAATGTATGGTAAACAACTGGCTGCTGTTGTTCTAGCTGTTCTTTAAACATAAGGTGTTATGATCTCCAATAATGTGGTTATGGTTTGTGTCAGTACATCATCCATTTCTTTATTTGCATCTACTATATGCATACGATCCGCATATTTTTCTTTGATCGTCGCATATCCTTTCGCAACCATTTCATGAAATGCCATGCCTTCTGCATCTAAGCGATCCATATTTCCTCGATTTGCAACACGCGCCAAGCCTGTTTCTAAATCAACATCTAAAAAGATTGTGGCGTCTGGCATATGACCTTCAATCGCAAATTCATTGATTTGCATAACTTCATCTACACCAATCCCTCGAGCAATTCCCTGATAAACCAGTGAACTGTCCACAAATCGATCACATAGTACGATTTTCTTTTCATCAAGGGCAGGCAATACTTTTTCTACCAAATGCTGTCGTCTACTTGCGGCATATAATAATGCCTCACAACGTGCATCCATTGCGGTATTCTTAGGATCAAGTATTACTTTGCGTATCTGTTCTGCGATATCAATTCCACCAGGTTCTCTTGTATATATCACAGGATAACCGGCTTCTTTTAATTTTTCGTATGCCATTTGAGAAATTGTTGTTTTCCCACTGCCATCATTTCCTTCAAATGTTATAAAAAGACCTTTTTGCATGTCTAACACTCCTAACTCACTTTTATATTATAGCATAAAACCACACTGATTTATGAAGTAGATTTTAAGAGATGAGTTTTTGTGATATTCTAATACAATCTAACGTATTTATTCACTTTTATTCTAGTTTGTTTGATATTGAAGATGGTTTAGCGCGTTTTGAATATCATCCCAACACTCCTGCATAGCAGCATCAGCATCTTTCACAAATTCGTTTTCGCCATAGAAGGTCAGGTAACAATATTTTTCAAATCCACTAAGGCCATCAAATCCTTTTTTACGGATTTCTTTATCTAATTCCACCTTATCCATAGAAAATAATTCTATTTTTTCTTTTGTGCCAACTTTGTTTACTTTAACTGAAATACGATTATCGTTCATACCAGCTGGAGCATCTTCCACTGTTTTAATAACCTGTGCTTTTAAATGAATATCTTTAAATTCCTCTCTTTCCTCTAGCTGTTGTGGTGATGTTAAAATTTCATTTACCGTTTGATAAAATGCTTTCTGTTTTGGATCTGAGTCATTTTCTTCACTACATGCCTTTAAAAACTCAGCTTTTTCTTCATCATTCATCATCTCATATTGTCTTTTCATAACACTAAATGCTGCATAACGTTCAGAGGTTTCTTCATTTTGCTTATCTACTGGCATTTCCAATTTTACGAATGCTTCTGAATCATTTACGCCACAACTACGCCCTTTCATAAAATCTGAAATTTTTCTATTGACTTCATCTGTTCTCTTCACTGCCTCTACACTTTTTAAAACCTAAATGCTCCAATTTTCTGATATCTGCATTTTTTCTCAAGTTTATGTAACAGCTTCTCAAAGGATGTTAAATTATTATATCCTATTGCTTTTTCCTTTTTTTACTAATTCCTCTGATGTAATTTGCATAATGGTTTCAATATCACTCAAACTAAAGTTTTCATCATATGTTCTCACTTCGCCTTGTAAAGCACCTATTCCCGTTTTTTGTACACTGCCATTTATTATAGGATATTCTTTAATATATCTGACACTATATAAACGATCATTTTTATATGTTTCTTTCAACTTTGCCTTTTCTTCTTCAAAAACGCCTTCAAAGCGTTTGATTGCGTCCTCTTTTTCCTTTTGATCAACATATGCTTTCCCTTTAAAAATTAAATTACAACTACTTTTCACAAAAACATCTTTCACTGTCGTATTTTCAAACATGGTATCATTATTTGAAAACATACCACATTTACAAATGGTCAAGAATGTAGGTTGTGCCATCATTAAATTTACCTCATTTTTGCTTTTTTCAGTTTCATAATCTGCGCCTATGACAACAATCTCCTTACCATCATATAGAATATCCGCATTTTCTTTTCTTTCCATTTTCATCTTCTTTGTTTTTTTCATACAAATCCTCATCTTTCTACACGGACTGACCCCGTATACTATCTATATACGTAATTTAGGTATGAAAATCCTAAAAAAGTTATCAAGGAATTCGGTTTTTAGGAAATAGTAAGAAAAAACAGAATGTTTTTAATTGTTTTTCTAATCTGATTCCATTTTTATTATAATATCACAAACAAAAAAAATGGCATTTACTTTTGTAAACACCATTTCCAATGATTATTCCTGATTTTTTGTTTTTTTTCAATTACAGTTGGGTGATATCCATGAGGTATGCTGCTATTTGAAAAAGGTATTAAAAGAGAGTTTGTTTTTGGTGTCTTGAAAACAAGACTAATTTTGCATAGAAATCTTCCATAGCATATCTACTATCAATGCTTGTGACTGCAGTGATTTCTTTATCTATTTCTGTGACATTTAATTCTTTATCTAATATAAAGGCATTTCTTTTGGCATAGGTTGCGCTATGTTTGTTAATTAAGACCGATATTGACGTTGTATCTCCCATATTCCAACTTTCGCCATTTGTCCAAGGACGATTAATGTTATAGTTAAAATCATTTAACTGATTGAATAGATATTCCCCAATCTCATGATATGGCTTTACTCTTAATTCTAATTCAGCTATTGATACCTGCATCATTGTATATGTTTCATAAGGTATATGCAAAATTTTAGAACATCTTTCCATTACAACATTTACAGCTTTATAGTCATTTCTGGCGTTAGCTTCATATCCTTTATCGTCAGATACATTTAATCTTCCACCAACCCATACAATTGAAATTTTATCTGCTATAGAAGGCTCATGTAATACAGCTACTGCAATATTTGTTAGAGCCCCCATACATGCAATATATAATTCACCTTCTGCTTTTTTAGCTTCTTCAATAATAAACTTTGAGCCTTCTGAAACTTCGTAATGTTCTAAAGAATCTAGAGCTTCTACATTACCTTTGTATACAGGAGTAGAAAAGTTCATTAAAGAAACCAGTTTTTTACACTCTTCATAGCTTTCTATCATACTTGTAAGAGTACGTCTTTTTGAGAACTGTGTTCCAATAATTCCCTTCACGTTTAATTTTGGACTTAGTAAAGCGTGGACAATTGCATATTGGTCATCAGCTTCATTTTTTGCATCGCTATCAATAATGATATTTATTTTTTTATCTTCTGGTACTTTAAAACTATACATCCTATTTCCCTGCACTTTCTAGTAATTGTTCTTGTTCATAAGTTTCTTTATCTAAACGTTTAAACCATGGATACCATAATAAAGGTCCAATTATAAATTGTAATATTAAATGTAATACGATAATTGAAACGCTTCCTTGAAATGCAGCGTATAACCCAATTGGCATACCAAATACTGGTGCAACACCACTGAAAACACTAACAATACCTAACTTAATGCAGATATAAGATATCAATAAACATATTGAGTTATTTGTAATTAGAGGAATTGCTAGTTTAAAATTTAATACTAAAGGTGTACCAAATACTACTGGTTCACCTATACCAAATAAAATAGGCACTAATCCAATTTTACCAACTTCACGATATTGTTTACTTTTTGCTCTTAACATTAATAACACTAGTCCTAAAGATGTTCCTCCCCAAGTAATAATACTAAAGAAAGCATAACCTGTGATATTCGGTAATGGGTTACCAGCAGCAAGTGCAGTTAAGTTTTCCGCATCCATTGCCATCCATAAAGCTTGAACAACTGGCATGGTAACATTCGTTCCATGGATGCCAAAGAACCATAATAATTGGCAAATTAATGATATAACAATCATTGCAGTAATATTTCCACCAATTCCTTGCAATGGTCCTTGAATAATGGAATAAATAAATTGATTCATACTTCCATAAGATGTTATACTAAACAACCAATTAATCATGATAAATAAAATTGCAATTAAAATAGTTGGAACTAATGATGCAAAGATATTTGATACCATCGGTGGTACACTTGCAGGCATCTTTATTGTTAAATTTCTGCGTTTAATCTCTAAGTATAATCTTGCTGATACTAAACCAACAATCATTGCAGAAAATACACCTTGAGCGCCTAACCAAGTTGCTGGAATCGCTGTAACACCATCTGTGGTTGTATCAAGCGGTGTAATAATTAAGAAGCATAATAACGAAATAATACTTGCAGATATACCATCTTCTTCAGGTTCTAATCTTTTTACTAATTGATATGCTATTAATACAACTACATATAGTGACATAGCACCAATCGTGATATTATTTATTTTTAGAAACATTGGTGAATAAGCAGCTAAGAATGATAAAGCAGACACTGTAGATGGAAGTACTGCTAATAATACAGCTATTGATCCAACAAATATAACACCTAGCGTACCCATCATAGCACTTGAAATAACTTGTAAATATGCACTACTACCTAAACGATCAAAAAATGGTTGGGATTTTTCAAAAAAACCTATTAATTTATTCTTCATTTTCATTTTCCTCTCTCACTATCATTTTTTATAACTTTCACTCACATTCTCGGCCTTGAAATATATATGGTTATTTGTTACAATTCATATTATAAAGGCCATTATTCCATTTAAAAATACTAAAAATTTATTAAGAGACTATCAAAATTTAATATTTCAAAGGAGATTATATGAATTATCAAGAATTGGAAGCATATTTGTATAGCAATCATACTGTTTCAACAGTAGATGAAAATACTGTTTTTCAACATTTCATTTTAAATCATGATATAGTTCCTTACAATAATGAATATCTAACTATTTTAGGTTCTGATAGAGATTTTCATGGAGTAAATCATATCATAAGTGTTCATGAAAGAAATTGTCCTAAGATACCAATGCATATTTATCATTATATAAAAATCAATTATGTATATCATGGTAACATCACTATTCAATTGGAGGATAAAAAATTGCTTTAAATAAAGGCGATCTTATTATCATAGACAAACATGTTCCTCACGAAAT
>ENA-OQHL01001580-OQHL01001580.1-human-gut-metagenome-genome-assembly--contig:-NODE-1580-length-11141-cov-2.001907_pt1 | contig 11141 bp, 9 predicted proteins | sample MGYA00242565_ERZ504723 | MGnify/ENA primary metagenome ERZ504723 (study PRJEB26092, sample SAMD00036211) | human gut metagenome | host: Homo sapiens | study: EMG produced TPA metagenomics assembly of...
CCCAGCCCCTTAATTTTTTCTCTCAACTGTCCGCAGGCATCTGACACAGCCATTCCCGTTACATAAGTGGTTGCAGAAGCATAGGAACCTGAATCATAGGGAGAAATATCCGTATCCACACCAAACACTACAATATTTTCCAGTTCCGTTTCCAACACATCTGCTGCCATCTGGGCCAAAATCGTATCACAGCCGGTTCCCATATCCGTAGCGCCAAGACTCAGCGTATAGGAGCCGTCCTCCCCCAGCTTGATGGTTGCGCCGCCTACATCCACGCCTGCAATGGCAGAACCCTGCATGGCCAGAGCAACCCCTACACCGCGGACTTTTCCATTGCCCATATCCCGGCGGGGATATTTTTCGTCCCATCCCATCATGGCTTTTGCCTTTTCCATACATTGATCCAGCGTACAGCTGGTTACCCATGGACTTCCGTCGTATCCGATAAATTTTCCGCCTTCTTTTGACATATTGATTTCCCGGAAACGCACGGGATCCATATTCATCTGCTCTGCCAGTTCATCCACGGCCGATTCCACAGCAAAGATTCCCTGGGTCGCCCCGTAACCCCGGTAAGCGCCTGCAGACATATGGTTCGTATACACCACGTCATAAGCAAAACGGTATGCTTCTGTATTTCCGTACATGCCAAGAGGCTTGTGCCCGGACAGCCCTACCGTTGTAGGACCGTGCTCTCCATACGCACCGGTATTGGATAACGTATAAATATCAATCGCTTTTAAAATCCCCTGCTCATCAGCGCCCAGACGCACAGACACTTCCATTTCATGACGAGGGGAAGAACAAATCTGGGACTCATATCTGGAAAAAATCATTTTTGCCGGACGTTTTGTTTTCAAGGTTACAAGAGCCGGATACACTTCTGCTACCGAAGTCTGCTTGGCTCCGAAGCCTCCGCCGATTCTGGGCTTAATAACTCTTACATTAGAAGCGCCGATACCCAGGGCACGTCCCAAAATTCTCCGGATATGAAAAGGCACCTGAGTGGAAGCCACCACATTCAGTCTGCCGAAATAATCCAGATACGTATAGGCGCGGAAAGTCTCCATCATGGCCTGCTGATTGGCTTTTGTATGATAGGTTTTCTCCACCACATATTTACATTCTTTTAGCACAGCATCCACATCTCCCAGCGTTTCCACCTTAGATGCACAGAGATTCCTCTTATTGTCCGCCCCCACAGGCACCTTGGATTCCCAGTTTTCTTCCGGGTGCAGCAGCACCGGATTATCTTTCGCCTTATGAAAATCCAGTACGGGCTCCAGAAGTTCATAGCGCACTTTGATGATTTTCATGGCCTTGTCTACTGCTTTTTCTGTTTCACCTGCCACAATGGCCACCGCATCTCCCACAAACCGGATATGACGGTCCAGAATCAGACGGTCATAAGGGCTCAGTTCGGGATAAGTCTGTCCGGCAAAGGTAAATCTCTCCTGAGGCACGTCTTCATAAGTAAGAATACAGGCAATGCCCGGCACTTTTTTGCCGCCTCCGTGCGGATTTCTTCAATCATGGCATGGGCATGGGGACTTCTTAAAACCTTTACAATCAGACAGTCCTTTGGAGCCAGGTCATCGGTATACACCGGTTGTCCCGTTACCAGAGCCTCTGCGTCTTTCTTTTTCACAGGCTGATTTACATAACTCATTTCTGCGCGCCTCCTTCCTTTTATACTGCAAAAACTTCAAAATACTTCTGGTCTGTCCCATAAAGCCGGAGCAGCGGCACAGATTTCCTGCCAGATATTCGTGAATCTCTTCCTCAGAAGGGTCTTCCAGTTCTTTCAGCATGGCAAACACATTCATAATAAAACCGGGATTGCAAAAGCCGCACTGTTCTGCGCCCTCCCCTGCAAGAAAATCCCCAAATTCTTTCGCTTCTTCCTGCATGCCTTCCAGCGTTACCACATGCTTTCCTTCTGCTCTTGCTGCCAGCATACTGCAGGAAAGAACCGGCCTTTCTTCCATTAATACCGTACACAGCCCACAGTTTGCCGTCTCACAGCCGCGCTTTACGCTATAGCAGCCTAAACTCCGCAGCACATCTAAAAGCAGCGCATCCGGCTCTGCCTGTATCTGTGTTTTTTTCGCCATTCAGCCAGAATTTAATTTCCATTGTCCATACCTCCTGCTGCCAACAGCGCCCGTTTCACCAAAACGCCCACCAGATGGCTTCTGTATTCCTTAGAAGCGCGCATATTGCCTCCTGTTTTCACCCTTTCCTTTGCATACTGTGCAAAAGAAACTGCGGCCTGCTCCTGCGCTTTTAAATCTTTGCTGCAAAAATCTTTTAAAATCCCCTGTTCATCCTGAACCAGTCCGGCTCTTTGGGGACAGGCTCCCACAACTGCCCGTGCTTCCCCGTCTGCAAAAAGTCCCACACAGCAAGTCAGCACCGGGAAATCCGTACTGCTGTTTCGCTGGCTGAGATAAACCGTTTTTATCGGTCTTTTCTTCACAATCACCCGAACCAGAATATCTCTGTCCGGCTTTTTCTTTGCGAAATCTTCCAAAGGCACAATTCCGCCTTTATACAGTTCCACGTAAGAATCCATAGCCAGGAACATGGTCAGCACATCAGAAAATCCATATCTGCCAAAAATGCTGCCCCCCACAGTGGCACAGTTGCGAAACTGCACTCCCACAATATGGCGCAGACTCTCTTTCACGGCTCCCTGTGTGTACCCTTCCAGCCCTTTATGGGTTTCCAGGGTTCTCAAAGATGTCATGGCTCCGATACGGAACTCCTCTTCTGTTTCTTCTATCATATCCAGGTCCAGTCCGGACAGGTCAATGGCTGTACTGATATTGCGGTTTCCCATTTTCAGCCAGACCATACCACCAAGTACGCAGGCGGTTTTCTTCTGATTTAACAGATATGCCTCTTCCAGGTCTTTTACCTTTACATACTCTTTAATCTTTAACATTGGTTTTTCCTCTCTGATTTTACATTTAACTCCAGTATAATACAGAGATTTTAGAAGTGGCAAGTATTTTCTCTTTCCTTTTTGCGAAAGTCGTATTAAAATGAATACAGTCTATGTCTGTTTTTTGCAGATACAGAGGAAAAGAAGGAGATTTTGAACATGTCACATACTACTGATTTGGGAAAAGACAGAATTCCCATTCTGGTTCTGAAACTGGCCATTCCCTCCATGATTGCCCAGTTTGTTACGGTTTTGTACAGCATTATTGACCGTATGTTTATCGGAAATATTCCGAAAATCGGGGACGCTGCGCTGGCCGGCGTAGGGGTCTGCGGCCCTATTGTCACTTTACTGACTTCTTTTGGCACGCTCATTGGCCTGGGCGGTTCTATCCTCATGACCATGCGCATGGGTGCCGGAAGGAAAAAACAGGCGGAGTCCATACTGGCTCACAGCTTCGCCCTGCTGGTGGTTTTTTCTGCGGTGCTGACCGTACTGTTTCTGGTCAGTAAACGGTATTTGCTAAACTGGTTCGGGGCAAGCCCTGCAACCTTTCCCTATGCTGACTCCTACCTGACGATTTATACGGCAGGAACCTTTTTTGCCCTGCTGGCCATCGGGCTGAATTATTTTATTACCTGCCAGGGCTTTCCGGCCATAGGCATGATAACCGTTCTTATCGGAGCCGTTACCAATATCATTCTGGATCCGGTTTTTATCTTCGTTCTGGATATGAAAGTTGCCGGAGCAGCCATTGCCACCGTTATCGCGCAGTTTGCCTCCTGCGCCTTTGCTTTTTGTTTCCTCACAGGGAAGAAAATTCCCATAAAGATTACGCGGCTTCGGAAGAAGACATTTTCTCCCCTGATTGTGAAAAAAATTATTGGTCTGGGAATTTCCCCGTTTCTGATTCTGGCTACGGACAGCGTGATTATCATTGTACTGAATACCGTTCTTCAGAAATACGGCGGCCCTAAAGAGGGCGATATTCTCATTACCTGCGCCACCATTGTCCAAAGCTACATGATGCTGATTACCGGTCCCATGCTGGGAATTTCCAGCGGCACCCAGGCCATTTTAAGCTACAATTACGGAGCCAGAAACATAAAACGTGTAAAGAAAGCGGAAAAATATGTCTTAATTCTCTGCCTGTGCTTTACCACGCTGATGTTCCTGCTTTCCAGAATCGTGCCGGAATACTTTATACGGATTTTCACCAAAGATGCCCTGCAGCTGCAGCTTTGCACTTGGGGAATCGGTGTTTTCACCCTGATGATTATCCCCCTCAGCTTCCAGTACGTCTTTGTGGATGGGTTTACCGCTCTTGGAAGAAGCAAAACAGCCCTGGTACTTTCCCTCTGGCGAAAGGGAGATTACATGCTTTTTACCATTGTACTTCCCATCTTCTTTGGAGCCAAAAGCGCCTTTTATGCCCAGCCTCTTGCAGACGGTATCGGCGCTGTCATGTCCACCATTGCGTTTCTGTTGATTTTTCGGAAACATCTGGAAAAACGGGAAGCACAGCCTTGAGTGTTTCTCTTTTCCTTGCGTCATAATTTTGTTATTTGACTGATATATTATTTTGCTGTATATTATTTTCAAATTCTACCAAACAGGAGGTCTTGTTTATGGCAAAACAGTTCTCAAAAAAATTATGCCCTGCTGCTTTTCACCATGGGATTTCTCTTTTTGTCCGCCTGCGGCAAGGATAAAGAGGCCCAGGAGGAAGCGGAGCTGGATGCAGTATCCGCTTCTGTAAGCGGTACATTAACCAGCTTCACGGGCTCTGAACTTTCTCTGAAAACAGATAAGGGAGAAAAACTGACTTTTGACAACTGCTCTGACGCCAGCCTGGAACTGGAAAACGGCATTATTCCCGGCAACAGCGTTACCATTGGTCTATGTGGGCGCAGTAACCGACGGGGATGCCAGCAAGGCAAAGGTACGGAAAATTATCTCTACAGATGACAATTCCGGTGTCCTGAACCTGGCTGAAAAGGCAGAGGAAAACCTGACCGGTATCAGCGGCTCTGCTATTACCAGCGAAGACGAAGGACAGGACGAACCGGCAAGCGGCGTATCCGTAGAACAGACCAGCGGCACCGGCACCATTGTCAGCAGTGTAAACGTCCGGGCCGATGCGCAGAGCGGTTCTGAAATTCTGGGACAGTTAGACGGAGGAGCTTCTGTAAGAGTTACGGGTATCTGCGAGAATGGCTGGTATCGGATTATTTATGAAAATCAGACAGGATATGTATGGCAGGATTACATTTCCTATTGACGAAAAGAGGCTGCCGCATGCAGTGTACAGCAATCCGAAATCTTCTTGCTATACACTGAATGCGGCAGCCTCTTTTTCTTTACTATTTCTGAAACAGTACGTGAAGCTGTCCCGCACTGTCGTATACAATTTCCGTTTCCACACGGTAAATCTTTTTGATAAATTCTGCAGTCAATACTTCCTGGGGAGTTCCCTGCCCCACGATTTCCCCGTCCTGAAGCACATACAGCCGGTCACAGAACATGGCAGCTATATTTAAATCATGAACAGCGGAAATCACCGTAACCTTCAGATTTTTCACAATCTTCATCAACTGTATCTGATGGGTAATGTCCAAATGATTGGTAGGTTCATCCAGTATCAGACAGGGCGTCTGCTGTGCCAGGGCTCTTGCCAGAATCACTCTTTGCTGCTCTCCTCCCGACAAAGTAGAAAAACTCCGGTTCGCAAAACCTTCCATTTCCACGGTCTCAAGGGCCTTTTGGGCTATCTGAAAATCTTTGGCATTGTCTCTTTCCATGGTCTTTTTGTGAGGCGCTCTTCCCATAAGCACCACTTCCATAACGGAAAAATCAAAATTGTAATAATTGTGCTGTGCCACCACAGCCATTTTTTTTGCTGAATTCCGGATACTGATACCGGAAAGTTCTTCTCCGTCCAGAAAAACCTGTCCTGCATGAGGCTTTAAAATGCGGTAAATACACTTTAAAAGCGTGGATTTTCCACTTCCGTTTGGCCCTATGATTCCAATAAATTCTCCGGTGTTTCCGTTTATGCTGACCCCTTTTAAAATCTCCTGTGCCCCATAAGACAAGCGGATATTTTCCGTTGAAAGATTCATTCCCGTCCACCTCCGAATCCATAGGATTTCCTTGCCATAAGGTAAATAAAGCAGGGCGCTCCAATCAGAGAAATCAGAATACTCACCGGAAGTTCTGCGTTTTTCAGGATAATTCTGCACACTACATCTGCCCAGATAAGAAACACCGCCCCGGAAAGAGCGCTTAAGGGAATCAGCCTTTTGTGGTCTGTTCCAAAGAGCATACGCATGGCATGGGGAATCACCAGCCCTACAAAACCTATCATACCTGCCGCACATACCGTAAAGCCTACCATAAGCGCAGACAGCAGCATACAAAAAATTCTGGTTGTATGCAAATCCGTTCCCAGCGTAATGGCCGTTTCATCGCCTAACAGCATAAGGTTCAGCTTCCGGTACTGACTCCAGAACACAGCAGAGATAACCAGTATCATGGGCAGCAGTATCCGGATATTGTCCCAGTCTGCAGAAGCCAGACTTCCCATACTCCAGTATGTAATTTCTGCCGTAGCGTTTTTATCCTGGGCAATATAGATAATGAAGTTGGCAAAAGCCGCGCAGACCGAACTCACAGCCATACCTGCCAGAATCAGTTTTCCGGCATTTGACCGGCCTCCCATGCCGGATATAAACAAAACTGCAAAAGAAGCCAGCACAGCCCCTGCAAAGGCCAGAATACCTACCGCATTGTCACCAAGAGCGGAACCAACTCCCAGCATAATGGCCAGCGCCGCTCCCAGATAAGCCCCCGGAAGATACCCCCCAGTACATAAGGGTCTGCCAGCGGATTTTTTCACCACAGCCTGCATAACAACACCGCAAATGGAAAGTGCCATTCCTACCGCAGCAGCCAAAAGAACTCTGGGAAACCGTATGAGCCATACCACATCATGCACAGCTCCCCGGATCGACTCGGACAGAGCATCTATATGAAAAATTTCGTAAAAAATAACGCGATACACTTCTTTTATAGAAATATCTGCATTTCCAAACGTAATGGAGGCCAGTATTGAAAATACCAGCCCGCCACCAATGCAAGGACAGCCACCCTATAAGCAGAAGTTTTTAAGCCCTTCTTTGTCACAGCACCTGCACCTCTATTCTCCTAATTTCAAATCCGGATAAAGTCCTTTTGCAATGGTTTCAATACCGTCCTGTGTCCTTGTTGCACTGGCATACATTTCGCTGAGCATAATGGGTACCACTCTCTGATTTTTCACTGCATCCAGACTTGCATAAGTCTCGTCCTCCAGGAGTACATTCAGCTTTTCCTGCTTCACCGTTTCCGGGTCATCTCCGGAATATGGCATATATACTACAAAAATCACATCCGGATTGGCGGTAATCACATCTTCTTTTCCGAGAGAAGAACCATCCGGATTCGCCAGTGTTCCCCCAAGCTGTGTTACCATATCTCCCGCAAGAGAGTCCTGTCCATAATTGGTAAATCCGTCCTTTCCTGATTCCAGTACCAGCACGGAAGGCTTTTCCGTCTCTCCCTTTGTCTCCTCTTTCACGGTTGCTATGGTATCCTTCATTTCATTTACAATTCCTTCCGCCTTATCCTGTACATCGAAAATCTTTCCCATGTTCAGAATATCCGTATATTCATTCTCCAGAGATTTTTCTGCCACTGCCGTGTTGCTGCTGATGTATACATTCGTTCCCTTGTCAATCCATTCCTGTGCGTCTCCCAGTGTTTTGTCTCCGAAAAGAGAACTCCAGGAAAAAATCATATCCGGCTCCAGCATGGTAACGGTTTCCTTAGAGGGTGTAAATTCATCTAAATATTTCACCTTGGAAAAAGCGGATTTCTGTGCTTCGGGAACCTCATTGTCCAGACCTGCCGTGGCCGCAAGATGGTCTTCCAGCCCCAGCTCCAGCATGGTTTCTATACAGCCCTGATACACAGCCAGCACTTTTTCAGGCGCTTTTTCGTAAGTTGTGGAGTATTCCTTTCCATCTTTACCGTAAGTGGTAATCGTCAGCGGATATTCCGTCTTTTTCGTATTTTCTGTCTGTGGGTCTTCCTCTTTTGCGGAAGCACTGTTCTCTGCCTGGTTGTCTTCTTTAATACTTTCCGCGCTTCTTCTCTGTTCCTCTGTACTGTCGCTGCTGTTTCCCTGGCAGGCAGTCATTCCCATTGTCATACCTGCGGCCAGTAAAATGGCGGTCACTTTGCTGCATACTGCTTTTTTCTTCATTGTCGTACTGCTCCTTTCGCCTTTCCATCCGCGTAAACGAAAAGGCCTGCCTTTCCTGTAAAAAGAAAAACAGACCTTTTCTTCCGCAAATCCCTCGCCTGCGGTTTTATAGATGTGCACTTTTACCCGGAAGTTTCATTTTTTTCTGCCAAGCAGGTCTCCTGACTTACAGCTCCTCATCTGCTTCTGCCTTCTCACATATTTGTATGCAATGGCGTCTCTGAAGCAGACTCCCTGTTTACAGTGGCCGGACCGTCGAAGATTCTCACTTCGTTCCCTTTTCAGATAATTTCGCAAAATTATTCACTCAACAGAACCATTCTTTGTTTAAACATCCTTAATCTAACACATTCCGGCAAAAGTTGCAAGAAAGTTAAAGAATTTCGATTCCCGCCTTTTCACAGGCTTTCAATGTCTCTTCATCCCAAAGAGAGGCCTGTACCTCTCCCACATGGGCTTTTTTCAGAAGCAGCATACAAATCCGGGACTGTCCGATACCGCCGCCAATGGTCAGAGGCAGTTTTCCCTCCAGCAGCATTTTGTGGAAAGGAAGATTTCTTCTGTCATCACAGCCTGCTTTGGTAAGCTGCTCATCCAGGGCTTTTTCGTCCACACGAATTCCCATGGAAGAAATCTCCAGCGCACACTGCAGAGGTTCGTGCCAGAAGAGAATATCACAATTTAATTTCCAGTCGTCATAATCCGGCGCTCTTCCGTCATGTTTCTGCCCTGAGGCCAGCACATCTCCAATCTGCATAATGCACACGGTTTTATGCTCTTTTGTATAGGCATTTTCCCTTTCCTTTGGTGTGAAATCAGGGTATAAATCTTCCAGTTCCTGTGTGGTAATAAAAGAAACTTCTCTGGAAAGCTCTGTGTCCAAATGCTCATACTGGTATTTAATTTCATCCAGGGCATTACAGATGGCACCCACAATACGATTCACTGTATTTTTCAGGTATTCCGGATTCCGGTCTTCTCTGGTAATGATTTTTTCCCAGTCCCACTGGTCTACATAAACAGAATGCAGATTATCCAGTTCTTCATCCCTGCGTACTGCGTTCATGTCGGTGAGAAGTCCCTTACCTACATGAAAATCGTAACGGTACAGCGCCATACGTTTCCATTTCGCCAGAGAATGTACCACCTGTGCATTTACTCCTGCGTCCGGAATATCAAAGGTAACCGGGCGTTCCACGCCATTTAAGTCGTCGTTCAGACCAGAAGCCGGGTCTACAAACAGCGGCGCAGTCACCCTCTTTAATTTCAGTGCCATACACAGCTTTTTCTGCATAAGATTTTTAATGGCACCGATTGCTTCCTGCGTTTCGTATCTGGATAAACAGGACTGATAATTTTCCGGTATGATTACTTTTCCCATGTGCTTTCCTCCTGTAAGATTTTACGTTTTTATAGCATTAAAATACTATGCTTAGTTTAATACAAAAATCAGGAGATGTAAATATGGAATTTTTCCATAATTACTTTTCTATCCCCAGATAGCTGTCCTCCATTTCCGCATCTCCTTCCAGCACCACAAGCCTTTCCAGCACAATCCCCGCTTCCCCCGCGTACACGGTAATACGGTTGAGGCCTTCTTGTAATGAAATTTCCATCTCTGCCACATGCTCCTGGTTCAGCACAGCGCGCTCCCAGGCAGCGCAGTCGTTATCTCCGCCTTTATACCTGCTGTCTGTAAGCACAAGCTTTTGTATCTCGCCGGCATTGCAGGAAATGCCCACCCGCAGCTCTCCTCCGTACATCAGCGGATTAGCCGGAGATGTAAAAAGGCGCAGCCTGCCTTTCCCTGCGCTCCTGCTCCAAAGCTCATAGGTCAGAGAAGGCGCGTGCAAATCTCCATCAAAGGCAGCTGTCACAGGAAATACCTTCATACCGCTTCCATATTTCCCAAAAATCCGTCAGCAAACCATATTCAGCGGCTTCGCCCTTATAGTCCCCGGCCTTTTTCTCCGCATAATTTACCGCGTCTATGGCAAAAAATCCCTTTCCTGCTTATGGCTGTATGCCCAGGCAGAGCAGGCAGTTCCTCTCTTTTCGCCCTTACACACACCGGAACCTTTTCTTCCCCTGCCACCACATAAAAAGTACAAGTCTTTTCCTCGCCAGACAGTTTTTCCCTGTCCACAGTCAGGAGAACACAGTCCTGTAAAGCTGTTTTTCCCTCTTTTTCAGAAAACAAAAGCCAGTCGCAGGTTTCTTTTATTTCCCAGCAGATTTCCCCCTGTCCTCCATTGGCAATCTCCAGTCCCACTTCTTTGCTGTTCTCCTCCAGAAAATCCTCAATAACCAGAGGAGTGGGAAAATACTGATTGGTAAAATGTGCTTCTTCATCCCAGCGGGATACCACCAGTCTGGGTGTCTGGGGCAGGCGCAGGACGTGGCGCACCGGATATCTCCAGTCCTCACTGTTCCAGTTGGTAAACCCGATGTGCAGCGCCATTTCCATACCTGCCCATTTTCCTTCTGCAAATGCGGCCATCTCCTGTGCCAGCGCTTCATCCCGCTCTATGCACTGCTCCATTTTCTCTCCCATCAGATTGGCAATGGCTTTTCCCTGACGCGCATAAAGATGGTTAAATCCTGCATATAAATGCATCTGCAGCAAATTCGCAGAAGCCGCCGCCGGATAGTAAACCATACTGTAATAAGCCTCTTCACAGCGTCTTCCTTTCAGCGCTTCTCTCAGCCTTTCATTGGTTTCCTCTAATTCCTCACACCGTTTCCGCATACGGCTGCCTTCCCGGTAATGTACCGGATGATAGACTTCACTGCTGCAGGATTCCGGACGGCGCAGATGATTCAACCGGATATATTCCTCCACCACATTTTTTATGCTGTTTCGTTCTTCAGGAGAGGTTTCCGGGCCAA
>ENA-OQHL01001581-OQHL01001581.1-human-gut-metagenome-genome-assembly--contig:-NODE-1581-length-11139-cov-3.220033_pt1 | contig 11139 bp, 8 predicted proteins | sample MGYA00242565_ERZ504723 | MGnify/ENA primary metagenome ERZ504723 (study PRJEB26092, sample SAMD00036211) | human gut metagenome | host: Homo sapiens | study: EMG produced TPA metagenomics assembly of...
AGAAGTATAGAAACCAGAAGATGCAACAACTCTGTCATCGTCATCTCTAATTTCTACTTTCTTAGCACCAGTGCCAGTGTAGATTGTAACTGTTGATTCTACATCAGTGTAAATGTAGTTACTTGGAGTTACAACATCACTAATATCAAGGCTGCTGCTACTAGAGCTTGAAGAAGAATCTACGTCAATAGTAACAGTTTCGTAAGAGTCTTCGTAACCTTCACCCTTTACGTAAAGGTAAACATAGAGTTTAGAAGTACCCTTTGAGCTCATTTTTACTTTACCGGTAAATACTCTGTTGCTACCATCTTCATCGTAGTCAGAAACAACAACGTCTTCATCATTAAAGTTGTTAGTAATCTTAACCTTAGAAATATCAGACTTAGTTGTAATAGTAAGTTTAGCATAGTCATTCTTGCTTAAAGATGTACTAGCTGTCTTTAATTTAACCATATAGTCAGACTTGTAAGATGAGCTACTAGAGCTTGAATTACTAGAACTTGAGTTATCACTGCTTGAGCTGTTAGAACCGGCAGCTTTAACAATAATAGATGCTGACTTTGAAGAATTAGCATTATTAGAGAAGGCTGTTCCGTTACCAGGCTGAGCCTTTACTGTAGCTACAGTTTCTGATGAACCGGAATTAGTAAATGTATGACGGCATTGGAATGTTCTTGTACCGTCTGAGTTAGATGTATATTCATTTACATCTTCGTAAACATTACCAGTTGAGGCATCAGCAAATCTAACAACTGCTGTATTAGCATCAGCAACTGCTGTAAATGTAACAGCATTACCGGAATCAACAACACTTGTGTTTACAGCAAGTGAAGATACTGTAAGGTTATCTGCTGATGTTGTTGTGCTAGTGTTAGTATTAGTATTTGTGTTAGTGTTAGTATTGCTTGAGCTGTTATTAGTTGTAGAGCTTGTTGTAATATGTACACTTCTTGTGTCATTATCCCAAGTTACAGTAGCACCAATAGATTCAGCAAGCATACGAATAGGCATTAATGTTCTGTTGTTTTTATTAATAGAAGCAGTATCGAAAGTCTGCTTAACACCATTAATATAAACTATCTTAGAACGCATTGTATGAGCAATAGTAACGCCTTCTCTTGTGAATGTAAGTGTTTCAGTTTTTGAGTTCCAATCAATAGTAAGACCCAAAGCATCACAAGTTGTACGAATAGGCACGTAAGTTCTATTCTGGAAAATCTGTGGCTGGGCATCATTAGCTGCAAAAGTAATAGCCTTGTTGTTAAGGTAAACAGGGACTACTTCTGTTGCTCCAAATGATATTGATGGGAAGCAAAGTGTAGTTACCATCATTAAAAACGAAAGTAACAACCCAGTTAATCTTTTCATAAAAATTCCTCCCTGAAAAAAGATTATTGAATAGTTTCAATCTCTGTTATTATACCATAAATTTAGGTGCTTTTCCAATTTTGCATTACGTTTTAATAAATTTGTAATACTGAAAAATTTTGGTACTTTATGTAATATTTTGTGAACTTTATTACTAATGTGTTAAATAAAAAAGTCCCAGAGATATTACCTCTAGGACTTTTGGATTTCTTAGATAATTATGTTTAATATTATCGTTTATTTTGCCTAGAGCAAGTGTAATAATAATTGCAATATGCAAATCAAAAATTATGTATTAGATACCGTAAGTTTCTCTGTACTTCTTCATAGCTTCAAGGTGTTCCTTGCCGTCAATAGTACCGTCTTCAATGGCTTCAATAATATCAACTACTGTAACGATAGGGTATACTCTGATACCAAATTCATCATAAACTTCCTGTACTGCTGACTTTTCGCCTTTGCCTTTTTCCATTCTATCAACAGAAATAATAACAGCATTTACATTTACATCAGCTGTAGCTTTAAGAAGTGGGAGAGTTTCTCTGATTGCTGTACCGGCAGTAATAACATCTTCAATAATAGTTACATTATCGCCGTCTTTCATCTTGTAGCCTACCATTACGCCACCTTCGCCATGGTCCTTAGCTTCTTTTCTGTTGAAGCAATAGTTCATAGAACGACCAGTTTCGTTGTAAACAGCAATAGCAACACTAACAGCAAGAGGAATACCCTTGTATGCTGGACCATAAAGTACATCAGAGTCAATACCGTTTTCAGCAAGACATTGAGCATAGAATTCGCCTAACTTAGCAATATGTTCGCCAGTCTTGTAGTTACCAGTGTTAATGAAGTAAGGAGCTTTTCTGCCACTTTTAAGAGTAAATTCGCCAAAAGTAAGAACTCCTGCATCACACATAAACTTAATAAAATCTTTCTTGTAACTCATTTTTTTACCTCCGAAAAATATGAAAACAAATCCAAAAAATTTATACAATTTTGACAATGGATTGTTCTCTCAATTTAAAATTTCAAATCTTCATTATTATACAACAATCTTCATTTTAATACAAGCATAGATAAACAATTATATAATTTTGTCTATTTCGACTAAATTATTTCATTTTAAACGAAGTTTTTTTACAAATCTGCTTTTCATTTTTTGCAAAATGTGGTATTATTACGTTAAGGATACATAAAATTTTTTGGAGGTGTTTATTATGTATGTTTCTGAAAGAATGACAAGATACCCTGTCACTGTAATGCCTAATTACTCTGTTTCTAAGGCTTATCAGATTATGACTGAAGGTCACTATTCTCAGCTCCCAGTTGTAGATAGTGACAACAAATTAATTGGTCTTGTAACTGAAAAGCTTTTAGCAGAGGTAAATCCTTCAAGCGCTACTTCTTTAAGTGTTTATGAAATCAACTATCTTTTAAGTAAAACAAAAGTTCAGGATATAATGAAAACTGGTATTTTCAAGATTAATAAAGACGCATTAATTGAAGATGCTGCAATTATTATGAAAGAAAATAGAATAAGTTCACTTCCTGTTGTTGAAGGAGATAATTACTTAGCTGGTATCATCACAAGAACAGATATATTCAAAGCATTTATTGATATTATGGGGGTTAAAGCTACTGGCACAAGAATTGCAATTACTACTGAAGATAAAGTAGGTGTTTTGGCTGACATCACTAGTATTTTAGCTCAACACAATATTAATATACGAAATATTACTGATATATCTGAAAACGGCAAATCAGAAATTACTATTAAGGTTCGTAGCCTTGATGCAACTGCTGCTGTAGAAGATATTAAGGCAAAAGGCTATAACGTAACTTCTGTTATAACAGTTCATTAAATTATAATAAAACAAAAATTTAGGGTAGCATTAATTTATAGTGCTACCCTTTTATTATTTGTATGTGATAATGATTTATACTTGATTTATGTGTAATACATTTTTTCACAGCAAAAAAGCACACAAAAAATGTGTGCTTTTTCTAGTTATATTATATAACTTTAAATTAGTTTAATTCAGCAAAGAACTTGATTGTTCTAACCATCTGGCTAGTGTATGAGTTTTCGTTATCATACCAAGAAACAACCTGAACTTCGTATAAATCATCAGCAACCTTGTTAACCATTGTCTGAGTTGCATCGAATAATGAACCGTAAGTGATACCAACGATATCAGAAGAAACGATTTCATCTTCGTTGTAACCGAAAGAATCAGACTGAGCAGCCTTCATAGCAGCATTGATACCTTCAACAGTTACATCAGTACCCTTAACAACAGCAGTAAGGATAGTAGTAGAACCAGTTGGAACTGGAACTCTCTGTGCAGAACCAATTAACTTACCGTTAAGTTCTGGAATAACTAAACCGATAGCCTTAGCAGCACCAGTTGAGTTAGGAACGATATTAACTGCAGCAGCTCTTGATCTTCTTAAATCGCCCTTTCTCTGTGGACCATCAAGAGTCATCTGGTCACCAGTGTAAGCATGAATAGTAGTCATGATACCAGCCTGAATTGGAGCAAATTCGTTAAGAGCCTTAGCCATAGGAGCTAAGCAGTTAGTAGTACAAGAAGCAGCAGAAATAATCTTGTCATCAGCTGTTAATGTATTTTCGTTTACGCTGTAAACAATTGTTGGTAAATCGTTACCAGCAGGAGCAGAAATAACAACCTTCTTTGCACCAGCAGTGATGTGTGCAGAAGCCTTTTCCTTAGAAGTGTAGAAACCAGTACATTCGAGTACAACGTCAACATCTAAGTCGCCCCATGGAAGCTTAGAAGCATCAGCTTCCTTGTAGATTTCGATTTCCTTACCGTTAACAACGATAGAAGATTCCTTTGCTTCTACAGTACCATTAAACTTACCCTGAGTTGAATCGTACTTTAATAAGTGAGCTAATACTCTAGGTGCAGTTAAGTCGTTGATAGCAACAACTTCGTAACCTTCAGCAGCAAACATCTGTCTGAAAGCAAGTCTACCAATACGACCAAAACCATTAATAGCAACTTTAACCATTTTAAATTCCTCCTGAAATATTAAAAAAATTTATAGTCATTGTTATAAATATAACAAACTATTACAATCCATCATACCAAATAACAACCTAACTTAAATGTATTATATCACAATCAATTTTATTTTAAAATACTTTTTTTACAAAATATGACTTTTTTTTTCACTTTTATGCACAAGTGACACAATAGATATAGCTAATCCAGCAGCACTTATCAATAAAGCTAAACTACTTACAACAAGACTCACAACTTTCATAACAATACCTCCAATTTTAGTAGATATAAATATCCATATTTTGTTAATATTTAACATAACATCAGCAAGTAGCAAGGATTTACTTGCTACTTACCGATACTACACTAATTTTACTTAAAATACTGAACACCTGAAAGGAATATCTTCTGGTCCTTTTCGCCAGGAACATTCTTAAATACTCCGTCGCCCATTCTTTCTGAATGACCCATCTTACCTAATACTCTACCATCTGGGCTTGTAATACCTTCAATAGCATATAATGAACCATTAGGATTATATCTAATGTCAAATGTAGGATTTCCATTAGGGTCAACATACTGAGTTGCAATCTGATTATTTTCAGCTAAAGCCTTAATAACAGCTTCATCAGCCATAAATCTACCTTCGCCATGAGAGAAAGCAACCTTATGGATATCGCCTACATTACTATTCCAAAGCCATGGTGACTTGTTAGAAACAATCTTAGTATCAGCAAGGCAAGAAATATGTCTACCAATAGTGTTGAATGTAAGAGTTGGGCTATTTTCTTCCATATCTCTAATTTCACCAAATGGTACAAGACCAAGCTTAATAAGAGCCTGGAAACCATTACAAATACCAAGCATAAGACCATCTCTGTTCTTAAGTAAGTCCATAACAGCTTCTTTAACCTTTGGATTTCTAAATACAGCAGCAATAAACTTACCAGAACCTTCTGGTTCATCACCGGCACTAAAGCCACCAGGAATCATAATAATCTGACTATTATGAATCATATCAACCATCTTATCAATAGATTCTTCAAGCCACTGTGTCTTAAGGTTTGTAACTACTAAAGTATCTGCAACTGCACCAGCCTTTTCAAAAGCTCTCTTTGTATCGTATTCACAGTTATTACCAGGGAATACAGGTATAAGAACTCTAGGAGCTGCTATACCCTTACCTGAGAATTTCTTTTCAACAACATTAAATGGTTTAATTTCAATGTCAGCCTTCTTCACATCTTCAAGATACTTTGTTGGGAATATCTTTTCAAGAGGCTTAATCCATACATTAAGTGCTTCATCAAGGTCAATAGTAACACCATTAGCCACAATATTCTTTTCTGAAGTAGTATTACCAATAACTGCAAAATTATAACCAGCAAAAAGTTTTTCAGCTTCTGCCTTATCACAAGCTAATTCGAGAACAAAGCTACCATAGTTGTAATTAAATAAATCTTCTTCGTTAATTACAGCACCAATATCGTTACCAAAAGCCATCTTAGTAACAGCAGCAGCAATACCACCAACACCTATTGTAGCAGCAGAAACAATCTTACCTTCTTTTACAAGTTCACTAATCTTAGCAAAATTCTTCTTAAGTTCATCAAATACAGGTAAATCATTTTCATCATAAGAAACATTAACCTTAACGATTGTATTACCAGCATTCTTGAATTCTGGTGAAATAACATTGTACATCTTAACTGGGTCAACAGCAAAAGATACAAGTGTTGGAGGAACATCTAAATCCTTAAATGTACCAGACATACTGTCCTTACCACCAATAGCAGCTGTACCAAGTTCCATCTGTGCAAGATAAGCACCAAGTAAAGCACTAAATGGCTTACCCCATCTATGAGAGTCTTCGCCAAGTCTTTCAAAATATTCCTGGAAAGTAAGTCTTACGCTATCGTAATCACCACCACCAGCTACAATCTTAGCAACTGATTCAATAACTGCATAAACTGCACTATGGAATGGACTCCATTTTGCTACAGTAGGATTATAACCATAACTCATTAATGTACCAGTAGTTGTTTCACCCTTTAATAATGGGATTTTTGCTGCCATAACTTCAGCAGGTGTCATCTGATTCTTACCACCAAAAGGCATAAGAATTGTACCAGCACCAATTGTTGAGTCAAATCTTTCAACAAGGCCCTTCTGACAAGCTACATTAAGCTGTGAAAGATTTTCAAGCCACTGAGCCTTTAAGTCAGACTTATTTTCAATCTTTTCTGGCTTATTTGCCGGTTCTTCAACATAAATATCTGTGTTCTGAACAGCACCATTTGTATCGAGGAAATCTCTTGAAATATTTACAATATCATTTCCATTCCAGAACATCTTTAATCTTCTGTCATCTGTAATCTTTGCTACAACTGTAGCCTCAAGGTTTTCTTCATTAGCATATTTAATGAAACTATCAGCCTTGTCAGCCTTTACAACAACTGCCATTCTTTCCTGAGATTCTGAAATAGCAAGTTCTGTACCGTCAAGACCTTCATATTTCTTTGGAACTAAGTCAAGATTAATTTCAAGACCGTCTGCAAGTTCACCAATGGCAACAGATACACCACCTGCACCAAAGTCATTACAACGTCTAATCATCTTGCTTACTTCTGGATTTCTAAATAATCTCTGTAACTTTCTTTCTGTAGGTGCATTACCTTTCTGTACTTCTGCACCACAAGTAAGAATAGAGTCCTCATCGTGTTCCTTAGAAGAACCAGTTGCACCACCACAACCGTCACGACCTGTGCGACCACCAGTAAGAATAATAATATCGCCAGCATCTGGACGTTCTCTTATTACATTTTCTTTCTTAGCTGCAGCAATAACTGCACCAATTTCCATTCTCTTTGCTACATAGCCTTCATCGTAGATTTCAGCTACCTGACCAGTTGCAAGACCAATCTGGTTACCATAAGAGCTATAACCATGAGCAGCAGATGTAACAATCTTTCTCTGAGGGAGCTTACCCTGTAATGTATCAGCCACTGGAACAGTTGGGTCGCCAGCACCTGTTACTCTCATTGCCTGATATACATAACTTCTACCTGAAAGTGGGTCTCTGATAGCACCACCAAGACAAGTTGCAGCACCACCAAATGGCTCTATCTCTGTTGGGTGGTTATGAGTTTCGTTCTTGAACATTACAAGCCAATCCTCTTCAACACCATCAACATCAACAGGAACTACAATACTACAAGCATTAATTTCTTCTGATTCATCAAAGTTATCTAACTTACCCTGTGCCTTTAATGCTCTCATACCTGTTGTGGCAATATCCATTAAGCAAACTGGCTTCTGTTCTCTACCAAGAGATTTCTTTTCATCAAGGTACATCTTGTAAACATTTTCTACAACTTCTTTATATTTACCGTCTTCAAATGTTACATCATTGATATGAGTTGCAAAAGTTGTATGTCTACAATGGTCTGACCAATATGTATCAATTACTCTAATTTCTGTAATTGTAGGATTTCTCTTTTCTGTGTCTTTAAAATACTTCTGACAGAATAAAATATCTGCCTCACTCATTGCAAGACCTAAAGACTTTCTATAATCAAGAAGTGCCTTTTCGTCCATATCAATAAAACCTTCAATAGTTTCAACTGTAGTTGGAATTGTAAGGTCCATTTTAAGTGTAGCAGGCTTCTCCATACTAGCTTTACGAGAGTCTACTGGGTTAATACAGTAGTGCTTAATCTTTTCAACATCTTCTGTAGATAACTTACCCTTTAAAACATATGTTTTAGCTGAAGCAACAACAGCCTTATCATCACCAGAAATAATCTGGATACACTGCATAGCAGAATCGGCTCTCTGGTCATACTGACCTGGAAGATATTCCATACTGAATGCTGTTTCATCTTCTGCCATTTCAAAAGTTTCGTTGTAGATATAATCAACAGGTGGTTCTGAGAAGATAGTCTTTGATGCTGCTTCAAAAACATCATCAGCTATATCTTCAACATCATATCTATTCAAAATTCTAAGACCAGTTAAATTTGTTAAACCTAAGTTTTCTTTAATATCAGCAAGTAACTGACTTGCCTCAATGTTACAACCTTCCTTTTTTTTCTACATAAATTCTTTTAATCTCAGCCATTAGACTCTCCCTTTCGCTGTATATTAATTATTTATTCTATATATTTTACAAAAAAATTTATTTTTTGTCAAATTCCATAAACCCATTTAATCTCATTGCTTTATACTTTGCAAATTCACCCTTATCAAGAGCATCTCTAATTTCTTCCATCATATTATTAAAGAAGTATAAATTGTGCATTACACAAAGTCTCATTGCCAACATTTCTTTTGCCTTAAATAAATGTCTAATATATGCCTTAGTATATCTTTGACATACCGGACACTGACAATCATCTGCAATAGGTGTATCATCTAATTCATATTGCTTATTTAATAAATTTAATTTACCCCTATTAGTATACACATTACCATGTCTACCATTTCTGGCTGGAAGAACACAATCAAAAAAGTCAATACCTCTATCAACAGATTCCAATATATTTGCTGGTGTACCAACGCCCATAAGGTAAGTTGGCTTATTCTGTGGAAGATATGGTACTACCTTTTCAAGAACTTCGTACATAGCCTCATGAGTTTCACCTACTGCAAGTCCACCTACTGCGTAACCCGGTAAATCAAGCTCACTTATTCTCTTTGCATGTTCAATTCTTATATCGTGGAATGTACCACCTTGATTGATACCAAAAAGCATTTGCTGTTTATTGATAGTATCTTCCATACTATTAAGTTGTTCTAACTTTTTCTTACATCTTTCCAACCATCTTGTAGTTCTGTCTACAGAATTCTGCATATATTCTCTTGTAGCAGGATGTGGAGGACATTCATCAAAAGCCATAGCAATAGTCGATGCTAAATTTGACTGAATTGTCATACTTTCTTCCGGTCCCATAAAAATCTTTCTGCCATCAATGTGAGAATTAAAGTAAACACCCTCTTCTTTTATTTTTCTGAGAGTAGTAAGTGAAAAGACCTGAAATCCACCTGAATCTGTTAATATGGGCTTATCCCAAACCATAAACTTATGAAGTCCACCAAGTTTTTTAACAACCTCATCTCCCGGTCTTAAATGAAGATGATAAGTATTAGAAAGCTCAACCTGACATTTAATATTATTTAAATCTTCAGTTGAAACAGCACCTTTTATAGCAGCGGCAGTTCCTACATTCATAAAAACCGGCGTTTGTATAGTTCCGTGAACTGTATGAAATTCGCCACGTTTTGCTCGTCCTTCTGTCTTTAATAATTTATACATACAAATAACCTCATTAAAAAAATTTGCTTTTGCTCTAGTATACAATATTTTTTGAATTATAGCAAATATATTTGATATTTTAATAAAAAATGTTAATATTAGTCCATAATAATTATTTGGAGATAAATATGGAAAAATTCAGGATTATGGCAACAACTACATTTGGTTTAGAAGCTGTTGCAAAAGAGAAATTACTGATTTAGGTTTTGAAGATATTACCGTATCTGACGGATATGTTGAATTTTCTGGAACTGCTGAAGATGTTGTAAAGGCTAATTTATGGCTTAGAACAGCTGATAAAATTTTAATCGTGCTTAATAGATTTAAAGCAATGACCTTCGAAGATTTATTCCAAGGTGTAAACTCTATTAAATGGGAAAATCTTATGCCTGAAAATGCTAAATTTGTAGTTACAGGTAAGTCATTTAAATCACAGCTTTCTAGTGTGCCGGCTTGTCAGTCTAATTTCTGAAAAAGCTGTAATTAAAGCTATGCAAAGAAAATATAAAATTGCTCATTTTCCTAAAGATGGTGATGAATATACAATACAGGTTGCTTTACTTAAGGATATAGTAACTGTAACCCTCAACACTTCCGGTCCTTCTCTTCATAAGAGAGGATATAGAGTACAGCAGGTAATGGCACCTTTAAAAGAGACAATGGCAGCTGCCCTTATTATGCTCAGCTATTGGAAGCCTGACAGAGTTCTTTTAGACCCTTGTTGTGGTTCTGGTACAATAGCTATTGAAGCTGCTCTTATAGCCAAAAATATTGCTCCAGGTTTAATGCGTCATTTTGCAGCAGAAAAATGGGATTTTATTGATAAAGAACTTTGGAAAAAAGAAAGCGAGAAGCTAGATTAGCTATCAAGCAAGATTTTCAGCCTAAAATATATGGCTCTGACATAAACGCAAATGCAGTTAAAATGTCTATGGAAAATGCTGACAACGCTGGTGTAGGAGATTGTATAAAATTTGCTCAAATACCTTTTAATAAATTAAAATTGCCTTGCAATTACGGCGTATGTATATCAAATCCTCCTTATGCTGAAAGAATGGGAAATCTTAATGATGTTGAAAGACTTTATAGAGATATGGGCAAGTTATTTAATCATAACAAAACTTGGTCTACTTACTTTATCACATCTCACGAAGGCTTTGAAAAATTATATGGTAGACGAGCTGACAAAAAGAGAAAACTTTTTAATGGTAATGTAAAAACTGATTATTATCAATTCTATGGAGAAAGACCACCTAAGAAAAAATAATAAATTTTAATTTTGAGGTTATTATGAATTTAAGGCTGAAATATTTACCAAAAATGAAATTTTTAAAATTTCTTCTTACATTTATTTATCCCAAAACTTGTATGGGTTGTAATACTCTATTGAATTATAATGCAAAAGTTGAGTTATGCGATGAATGTTCT
>ENA-OQHL01001582-OQHL01001582.1-human-gut-metagenome-genome-assembly--contig:-NODE-1582-length-11127-cov-5.827545_pt1 | contig 11127 bp, 9 predicted proteins | sample MGYA00242565_ERZ504723 | MGnify/ENA primary metagenome ERZ504723 (study PRJEB26092, sample SAMD00036211) | human gut metagenome | host: Homo sapiens | study: EMG produced TPA metagenomics assembly of...
ATCACCATCGCGAAGCTCCAATGCTTCATGTTCACCTGTGGAAGCACCGGACGGTACAGATGCACGTCCTGTGATGCCGGATTCCAATACTACGTCAACTTCTACTGTGGGATTACCTCTTGAATCGAGAATTTCTCGAGCTACAATTTTTTTCAATTTTCATCGTTTCTATTGTTTTTGAATAAGATTTCTGCAAAAGTACGGACTTGACAGGGAGTGAGAAATCACTATAAATAGGTATTCTTTTTGAGCCTATTCCCTATATGTCGTTAGTCCGACCTTATATTATAACAACGGGACGATGTTTTTTGTTTGAGTGTGGCGGGGTGAATTTGCAGGATTTTAATCTTCGATAATAACCCCTAACAGTGGAAGCAAATCCATAGCTTGCAAGGAGGTGATGACAGCCCCTTTCAGATCGCTGATGTTAAGCGTGATTCCGCTGATGCGGGAAGTGCGCAAATCTATTCCGCGGAGCGAAGCATGTGAGAAATCGGCTTCTACAAGGTCGCAACCGTCAAAAGCGACAGATGAAAAACGGCAGTCGTTCAGAGTTCCGTTGCGGAGCTGGCTGTGTGCAAAACGTACCTGATTCATTTTACTCATGGCGAGGTTGATGTAACCGGCATTGCAGTCGTGCAGCAAGACATGATTCATCGTTGTTTCAGATAAATTGGTACCCAATAGTTTGCAGGAAATGAATTCTACCCGGTAAAGCGAACTTTCAGCAAAAGAGATGTTGGATAAATCACAGTTCTCGAACCTGACATCGGTCAGTTGGGAAGAACGGAATTTACATTCGCTGAATGTCTGATTTTGGAAAGTACAATTCTTGAAACTTTTATAAGATTTGTCGATACCTTCTTCTTTTCCTTTACAGAATAAAAGATGAGAGACGGTTTCTTCTCTGTCGAGCCATTCCTGTAGGGTAGTAGTACTGACTTCCTGCTCTTCCATCATGGGAGGAACAACGCGGACGGGTTTGATTGGGCTTCTTTTCATCATGCCTTTCCCACATATCCGCCGGCTACCACAGCGGCCAATCCTATACCTATACTTATTAATGTATATAGAATAAATACTCCGTAAAATTCTCCTTTCAGTAGACCTACGCCGTCACTGGAGAAAGTAGAGAACGTAGTAAATCCTCCGCATAAACCGGTCGTCAGAAATAGGCGCACCTCGAACGGAAGGTGAAACCGTTCTGAAAGGGCATAAAATAGGCCGATAAGAAAACTACCGAGGAGATTGACGGTGAAAGTGGCCCATGGAAAATGGTAGGGGACAATTCGTTCGTGCATTAACAACTGAATGAAATAACGCAATGCACTACCCGTGCCTCCGCCGATAAAGATATAGATAACTTCTTTGCTCATTTGATTGAAAGATTGATATTATTTAGGCGACTTCAAAATCCTTTTCGAGTTGCTCGAAACCTCCGGGATAAATTAAGGCGTTGTGCCATATGAATAATAAAATGTTTATTGTGATTGAGATAATAATTTGCAAATATAGGAAGATTATGCAATATTCATATTTAATCCTTTTAATTTATTCACCATAGACACTATATTTTTTCTAGTCTCAAAATATGTTATCTGCTTTATTCTTAAATACTTATTCTGTTTTTTGTTCTGTATCCCTCTATATTTTCTTTATAAAGAAAAACACCTCTTGTGTTTCCGGTCTATCTTTGCCATACGATTATTAACTAACTCATTTATATCATGAAGAACATGAAAATAGGAACTGTAATAGGGCTCTGTCTGTTGCTCTCTTTTTTCTTCGGCACATCAGCTAAAGCCGAAAGTATCACTTCTCCTGACGGACAATTAAAACTTAATTTCTCTGTCAATGCGCAAGGAGAACCGGTGTACGAACTTTCTTATAAAGGAAAAGAAGTAATTAAACCATCGAAACTGGGATTGGAATTAAAGAATGATCCGGGACTGATGAACGGATTCACGCTGATCGATACAAAAACTGCTACTTTTGACGAAACATGGCAACCTGTGTGGGGAGAGGTGAAATCCATCCGCAACCATTATAATGAAATGGCTGTCACCTTGAATCAAAAAGCACAAGGTCGTAATCTGATTATTTGTTTTCGTCTTTATAACGATGGTTTGGGATTCCGTTATGAATTTCCACAGCAGAAAAATCTGAATTACTTCGTTATCAAAGAAGAACATTCTCAATTCGCTATGGCTGGCGATCATACAGCCTTCTGGATTCCCGGCGATTATGATACGCAGGAATATGACTATACCGAATCCAAACTTTCAGAAATTCGCGGATTATTGCAAGGGGCAATTACTCCAAATGCTTCTCAAACACCTTTCTCTCCGACAGGTGTACAAACTTCCCTGCAAATGAAAACGGCCGATGGATTGTATATCAATCTGCATGAAGCCGCTTTGATCGACTATTCTTGTATGCATCTGAATCTGGACGATCAGAACCTGATTTTTGAATCATGGCTGACTCCTGATGCGAAAGGAGATAAGGGGTATATGCAGACTCCCTGTCGTTCACCTTGGCGTACGGTGATTGTAAGTGATGATGCCCGTGATATTCTGGCTTCCAAATTGACTTTGAACCTGAATGAGCCTTGTATTTATGAAGATGTTTCCTGGATTAAGCCGGTGAAATATATCGGAGTGTGGTGGGAAATGATCACCGGAAAAGGTTCCTGGTCGTATACGGATGATGTTTATTCGGTGAAACTTGGACAGACGGATTATTCCCAAACAAAGCCAAACGGACGCCATTCAGCCAACAATGATAAAGTGAAACGTTATATCGATTTTGCTTCCGAACATGGATTCGACCAGGTATTGGTGGAAGGCTGGAATGAAGGTTGGGAAGACTGGTTTGGAAATTCGAAGGATTATGTCTTTGATTTCGTCACTCCGTATCCTGATTTTGATGTGAAAATGCTCAATGCGTATGCAAAGGAAAAAGAGGTAAAGCTGATGATGCATCACGAGACCTCTGCTTCTGTACGTAACTACGAACGTCATCTTGATAAAGCATATCAGTTTATGATAGATAACGGGTATAATGCTGTGAAGAGTGGATATGTAGGTAACATTATTCCTCGTGGAGAACATCATTACGGACAGTGGATGAATAACCATTATTTATATGCGGTAGAAAAAGCTGCCGAATATAAGATATGTGTAAATGCCCACGAAGCAACCCGTCCCACAGGATTATGTCGTACCTACCCGAATCTGATTGGTAACGAATCGGCTCGTGGCACGGAATATGAAGCTTTTGCAGGCAACAAACCGTTCCATACCACTTTGCTTCCTTTCACCCGTCAGATTGGCGGACCGATGGATTATACGCCGGGTATTTTTGATACCAAACTATCTTTTCTGTCGGGCGATCACAGCTTTGTACGTACTACTTTAGCTAAACAATTAGCGCTTTATGTAACGATGTACAGCCCTTTGCAAATGGCAGCCGACCTTCCGGAAAGCTACGAACGCCACATGGACGCGTTTCAATTTATCAAAGACGTAGCTGTTGATTGGGATGACAGCAAATATCTGGAAGCGGAGCCGGGAGATTATATCACGGTGGCGCGTAAGGCAAAAGGCACTGGTAACTGGTTTGTAGGCGGCATCACCGACGAAAATCCCCGTACCTCTGCTTTTACGCTTGATTTTCTTGAACCGGGAAAACAATATGTAGCCACTCTTTATGCTGACGGAAAAGATGCTGACTTTGAAAAGAATCCGACCTCTTATCAGATAAAAAAAGGATTGGTGACAAACAAGAATAAGATGTCTGTAAAGCTGGCACGCAGTGGAGGGTTTGCAGTAAGTCTGATAGAAGCAACTCCCGCCGACTTGAAAACAATCAGGAAATGGAAATAAGATTCAGGTAAAAAGATTGTTTACGGATTCCTCGTTTTTTAATAAATATTAGTTGTGCTTCGCAAAGAAAACTAAAACTTTGCGGAGTACTTTTTTTATAGGACGGATTCTTTTTTGTACTTTTGCGCCATCTTTTTTAAAACATCATCAATAAAGAGAACAACATGGGAGGTTTTTTCGGAACAGTCTCGAAAACTAGTTGCGTGACTGATTTATTCTATGGCACAGATTATAACTCACATCTGGGTACCAAGCGAGGAGGACTCGCAACATACAGTGAGGAAAAAGGGTTTATCCGCTCCATTCACAATTTGGAAAGTACTTATTTCCGAACCAAATTTGAAGGAGAACTAGACAAATTTAAAGGAAACGCCGGCATCGGCATCATTAGCGACACAGATGCACAACCTATCATCATCAATTCTCATCTCGGGCGTTTCGCCATTGTCACAGTCGCTAAAATAGCCAATATCCAGGAATTGGAAGAAGAACTTCTCAATCAAAACATGCACTTCGCCGAACTTAGTTCGAGCAACACCAACCAGACGGAACTTATCGCATTACTTATTATACAAGGTAGAACCTTTGCTGAAGGTATCGAAAATGTGTTTAATCACATTAAAGGTTCTTGCTCTATGCTGCTCCTGACGGAAGATGGTAGCATCATCGCTGCTCGTGACCGATGGGGACGTACTCCGGTAGTGATTGGAAAGAAAGACGGTGCTTATGCTGCAACGAGCGAATCGTCCAGCTTCCCGAATTTGGATTATGAGATTGAGAGATATTTAGGTCCCGGTGAGATTGTTCGCATGTATGACGATCACATCGACCAGCTTCGCAAACCCAATGAGGATATGCAAATTTGCTCGTTCCTGTGGGTGTACTATGGTTTCCCGACGTCTTGCTATGAAGGAAAGAATGTGGAAGAAGTGCGTTTCACCAGCGGATTGAAAATGGGGCAGACGGATGAATCGGAAGTAGACTGCGCTTGCGGTATTCCTGATTCGGGAGTGGGCATGGCTTTAGGATATGCCGAAGGAAAAGGAGTTCCCTATCATCGTGCTATCTCGAAATATACACCGACGTGGCCGCGCAGCTTTACTCCCAGCAATCAGGAGATGCGTTCGCTGGTAGCCAAGATGAAGCTGATTCCAAACCGTGCGATGCTGCAAAATAAACGTTTGTTGTTCTGTGACGATTCTATTGTACGGGGAACTCAACTGCGTGATAATGTGAAGATTCTGTATGATTATGGAGCAAAAGAGGTACACATGCGTATCGCTTGCCCGCCATTGATTTACGCTTGTCCGTTTGTAGGTTTCTCGGCTTCCAAAAATGCTTTGGAGTTGATAACCCGCCGCATTATCAAGGAACTGGAAGGTGATGAAAATAAGAATCTGGAGAAATATGCCACTACCGGTTCTCCGGAATACGAAAAGATGGTTAGCATTATTGCCGAGCGTTTCGGACTAAGTTCATTGAAGTTTAACACGCTGGAAACGTTGATTGAGGCCATCGGCTTACCTAAATGCAAAGTATGTACACATTGCTTTGATGGTAGCAGCCACTTTTAAAGCTGCTAAATAGGATATTTAAATATCCGGATAAAAGTATACAATAAAAAAGAGCCGTGAATTGCTTTGTAATTCACGGCTCTTTTTTTACCTTTACGGCACTATAAACTATCAAATTGTAAATTGTAAATCGTTAAATCGTAAATAGAAATGACTTTAGTAGACAGATTTTTAAAGTATGTAAGTTTCGATACACAATCTGATGAATCGACTGGGCTTACTCCAAGTACTCCGAAGCAGATGATTTTTGCTGAATACTTGAAAAAAGAGTTGGAATCTTTGGGATTGGAAGATATTACTTTGGATGAGCATGGCTATCTTTTTGCTACACTTCCTGCCAATATAGATAAAGAAGTACCCACTATCGGATTTATTGCCCACATGGATACAAGTCCTGATATGACAGGTAAAGATGTCACTCCGCGGATTGTGGAAAAATATGATGGCTCGGATATTGTGCTTTGTGCTGAAGAGAATGTGATTCTTTCTCCGTCGCAATTCCCGGAATTGCTGGATCATAAGGGGGAAGACTTGATTGTAACCAACGGAAAAACGTTGCTCGGTGCCGACGACAAAGCGGGTATTGCGGAAATTGTATCAGCGATGGTTTATCTGAAGGAACATCCCGAAATCAAACACGGTAAAATCCGTATCGGCTTCAATCCTGACGAAGAAATCGGTGAAGGTGCTCATAAATTCGATGTAGAGAAATTCGGTTGCGAATGGGGATATACGATGGATGGAGGTGAAGTAGGGGAGTTGGAGTTTGAGAACTTTAATGCCGCTGCCGCAAAAATAACCTTTAAAGGACGTAATGTGCATCCGGGATATGCCAAGGATAAGATGATTAACTCTATCTATCTTGCCAATCAGTTTATCACGATGCTTCCCTTACAGGAAAGACCGGAACATACGACCGGCTATGAAGGATTCTATCATTTGATCGGTATTCAGGGGGATGTGGAGCAAAGCACTGTGTCTTATATCATCCGCGATCATGACCGTGCAAAATTTGAGAACCGTAAAAAAGAGATAGAACGTCTGGTAGCTCAAATGAACGCTGAATATGGAGCTGGTACTGCGACACTCGAACTGCGCGACCAGTATTATAATATGCGTGAGAAAATAGAACCGGTAATGCACATCATCGATACTGCTTTTGCAGCTATGGAAGCCGTTGGCGTGAAACCGAACGTAAAACCGATTCGTGGAGGTACGGATGGTGCGCAGCTCTCTTTTAAAGGATTGCCTTGTCCGAATATCTTTGCCGGTGGGCTGAATTTCCACGGACGTTACGAATTCGTACCTGTTCAGAATATGGAGAAGGCCATGAAAGTGATCGTGAAAATAGCTGAACTGGTAGCTTCCAAATAAAAAAGGGGGTAAACACAGGTAATACTTAATGCTTAAAACTTAATACTTGATTAATACTTAATACTTTAAAATAATGAAAACCACTCCGTTTACAGAGAAACATATCATGCTCGGTGCTAAAATGCACGAGTTTGCAGGTTATAATATGCCTATTGAGTACTCCGGTATCATTGACGAACACCTGACTGTTTGTCAAAGTGTCGGTGTATTTGATGTGTCGCACATGGGAGAATTTTGGGTGAAAGGTCCACATGCATTAGCCTTTCTGCAGAAAATACTTCCAATAATGTGGCGGCATTGGCTCCGGGTAAAATACAATATACCTGTTTTCCCAATGAAAAGGGAGGTATTGTAGATGATTTGCTGGTGTATCAGTACGAACCGGAAAAATACATGTTGGTAGTCAACGCTGCCAATATGGAAAAAGACTGGAACTGGTGCGTTTCTCACAATACGGAAGGGGCCGAGTTGGAAAACTCTTCGGACAACATAGCTCAACTCGCTGTACAGGGCCCGAAGGCTGTTCTAGCTCTGCAAAAGTTGACGGACATTGATCTTGCTTCTATTCCATATTATACATTTAAAGTTGGAACGTTTGCAGGTGAAGAGAATGTGATAATCTCCAATACGGGTTATACCGGTGCGGGAGGTTTCGAACTTTATTTCTATCCGTCTGTTGCTGATCGTATATGGAAAGCGGTTTTTGAAGCTGGTGAGGAATACGGCATTAAACCTATCGGTTTGGGAGCTCGTGATACACTTCGGTTGGAAATGGGCTTCTGTCTGTATGGTAATGACTTGGATGATACTACTTCTCCGATAGAAGCCGGACTGGGCTGGATTACTAAGTTTGTGGAAGGTAAGGATTTTATCAACCGTCCGCTGCTGGAAAAACAGAAAATGGAAGGTGTTACCCGTAAACTGGTTGGTTTTGAAATGGTTGACCGCGGGATTCCCCGCCACGGCTATGAACTGGTAAATGCTGAAGGCGAGCAAGTAGGAGTGGTTACTTCCGGTACGATGTCGCCTACCCGTAAGATTGGTATCGGCATGGGATATGTAAAGCCGGAATATAGTAAAGTGGGCACGGAAATCTGTATTGATATGCGTGGTCGGAAGTTAAAAGCAGTGGTAGTGAAACCTCCTTTTAGAAAATAAGAAATAAGCTGGTTGTTGTGTATAGCCCCGGATAAGTATCGACTCTATCCGGGGCTAACTTATTTTAGGACGTTATTGCAAAACATATCCGTAGATATGTTGTTTATCCCATAGAAATAATATAATTTTGTCATCAAATACGATGAAATAATGTCTCAATTACCTACTCTTATAGCTGACCTCGCACTGATATTGATCTGTGCCGGTGTTATGACTTTGTTGTTTAAGAAGTTGAAGCAACCTCTGGTCTTGGGATATGTAGTTGCCGGATTCCTGGCAAGTCCGCATATGCCGTATACTCCTTCAGTGATGGATACTGCCAATATTAAGACATGGGCAGATATTGGTGTCATTTTCTTACTGTTTGCTCTCGGTTTGGAATTTAGTTTTAAGAAGATTGTCAAGGTGGGTGGTTCTGCCATCATAGCTGCCTGTACCATCATCTTTTGTATGATTTTGTTAGGTATAGGAGTCGGTATGGGCTTTGGCTGGCACCGGATGGACAGTCTGTTTCTGGGTGGTATGATTGCGATGTCGTCTACCACTATTATTTATAAAGCTTTTGACGATTTGGGATTAAGGAAGAAACAGTTTACCGGACTAGTGTTGAGTATCTTGATTTTGGAAGATATTTTAGCCATTGTATTAATGGTGATGCTTTCCACGATGGCGGTCAGCCATAATTTTGAAGGGACCGAAATGTTGGAGAGTATCGGCAAATTATTGTTTTTCCTTATCCTGTGGTTTGTTGTCGGCATTTATCTGATTCCTGAATTCTTAAAGCGCTGCCGGAAATTGATGGGAGAGGAGACTTTGCTTATTGTGTCGTTGGCGCTTTGCTTTGGTATGGTAGTGATGGCAGCTCATACAGGTTTCTCTGCTGCATTTGGTGCATTTATTATGGGCTCTATTTTGGCAGAAACGATTGAAGCGGAATCCATAGACCGGCTGGTGAAGCCTGTTAAGGACCTTTTCGGAGCTATCTTTTTCGTATCGGTTGGTATGATGGTAGATCCGGCAATGATTGTAGAATATGCTGTTCCTATTATAGTAATCACTTTGGCTGTTATTTTGGGGCAGTCTGTTTTTGGTACTTTCGGTGTCATACTCTCCGGAAAACCATTAAAGACGGCTATGCAATGCGGCTTTAGTTTAACGCAGATTGGTGAATTTGCATTTATTATTGCCTCTTTGGGAGTCTCCTTGCATGTAACGAGTGATTTTCTGTATCCGATAGTAGTAGCAGTCTCTGTCATTACTACTTTCCTGACTCCTTACATGATTCGTTTTGCCGAGCCGGCTTCCACTTTTGTAGATGCGCATCTTCCGGAATCATGGAAAAAAATGATGATGCGTTACTCCTCCGGTTCGCAAACAGCACTCAATCATGAGAATTTGTGGAAGAAGCTAATCTTGGCAATGGTACGTATTACAGTTGTTTATTCAATTGTCAGCATATCGATTGTTGCGCTCTCTTTTCGTTTTGTTGTGCCATTCTTTAAAGAGAATCTGCCTCATTTCTGGGCGTCGTTATTAGGAGCCGCATTTATTATCCTATGTATTGCCCCTTTCTTGCGTGCCATCATGGTGAAAAAGAACCATTCGGTCGAGTTTATGACTTTATGGCATGATAATCGTGCTAATCGTGCACCATTGTTATCAACAATCGTGATTCGCATTATGATAGCAGTGCTTTTTGTCATCTTTATTATTTCCGGATTATTTAAGGCGTCTATCGGCTTGATTATTGGTGTGGCCGTACTTGTCGTTTTGCTGATGGTATGGTCTCGCCGTCTGAAGAAGCAATCGATATTGATTGAACGTCGCTTTTTTCAGAATCTTCGTTCCAGAGATGTACGTGCAGAGTATTTAGGAGAGAAAAAAACCGGAATATGCCGGGCGTTTGTTGTCGCATGATTTACATCTTGCTGATATGGAAATTCCGGGTGAATCTTGTTGGGCAGGAAAGACATTGATGGAACTGAATCTGGGAAAGAAGTTTGGAGTTCATGTGGCTTCTATCCTTCGTGGAAAGAGGCGTATTAATATTCCGGGCGGTTCTGTCCGGTTGTTTCCAATGGATAAGATACAGGTGATAGGAACAGATGAACAATTGAGCGTCTTTAATGAAGCGATGCAAAATGGAGCGAAGATAGACTGGGAGGTCTATGAAAAGAGTGAAATGGCTTTGAAGCAATTTATCATTGACAGTGATTCTGTTTTTCTGGGTAAAACGATTCGTGAATCGGGTATTCGCGACAAATATCATTGCATGATAGCGGGCGTTGAGAGTGAAGACGGTACGTTGATGGTTCCCGATGTAAATGCTCCGCTCGAAGAAGGTGATGTTGTTTGGGTGGTAGGTGAAAAAGAGGATGTATACCAATTAGTCGATCAAAAAAACGAAAAAGTACAAGCCGGATAAGAATGGAATACTTATTTTTGCAACGATAAAAACTTAAAATAATAATATCATGAAGAGTGATCCGAAAGAATGTCTGTATTGCCAGAACAATGAAACGCTGCATAATCTGATGATTGAGATAGCGCAATTGAGTGTGTCACGTGTGTTTCTGTTTAAAGAACAAACCTATCGTGGACGTTGTCTTGTTGCTTACAAAGACCATGTGAACGATTTAAATGAATTGAGTGATGAAGACCGTAATGCTTTTATGGCAGATGTAGCGCGTGTCACTCGTGCCATGCAAAAAGCTTTCCAACCGGAAAAGATTAATTATGGTGCTTACTCGGATAAATTGTCTCATCTACATTTTCATTTAGCTCCTAAGTATGTGGATGGACCTGATTATGGAGGTATATTCCAAATGAACCCGGGAAAGGTTTATCTGACTGATGCAGAATATCAGGAATTGATTGATGCTGTTAAGGCAAACCTATAAACGGTAAATTTTGCGGGGTGCCCTGAAAGGGCTTAATTATATAGCGTAGGGCAACGCCTACCGTAAAACGGAACGATCTAAGAAATTTGCGCCCATTGAAAGGGCACTAATTGTATACAGTTCCGCCCTTTCAGGGCTTGTGGCTGGTGTGCTTTTTTCGTAGGGCGTTGCCCTACGCTATATAATTAAGCTCTTTCAGAGCACTTCAATAAATATATAATTGTAAGGCTTTCA
>ENA-OQHL01001583-OQHL01001583.1-human-gut-metagenome-genome-assembly--contig:-NODE-1583-length-11104-cov-2.453949_pt1 | contig 11104 bp, 10 predicted proteins | sample MGYA00242565_ERZ504723 | MGnify/ENA primary metagenome ERZ504723 (study PRJEB26092, sample SAMD00036211) | human gut metagenome | host: Homo sapiens | study: EMG produced TPA metagenomics assembly of...
TTGGCGGCCATGGAGCGGGCGGGGAAGCTCAAGTGCATTATCTCAAGTAATATTTACGAGCTTAGTGAGCGGAGCGGCTGCCACAATGTCATCAATCTTCACGGAAGTATTTATCAGAACCATTGCCAGAAATGCGGCAAAAAGTATTCCATTGACTACATCAGACAGGCGAGGAAGGTTCCATACTGTGAGGCGTGCGGCGGAGTGATCCGGCCGGATGTGTCTTTCTTCGGAGAGATGCTGGACAGTGAGAAGCTTTCCAGGACGTTGGAAGAGATTGAAAAGAGTGACGTACTTTTGCTGCTTGGAACATCACTGAGTTCCGATGTGTTCCGCAATTACATCAAATGTTTTGAGGGAAGTAAGATTGTACTGATCCATAATAAGGAGAAACTGATGGATGAGAAGGCGGATCTTCTGATCTACGACGAACCGAAGAACGTACTTCCCAAACTTGGTTTTTAAAGACGGGTAGAAAAGGCTGCTGTCAGGTCACAGCAGTCTTTTTCTTGCATTGACGCAAAGAGCAAAATCCCTTATCATAATCTGGTAAGACTTGAGATACAAGGAAAGAAAAGACAGGAGCGATAGACATGAATATTATCAATATTGAGCATATCAGTAAGCGGTTTGGAGATAAATTTCTGTTTGAGGACGCCTCTTTCGGGGTGCAGGAGGGGGATAAGATCGGGATTGTCGGAATCAATGGAACCGGAAAGTCGACGCTTCTTCAGATGATTGCAGGGGAGGATGAGCCGGATGAGGGTCAGATTGTCCGCCAGAATGGCAAAAAGACGGCATACTTGCTTCAGAGTCCCTGTTTTGAGGGCTGTACTACCATTTCAGATTACGCATTTGCTGGGGATACGGACGGAGGATGGAAGGTGCAGAGTAATCTGACGAAGCTTGGGATTTTTGACTATATGGCAGAGCTTAACACTTTGTCCGGCGGCCAGAAGAGAAAGGTAGCACTTGCCAAGGTGTTGGCAGAGGATGCGGACATCCTTCTCCTGGATGAGCCGACGAACCACCTGGATGAAGAGATGATTCTCTGGCTGGAGGACTATCTGAGAGCTTACCGGGGCGTTGTGTTGATTGTGACCCACGACCGGTACTTTTTGGATCAGGTTACGAACCGGATTCTGGAGGTAGACGACGGAAAGTTCTACGGGTATGAGGCTGGATACTCCGGTTTCCTGGAGCTGAAAGCCAAGAGAGAAGAAATGGAGTTGGCTTCAGAACGGAAGAGGAAGAGTGTTCTCCGATGCAACTGGAACGATTCATTGTGATGATGAAGATAGCAATAATAAAAACTGGATACAAAGATACAATCTTGGATATACTTTAGATAATAGTTTTAACGAGTCTGTAGCATTAAATGATTTTGGGATTACTGAAAATGGAAATACGACCTATTCAGTATCTTTAAGTACAGATGCTAAATTTAGTAAAAATAATAGATTTTACCCATCTCGTTTATATTGATGAAACAATTATTATGCATATCTTTGCTTCTGTTGCTATTTTCTTGTTCTCATGCGAATAAGGAAATAGTGGCGGAAGTGAATGACGAAACTATTCTTTTATCAGATCTGTCGGAAGCTAGTAAACAGGAACTTTTTGATTTATTGAATATGGCTTATGAAATAAAATCAAAAGTATTGGATGATCTGATAAAGAAGAAACTATTGGATAAAGAAGCTAAAAACAAAACATGACTGCTGAGCAATATTTGGAACTATATGTAGATATGAGAACAGGTACTAATTTAGATAGCATCAAGGCATTTTATAAATTGGCTGATAATCAGGTGAATATAGTAAGAAGTCAATTGTATGGTTCCTCCCCAAAAACGATGGAAGGGGAACTTACTCTGAAAAATAAGCTCCGTTCAATATTTATCCAGCAGTTAGTTGATTCATTGTATAGCAAAGCAAGCATTAAGAAGTATATCTTTCCTCCCAAACAGCCTAAATGCGTAATAACCGACTTATGTGTTTATTATAGAGGAAACATGGATGCTTCTGTTAGCTTTATTGTAGCTTCTGATTTTACTTGTGAACGCTGTGTGGCATTTGAGCGTACATTACAACGCATTTATGATAAATATAAAGATAGAGTAAAGTTCGGTTTTGTCAGTTTTGGCGATTCCCCTACCCTTTCTGCATTAGCTTGTGAGGCAGCCGGTCGGCAAAATAAATTTTGGGACTTTCATGATACTATTTTTGCATATGAAGGAGTTGCTGATTCCACTTATATATTTAATTTGGCAAGGAGCAAGAACTTAGATATGATGCGGTTTAAGCGAGATCTACTTTCGTCTGAGAACTACGAGATGCTAGATAAAACTATAAATGATTTGGTGAATCGAGGAATTTTTGCAACTCCTACTATCATCATTAATGACCGTCTTGTATACATGACTAATTCGTATGAAGAACTATCTAGACTTTTAGAATATGAATTGCAGTAAAAACTGAAGAACCTATAACTGACTATGAAGAAATCTATATGTTTTCTTTTTCTTATAAAAATAGGAATTTGTTCCTTTTGTTTTTTCTTCCTGTCCTGTGAAGAAGAATTTAAAGTCGATATGCCTGATAATATAGCCAATGGAATTGTCTTTCGAGGACTTATCTCAAGTGGTCCTCCTCCTTACTTTTTTCAACTGACTAAGCCAGCTACTATGTCGGCGGAGAAGTATTACTATGAAGGGATTGAGGATGCCGAGATTGTGATAGAAGATGTTACAGCAGGAATTAAAGATACTCTCCAGTTACTAATTCCTCAAGAAGAAGAAGGCTCTTCTTATGTGGAATTGCATTATTACAATTACCGAACTCAGAAAATGGAATATGAGCCATTAGGTAATGGGCGGTATAGGGGACGTGGGGTATATATAACTACAAAAATTTATGGTATAGAAGGTCATACCTATACATTGGATATCTATTATAAGGGAGAACATCATACAGCCACAGAAACAATGATCCCTAAGACTGAAATAACCGATTTGAAAGTACAGAATTTTGATTTAGGAGAAGGAAAAACGGCATCTTGGGCTCCTATTATCAGTTTTGTCAATCAACCGGAGATCGAAAATTATTATCTGTTTCATGTAAAAGAATATTCTTCTTTGACATTCCCCGTTTCATCTATTCATTGGTTGTTTCGGGCTGATGAAAATTGGAGATATTCCATTCTGAGCGATGAACATTTGGCTGATACAGTAGTGGATCTTCTTGTGAGTGATGGAGAGGGGGTGAGAAATATTGCACCTGGGTCACATTATCCAGTCATTGGTGATTCTGTATTTATCACAATGGAAACAATATCCAAAGCATGCTACGATATTTATGATAAGGCTATTGAGCAACTTCGGACAGATGGAGGTGCATATACCCCTACTCCCACAAATGTGAAAAGTAATATTAGTGGTAACGTATGGGGGCTCTTCCGGGTAAGTGCTTATTCTGAGAAGGGAATGTTTGTAGATAGAAGGCATTAATATAATATTGCAATGAAGAAATCGGTTGTTTGCATATCATTGTTTGTGCTTTTGGGTTGTAGTTCTTTATCGGAACTATCTGCACAGACGTTGGTTGTGAGAGGTCGTGTCGTTGACGGGCAGACAGGAGAAGTATTGTCTGATGCCAATGTTTTCGACTATACTTCGGGTGTTGGAGTTTCAACAAATTCGTATGGAATGTATTCGATAAGTCTTGAAAAAGGGAAACGAATTATTCGGTGTTCTGTTTTGGGCTATGTTACGCAGACGGATACTTTGAATATAATCTCGGATAAGGTGTTAAACTTTGCACTTCAGCCGGGCGATTATCAACTAAAAGATGTGGAAGTAGTGGCAGACCGCAGACATACCGGTCAGTTTCGGTTAGGGCAGAAAGATATACAGGCATTGCCGACAGTAGGTGGTGAACCCGATTTGCTGAAGTCCCTGCAGTTCCTCCCTGGAGTTGCTAGTGGGAATGAAGGGGCAAATAATATTTCTGTGCGTGGTAGTAATCAATGGGGGAATTTAGTTCTGCTTGATGAGGCTGTCGTCTTTAATCCCAATCATGCTCTTTCATTCTTTTCTGCGTTCAACAACGATGCGGTGCAAAGCGTGAATTTGTATAAATCATATTTTCCGTTGAACTATGGTGGAAGAGCTTCTTCCGTTATTGACATACGTATGAAAGAGGGAAATAATAAGAAACATAAGAGAATGGCTACAGTCGGGTTGGTTGCTTCGAAGGTCATGTTTGAGGGACCACTGAAAAAGGATAAAAGTTCTTATTTGGTTGCTGGCAGATTTGCTTATCCCGGACTGACTTGCAGTTTATTGGGAAATAAGTTTGCACCAGATCCACAGATGTACTTCTACGATGTAAACGCAAAGATTAATACGATTATTGACGACCGTAACCGAATTTATTTCTCAGTGTATACAGGTGGCGACCATACTGTTTTTGACCGATTTGTGCGGGGATATGGAATGGATTGGGGAAATGCTACATCTACTTTCCGTTGGAATCATGTGCTGAACCATAAGACTTATACCAATCTGAGTGCTATTTTTAGTAATTACTACTATCGCTATAAAAATTATTCGGATGGGTTGCACTATTTGTGGAAGTCAAATATGCAATCTTATCAACTGAAGTACGATTTGGAGCATACTGCTTCCCGCAATCTGAAAATAAAAGCTGGAGGAGCGCTGCATTTTTTTACTACAAGACCGGGCAGCCTTGATAACTATGGAGGCTTCACTCATGTGGTCCCTTTTCAGATGGATCGGAGAAAAATGCTGGATGTTGGACTTTATGGAGAGATCGAATACCGGTTCGCTTCCCGTTTCCAATTGAATGGAGGGATTCGTTTGGCTGCACTTTATACCCCTTCGGGACCCGGTTACGAAGGAAAGACTTTCATCGTTCCCGAACCGAGAGCGGAACTTTCTTATGATCTGAATTATAATAACCGTTTGAATATATCTTTTAATCAAGCTTCGCAGAATTTGCACATGCTTTCAAACTCTTCTGTCGGTATTCCATCGGATATGTGGATTCCAGCTAATAAAAATTTGGAGCCTGAAGTTATGAGGCAGTTAGCTGTCGGATATGAGTGGAATAAGTTAGATCGCCAATATACATTCTCCATGGAAGCTTTTTATCGAAAGTCGGATCATATTATTGATTTTAAAGATGATGTGAATATCTTCATGAATAATTTGATTGAGAAGGAGGTGGAACAAGGAGAAGCCGAAAGTTATGGGGTGGAAATTTTATCTATCCAAGAACAAAGGAGATTTAACGGGCTGGGCGAGCTATACACTTTCTCATGTCCGCAACCGACTGGCTAATATAAAGGATACGGAATATCGTCCAGTATACGACCGTCCCCATAATCTGAAACTGTTTCTGAACTATAATATCAATAAACGATGGTCGTTATCTTCTACTTTCTCTTATTGTTCGGGGATGAATCTGACTCTTCCGGTTGGTAAGTATGAATTTCAAGGAGCTCTTTTATATATCTATAGTTCGAGAAACGGCTATCGTGCACCTGCTTACCACCAATTGGACTTATCGGCAGCCTATCGTATGAAAAAGGAACTCTTACTTGTTCGATTATTAATCTTTATAACAGGAAGAATGTATTTTCTATTTATGCGGGGCGTGGAGATGTGCATTATTCTATGGATGCTGCGAAGACATATAAAATCTACCTTTATGGCATAGTTCCGTCTATAACCTATAGCTTTGAATTCTAAAAAAACAAACCGAAACATAAATTGCACATTCATTTTGATATGTATATGATTTCTTTGTACTTTTGTACCCATTCATCCAGTAAACTTGCAAAAGACAATGAATCAGATACATTCCGTATGCGTATACAGCGCATCCAGCACTAAGATAGCCCCCGTATATTTTGAAGCAGCCGAAAAACTCGGCCGCCTGCTTGCCAAACAACATATCCGTCTGATAAACGGTGCCGGAAGCATCGGACTGATGCGCTCCGTAGCCGACGCAGTTCTGAAGAATGGCGGTGAGGTGACAGGTGTTATCCCCCACTTCATGGTCGAACAGAACTGGCATCACACTGGGTTGACGGAATTGATCGAAGTCACTTCCATGCACGAACGCAAGCAGAAGATGGCGAATCTGAGCGACGGCATCATTGCCTTGCCGGGCGGATGCGGCACTTTGGAAGAATTGCTTGAAATCATCACATGGAAACAGCTCGGACTGTATCTGAATCCGATTATCATTCTGAATATAAACGGCTTTTTTGATCCGCTGTTCCAAATGCTCGAACGGGCAATAGAGGAAAACTTCATGCGCCAGCAACACGGTGATATATGGAAAGTGGCACAAACACCGGAAGAAGCGGTGGAGTTACTTCAGACAACTCCCGTATGGGACGCTTCTATCCGTAAATTTGCAGCCATATGATAGCCGATATACTGAACTCCGGATTCGAGGGAATCCCTATCTCCTACTCTCCCCGTACGGATGATGTGATTGCCTTGACATTGCTTGCCTGCTTCTTTCTTTCCTCCATCGCTCTGGCTCGCGGAAAGAAGTTTCTCACCCAACAGGTGAAAGACTTTGTACTGCATCGCGAGCGGACAAGCATTTTTGATAGTTCTACGGCAGCCGATGTGCGCTATCTCCTCGTGCTGGTAGTGCAGACCTGTGTATTGACAGGTATCGTGTTCTTCAATTATTTTCATGATACATGTCCGATGCTGATGACCAAGGTCTCCCCTCTCCTGCTATTGGGGATTTATGTCGGCTTCTGCCTTGCCTATTTTTTACTGAAATGGTTACTTTATATGTTCCTCGGGTGGGTGTTTTTTGATAAAAATAAGACAAATATATGGCTGGAATCTTATTCTACGCTCATATATTACGTCGGCTTCGCCCTTTTTCCTTTTGTTCTATTCCTTGTTTATTTCGATCTGAATCTGACCAATTTAGTGATAATCGGACTAATTATTCTAATTTTTACTAAAATATTGATGTTTTATAAGTGGGTAAAGCTTTTTTTTCATCAATTAAGTGCGGCTTTCCTATTAATTTTGTACTTTTGCGCTCTTGAAATCATACCCTGTCTGCTACTCTATCAGGGAATGATCCAGGTAAACAATGTATTGCTAATAAAAATTTAGGACGTTGAAAATTAAAAAAGTACTAGTTTCGCAGCCTAAGCCTGCGTCAGAGAAATCTCCCTATTACGACATAGCAGAGAAGTATGGCGTTAAAATAGATTTCCGACCATTTATTAAGGTTGAAAGTCTTTCGGCGAAAGAATTCCGGCAACAGAAGGTTTCAATTCTTGATCACACTGCCGTTATATTCACTTCACGCCACGCAATCGATCACTTCTTTAATCTGTGTACGGAGCTGCGTGTGACTATTCCGGAAACAATGAAGTATTTCTGTGTCACAGAAGCGGTTGCATTGTACATTCAGAAGTATGTGCAATATCGCAAACGTAAAATCTTCTTCGGTGCTACCGGAAAGATTGAAGATTTGGTGCCATCTATCGTAAAGCATAAAACGGAGAAATATCTCGTCCCTATGTCGGACGTGCACAATGATGATGTGAAAAACCTGCTCGACAAGAATAACATACAGCATACAGAAGCTGTAATGTATCGCACTGTGAGCAATGACTTTACATCGGATGAGGAATTTGATTATGACATGCTCGTGTTCTTCAGCCCTGCCGGAGTGACTTCTTTGAAGAAGAACTTCCCGGACTTTGACCAGAAAGAGATCAGAATCGGTACCTTCGGGTCGACTACCGCGCAAGCTGTACGCGACGCCGGACTCCGTCTGGACCTTGAAGCACCGACTGTGCAGGCTCCGTCAATGACGGCTGCGCTTGATATGTTCATCAAGGAAAACAATAAATAAACAGCGTGAGCGTATATACTTTGCGTAAAGCCGAAAGGCTGAATAGTAAAATTTTGATCGGAAAGATGTTTGAAGGCGGCGTTTCGAAGTCGTTTTCCATCTTTCCGATACGCGTTGTATATATGCCCATAGAACAAGGTGAAGTGCCGGCAACGATACTTATCAGCGTATCGAAGCGGCGTTTCAAACGTGCTGTAAAGCGCAATCGGGTGAAGCGGCAGATACGCGAAGTCTACCGGAAGAACAAACAGCCACTGCTGGACGGTCTGCAAAACAAGGGGCAGCGTCTGGCAATCGCTTTTATCTATCTGTCGGACGAACTTGTAGCCACTGCCGAACTGGAAGAGAAAATGAAGACAGCGCTTTCGCGCATTTCTGAAAAGTTATCCTTATGAAACCCCGTGCTCACCGGGTGTCCGTCTGCTGGATGTCCCTGAAAAGTCTTGTGAGGAAGGTGTTTTCATTCTTACTGCTGATTCCTATCTATTTTTATCGGGTGTGTATTTCGCCCCTTACCCCTCCGTCTTGTCGGTTTACGCCCACCTGTTCGGCCTATGCGGTCGAAGCAATCAAGAAACACGGTCCCGTCAAAGGACTCTATCTGGCTGTCCGGCGCATCCTCAGGTGTCATCCGTGGGGTGGTTCCGGTTACGATCCTGTGCCTTAAAAACGATTTACCCTAAAGAACGAGAGATATGGAGAATAATGCGAGTCATATTCTGGATATTCATACTCACAAGTCGGAGGATGTTTCCCACGGTAAAGCGATTATCAATTATCCATTACCGGTGGATGATTCGCTGTGCCTGTCGGCTTCGGATGTCAGGACGGCAGGTAAAGAGGGATATTTCTATTCGGCCGGCATTCATCCCTGGAAACTGACGGAGCGCAATGCGGAAGAGCAATTTGAACTTCTGCAGCAGTTGCTTGTGAAAGAGCAGTTTGTGGCGGTAGGAGAGGCGGGGCTCGATAAACTGACAGCTGCTCCGATGGAGCTTCAGGTAAGGATGTTTGAGAAGCAGGTGGAATTGTCGGAGAAGTATCGGTTGCCACTGATTATTCATTGTGTGAAGGCGATGGATGAGTTGCTGGCGGTGAGGAAGAAACTGAATCCGGCTCAGTCCTGGATTTGGCACGGCTTTCGCGGGAAACCGCAGCAGGCGGAGCAACTGATAAAAAACGGCATTTATCTTTCTTTCGGTGCGCACTATCCGGAGGAAACGGTGAAGGGAGTGCCTGTCGGTCGCCTGTTTCTGGAGACGGATGACAGTCCGGTCGACATTGAAGAAGTGCTGAAGCAGGTGGCGAAAGCACGAAGCACGGATGCGGAAGAGCTGCGGCAAGCGATTCGGGAAAATATTCAAAAAGTCTTTTTTAGGCGTTAAGAGTTGTATCTTCCGAGAAAGAGTCGTACTTTTGTCGCACATGGAATTGAAAGACAATAAAAACCTAATAAAAAGAGTAATACGATGAATTTTGTAGAAGAATTGAGATGGCGTGGCATGCTGCAGGACATCATGCCGGGAACGGAAGAGTTGTTAAACAAAGAGCAGGTGACTGCCTATTTGGGTATCGACCCGACTGCCGATTCGCTACACATTGGTCACCTTTGTGGAGTGATGATCCTTCGTCATTTACAACGCTGCGGCCATAAGCCGCTGGCACTCATCGGTGGCGCTACAGGTATGATTGGAGACCCTTCCGGAAAATCGGCAGAACGTAACCTGCTGAACGAGGAAACATTGCGTCACAATCAGGCGTGTATCAAAAAACAGCTTGCCAAGTTCCTCGACTTCGAGTCGGATGTGCCTAACCGTGCTGAATTAGTGAACAATTATGACTGGATGAAAGAGTTTTCTTTCCTTGACTTTGTTCGCGAAGTAGGTAAGCATATCACTGTAAACTATATGATGGCAAAGGATTCTGTAAAGCGTCGCCTCAACGGAGAAGCACGTGACGGACTGTCATTCACCGAATTTACTTATCAGCTGCTTCAAGGCTACGATTTCCTTCATCTGTATGAAACTAAAGGATGTAAACTTCAGATGGGCGGTTCCGACCAGTGGGGCAATATCACTACCGGAGCAGAACTGATCCGCCGTACCAATGGGGGAGAGGTGTTCGCGCTGACTTGCCCGCTGATTACAAAGGCTGACGGTGGTAAGTTTGGTAAAACTGAATCTGGAAATATCTGGTTGGACCCTCGTTATACTTCTCCCTATAAGTTCTACCAGTTCTGGCTGAACGTAAGCGACTCTGATGCAGAACGCTATATCAAGATTTTCACTTCGATCGAGAAGGAAGAAATCGAAGCATTAGTGGCCGAGCACCAGCAGGCTCCGCACTTGCGTGCTTTGCAGAAACGTCTGGCCAAGGAAGTGACTATCATGGTTCACTCCGAAGAAGATTACAATGCAGCGGTAGATGCGTCTAATATCCTGTTCGGTAACGCTACTTCCGAGTCATTGCGCAAGTTGGACGAAGATACGTTGCTGGCTGTATTCGAAGGCGTACCCCAGTTTGAAATCTCTCGTGACGCCTTGGCGGAAGGAGTGAAGGCTGTTGATCTGTTTGTCGATAATGCGGCTGTATTTGCTTCGAAAGGCGAAAATGCGTAAGTTGGTTCAAGGCGGTGGCGTATCATTGAAATAAAGAAAAACTGGAAGCTTTTGACCAGGTTATTACGACTGCCGATCTGCTTGACGGGAAAATATCTGCTTGTTCAGCGTGGTAAAAAAGAACTATTTTCTGCTGATCGCGAAGTAAAAAATCAGCGATTTGCAAGGTGGCAAAGTAAAAAAGTAATCGAAATAATTTGGAGGTTTGCTTGCAAACCTCTATCTTTGCACCGCTTTTTAACAGAAAGCGCATATGTTTGTCCTATGGTGTAATGGTAGCACAACAGTTTTTTGGTTCTGTTTGTCTAAGTTCGAATCTTGGTAGGACAACCAAAAGGAAGCTCTGATAATCATTGATTATTGGAGCTTCCTTTTTTTAAGTATCGTTTTGTATCATTGAAAATAGTCGTCAAACTCCTTCAAAACGTATTATAGTTCGTTTAAAAAGATGTACATTGCATCAATTCTGGACATTTTGGTGGATAATTGGAACAAAAATTGCAAAGGTTAACCCGTTTTCTTTTACTATTTTGCATCGTGTACGTAAAACGATGTGCA
>ENA-OQHL01001585-OQHL01001585.1-human-gut-metagenome-genome-assembly--contig:-NODE-1585-length-11098-cov-4.148118_pt1 | contig 11098 bp, 6 predicted proteins | sample MGYA00242565_ERZ504723 | MGnify/ENA primary metagenome ERZ504723 (study PRJEB26092, sample SAMD00036211) | human gut metagenome | host: Homo sapiens | study: EMG produced TPA metagenomics assembly of...
TTTAATACCTACTATGAGTATATAATATTAAAAACATTGTGTCAATATACACTTTAAAATGTATACGTAGAAAATATAATCTGATTTTTAGGGGAAATTACTAAATTTGATAAAGTGGCATAAAACTTACATTAAATTAAATATTAATTGTTTAAAAGTAATAAATATGTTAAAATAAAGAAAAAATAATTCAAGTAAAGGAGAATGGATATGAAGAAATTTATTGTTGCTTTAACAACTCTCGGGCTTATTTCTGCCATGAGTGTTGCTACTTTTGCTGATAACTTTACTAATTTTAATGATGCACAACCAATGCAGAATTTTACATCAGATATTAACAAGCTCTATATTTCAAATTTTAATAAAGTTTCATCTAATGGTGTAAGTGATTTAGATATTAAAAATGGTTATTTTTCTTGCTATAACGGATATGTATACTATTTAGATAGTTCAAAAACCGGATATACAGATCTTAGAAGAATGAAAGCTGATAAAACAGGAGATATTCTTATACACAGAATTGTAACAGGGGAGAGCTATACTCTTAATTCTTATATTTTAGGTGACAGCAATCTTTATTACACAATTTATAACATCAAAACACAGCAATACAGCTTTAGAAAAGTGGATTTAGTTACTAAAAAGGATAGCTTGGTTTATTCTTCTGATACTGCTATGTTAGATGTATTAGCATCTCAGAATGGTTATGCTTATGTGTGCGAAACTTCTTTTGATGAAAACAATGACATTCACAGACTAATTTACAAAGTAAATGTAAATAAGGATACAGATAAGTACGTTATTGTAACAACTAAGACAAATGTAAATTATTTATGTGCCAGAATATCTGGAGATACTCTCTATATTAAGAAGGTGGATTTTTCAAAGGCTGATGTAGAAGATTATCCAAATTCTATATTACTTGTTGATTTGAAAAAGAATAAAGTTGTGAAAGAAGTAAATCTTGGTTCTCACAATATTGTGGATATTAAAAATGGTAAAGCCATAGCTCAAGACGGTGGAACAATAACTTCTATAGATATTTCTTCAGGGGAAGAAAAACAGCTTTTAAACTTAGATGCTAACAAAGTTCAGATGCAATATTTAGGCTTTTATAACGGTAAAGTGTACTATACAACTTACAATTTGAATACTTATGAAAATAAGGTGTCATACAAGAATATAGGCACAGGAGAAATGAAAGACCTTACAAGTTGGGTAGAACAGAGAGTAGAATAATATGATATAAACACCTCCTAAAACAAGGAGGTGTTTGTTTTATGTTATAATACCATAAATAGGTTAAATTTCAATAAAAGCAATTTCATAGATAAATGGTAGGGTAATTCATATAAATTGAAAATATAGGGTATAAATCCTATATATACGGGAAATAAAAAAGTGATAGCAAATTTATGCTATCACTTTTTAAGTAAATCGTTAATCTATATGATATTATTTAATTAACCAATGATATAAACCTTAACATTCTTGTGACCAAAACCAGATGCTAAAGCAGCTGAATGTGTACCATAGCAAAGGTCAATTCTGTTACCCTTGATTGCTCCACCTGTATCGGCAGCAATACAGTAACCGTAACCTTCAACGTAGAGCTTAGTACCTAAAGGAATAACTCTTGTATCTACAGCAGCTACGCCGTAACCAGCCTTCATACCAGAAGCTGTATAACCATTTGCATATGAGCCACAGCACTTAGAACATGGGCAGTAAGCTGTAGCATTAAGTGTCATAGAACTCTTATACTTAACAGAAAGACCCGGAATAGTATTTGTAGTAGTTGCAGCAGGCTTAACAACAGGAGCTGGCTTAGCCTTAGTACCTACATTGATAACTTCTGTAACAGGTTCTTTAGTAACCTTTGTAACAGAGTCAGTTGATGTAACCTGGTCACCAACGTACTTAGTAGTAGTTGTTGTTGTCTTAATGCCGTCAACACCAGCAGTAACTACTTTCTTCTCACCAACATAAAGGCTGTCTGTTTTAACTTCCTTTGTTTCGTGAGGAATAGCCTCGTAAGTATCAACTGAAACTTCTCTTATAGTTGAAAGCTGAATGTACATACCTTCTGAAAGAGGTGTAGAAGCTGTCTGGCTTGCAAGAGTGTACTTTTCAGTTGTGTTTGCCTTCTGATATTCTGCAAGGAAAGCACCTAAGTTTGATGCTGAAGTAGTTGAAGACTGAGCCTTACCACCATCAACAGAAACAATAACAGTCTTAGGCTGAGCTACAACGATTTCCTTTGCATTTTCTACAGAATTAGTAAGGTCAACACTTACATCTGTTGAATCAGTTACTACAATATTGTTACTAGCAAGAAGGTCACCAACTGTTGAACTCTTGTCAGCATTAAAATATTGAACATTACCATCTACAATAACCTTAACTGTATCTGAACCAGTGTTAGAAACTTCAGCAGCTGATACAATAACATTTGATGAAATCATTGTTGCAAAAACAACGGCCATTGCCGATACGGTCTTAGTAAATCTCTTTGTCATAATAATCCTCCTTAGGGGCTTAATAATTTTGTAATATTTAGACTTAAATGTTACAAAGTTTGACTTGAAAAATCTATTGAAATTAAAAGTCGACAAGCCTCATACATAAGTTTTTGACAGTTTTTAGTCGTTCAAGGTCGAATTTTACGAAAAATAGGCATAAAAAATTAGGCTAACCGACAAATCGGCAAACTAACCCTGAACATTTACAAGGACTATCTTAACACATCTGTAACAATTATGCAACAACTTTTTTTCAACAAAAAACTTTGAGGGCATTTTCCTTCGTTTTTTGGGCTACTATTTGTGGAGAAAGTTGTTTAATTTGTGCAATTTTCTCTACGATATACTTTAGATTTTGTGAATTGTTTCTAGTTCCTCTTAAAGGTGTCGGAGATAAATATGGTGAATCTGTTTCTACTAAAATTTTGTCAATTGGGATGTTTTCAACCACATCAACCAGCTTTTTTGCATTCTTAAATGTAACAACTCCACCTACAGAAATATAAAATCCCATTTTTATATATTCCTGTGCAAGTTCCTTACTTCCGGAAAATGCGTGTATAAGTCCTTTACGAACTCTACTGGCTTTTATTATGTCAAAAGTGTCCTGTGCAGCATCTCTTGAATGAACAACTACGGGCATATCTAAGTCAGCTGTTAAATCTAACTGTCTTTTAAACCAATACTGCTGTTTTTCCTTTGATGGACCGTCATCATAGTGATAGTCAAGACCAATTTCTCCTATAGCTACAACCTTTGGATTTTCTGCATATTTTGCAAGAGTTTTTAAGTCTTCCTCTGTCATATCTTCTACTTCTGAAGGGTGAACACCTACATTTGCATATATAAAATCGTATTTTTCAGCTAATGCCATAGCTTTTTTAGCACTTTCCATAGAATCACAGGAATTTATAATAAAATCAACTCCGTTTTGGTGCATTTCTTCTATTAATTGATGTCTGTCATCATCGTATTGTACATCATCAAAATGGGCATGAGAATCAAAGTACATTTGTGTATTTCCTTTCTTATTTTTAAACAAAATAAATGAGTTTCTACTATATTAATATAAAAATAAATAGGTAAAATAACAGGTGTCCTGAAAAGAACACCTGTTAATGAGAATTATCTAAATTTTATTAGTTTACTTCAGCACCGTCGCCAATGTTTCCGTCAACTGTAAGTACACCTAAATTGCCGTTTTCATCTTCGGCAGCAAGTATCATACCTTCACTTACAATTTTACCCTTCATCATCTTTCTGGGTGGAAGATTTGTTACTACAACAACCTTTTTGCCTACCATATTTTCTGGAGAGTACCACTTAGCAATACCAGAGGCAATAGTTCTTGTTTCAGAGCCAATCTGAACTGTAGATTTAAGGAGCTTAGAAGAACCCTCAACCTTTTCACAAGCAAGGATTTTACCAATCTTCATATTAACCTTACAGAAGTCATAAATATCAATATATTCTGGTTCTTCTGCTGGCTTTTCTTCTTCCTTAGGCTGTTCAAGTTTAGCTTCGATTTTTTCAAGAGTTTCCTTTGCATCAAGTCTAGCAAAGAGAATTTCTGGCTTTTCAACAACCTTTGTACCAGACTTATACATACCGAAAATATCAAGGCTATCCATTGGACGCTTCTGAGCATTAAGCTGTGCAAGAACCTTTGCTGAAGTTTCAGGCATAAATGGTTCAAGAAGGTTTGCACCAATAGAAATACCTTCAACTAAGTTGTAAAGAACAGTAGCAAGTCTTTCCTTCTTAGTTTCGTCCTTAGCAAGTACCCAAGGCTCTGTTTCGTCAACATACTTGTTGCATCTCTTGAAAAGGGCGAATATTTCAGTAATAGCATCAGCTACTCTTAATTTATCCATTTTTTCAATAACTCTATTACGAGTAGTTGTAACAACATTGATTAAGTCTTCATCAACTGGGTATGCACAACCTGGGTTAGTTACAACACCGTTGAAGTACTTGTTGCTCATTGATACAGTTCTGTTTACGAGGTTACCGAGAACGTTTGCAAGGTCAGAATTCATTCTTTCAATCATTAATTCCCAAGTAATAACACCATCGTTTTCAAATGGCATTTCGTGGAGAACGAAGTATCTAACAGCATCTACACCGAAGAAATCTACTAAATCATCAGCATAAATTACATTACCCTTAGACTTACTCATCTTGCCATCGCCTCTTAAAAGCCATGGGTGACCAAATACCTGCTTAGGTAATGGAAGGTCAAGTGCCATAAGGATAATAGGCCAGTAAATAGTATGGAAACGAATAATATCCTTACCGATAAGGTGAAGGTCTGCTGGCCACATTTTATTAAATAAGTCTGAGTTGTTGCCGTCACAATCATAACCAATACCAGTGATATAGTTTGTAAGGGCATCAAGCCATACATATACAACGTGTTTATCATCAAAATCAACTGGAATACCCCACTTGAAAGATGTTCTTGATACACATAAATCCTGAAGACCCGGAAGAAGGAAGTTATTCATCATTTCATTCTTTCTTGAAACAGGCTGTATAAATTCAGGGTGAGTATTGATATGTTCAATAAGTCTGTCAGCATATTTGCTTAATTTAAGGAAGTATGCTTCTTCCTTAGCTGGCTTAACTTCTCTACCACAATCAGGACATTTACGTCTACAAGCTGAGATTCTGTCCAGAAAGATTCACAAGGTGTACAATAAAGACCTTCGTATTCGCCCTTGTAAATATCGCCTTTTTCGTAAAGCTCTTAAATATTTTCTGAACCTGCTTTTCGTGGTCTACATCAGTTGTTCTAATGAATTATCATAAGATGTATCATTAAGTCCAATTCTCTTATTTCAGTTAGAAAACATTGTCAATCGAACTGCTTAGGTGTAATGCCGGCATCTTTTGCCTTTTCTTCAATCTTCATACCATGTTCATCAGTACCAGTTTGGAAGAAAACATCGTAACCCATTTGTCTTTTAAATCTTGCAATACTATCAGCAAGAACGATTTCATATGTGTTACCGATATGGGGCTTACCAGAAGTGTAGGCAATAGCCGTAGTCATATAAAATTTTTCTTTACTCAATTAAACTACCTCCAAAAAAATCATTAATTTGATTATATAACAAATAAAGTAAAATTGCAATTTTTATTGTAATAGTTTAGCAAATTTACTTTATTATTCCCGATAATTGTGCTAGAATATACCTACTTTAGATTTTGGAGGGTTTGGTATGTATAAGTTAGTTGCTACTGATTGCGATGGTACATTTATAGATTCAAAAGGTTGGTTGCCAGAGGAAAACAAAATTGCTTTCCAGAGATTATACCAAAGGGGTATTCCTGTTGTACTTGTAACAGGAAGAAACGACTTTCTTACAAAGGATTATGTAGACGAGCTTGGTTTCCAGTGCCCTGTAATTGGTGGTAATGGGGCTACTCTTGGTAACATATATACAGGAGAGAGAAAGTATGTAAATGCTATGACAAGGGAAGAAATGAATGGTGTATTTGATATATGCGACAAGTTTAAAGTGCCTTGCAAGGTGTTTACTACTGAAAAATGCTATACAAACGATATAGACCTAAAAAATGGTGGTATAAAACTTATAACAGTTAAATATACAAAGCCTATAAAGACTACTATTGAGAATATATTGGAAACAGATATAAGAAAAACTGTTGATTTCAAAAATGTAATAAAGGTTGTTGTAATAGAGGATAATATCGAAATTTCTTACAGAAATAAAAGATGCTATAAATGAAAAAGTGAAAACTGTTACAGCTATACAGTCTAACTGGAATTGTATTGATATAGTAAAAAAAGGCGTTTCAAAAGGTGCAGCACTTTTGAAATATGGTGAAATGTTAGGCATAAAGCCGGAAGATATTATTGCTTTTGGAGATAGTGAAAACGATGTATCAATGATAAAGGCTGTAGGTGGTGGATATGCCATAGGCAATGCTGACCAATGTGTAAAAGATGTTGCAAAGTATATTGCTGATACAAATGATAACTGTGGTGTAGCCAAAGTTTTGGACAAGGAATTTAATTTAGGAATATATTAATTATTAAAGGGCGATTACCGGCAGCCTCAAAGGGACAGCTTAGCTGTCCCTTTATTAATTTTAATACCTTTTACTGCTGTTCAGTAGTAGTTTCTGTAGTGGGTTCTACTGTGTTATTATCAATGTAATTTTTAAGAGTGATTACATCAAGCATATCAATATTACCATCACCATTAAAGTCTGCATTTTCAAAAGAAATATCACTTGAAGTATCTATTCCTATAACGTGCTTTAAAAGTAATGCTACGTCTTTATTGTCAACAGAATTATCTTTGTTTATGTCGTAATTATCTGAATTTAATCTTTCATAAAATTCAATCATAGCAGCAGAACCAAAGTTAGCACCAGCCTCATCGCCTACAACCTTTACATACTTTGTATAAACAGGTGTATCAAGATTTACTGTCTTTTTAGTTCTGTCACTTGCCCAAGTTGCAGTACCGGCTTTAGTCCAGTTTGTACCGTCTTTACTTGTGTATACAGAACACTTAGTAAATACACCGTTAAAATTACCTGTTTGTCTAGGTGTATAATCTATAGAAGTAAGAAGAACTGGTTTGTTAAACTCATAAGCTATAAATCTGTTAAGGTCGCTGTTTGTAGTATAAGTTGTGTGCCAAATTGTGTTTATATTACCGTCTATAGATTTACTAGCACTTTCGTTGTCGCTTTGGGCAGAAGAATATGAAAGTACCTTTACATTAGATATAGAAATATAAGAACGGTCGTCAGTATCTGTGTCAGTAGTAAATGAATACTGTGAGCTAGAACCGGCAAGGGAAGTTCCGTTTGCACCAATTCTTACAGAAATTGTTCTGTCGCCTTCAAAAACTGTATCGTCTGTAAAGTTTGTCCAAGTTTTTCCGTCTTCTGACCATTGATATTTAGATGTAGCACCAATAACCTTGTTTTCGTTATCGTTGTTGTAAAGTCCAGAAGGGGCAGAGCTTGCTTTAATATCAATAGTATAGTAGCTAGATGCACCTTGAAGTTTTACAAGCAAATCATTATCAGCTGTAATTTTAGAAATTTCTTCATCGGTTAATTTATGAGAGTTATTATTACCGGCATTTACCCAGTTTTCGCCACCGTCAATACTGTACAAAAATTCTGTGCCACCAGTTGTAAACTGGTCAGAAAGAACTATAGTATTAGCATTTTCTCCGTCAAAAGAGAATGTGGCAATAGCCAAGTTTTCATTTCCTAAAATGTAATTAGCCATTGTTTTACAAATGTCAGGCTGTAAAGACTCTGTACTTGTAGCAACAGATGCAGATTTAAGAGCAGTAAGCGTCATAATATTGAAGTCTGCAATATCTGCCTCACTTGAAATTTCAGGCTTTATGGCATTTTGGAGCATATCATTCATTGGCTGAGGGAAATATGTCAATGCAGATATTATTTCCTTTGCAAGTTCTATATAATCAGCACTTGTTTTTTCAGCTGATTTATAGGCTGTTATTAAACCGTCCCAAGCATCTAAGTTGAAATTTTGTATTTCAAGAGCCTGTCTGTAAAGTTCAATAGCCTTGTCTGAGTCTGCCATTTGAGCAATCTTTACTAAGTCTTCAGCTTTTTGGAAGTTGTCGTAATCGTTTAAGGCTGCCTGTGCTAAAGGTACATAACTTACTCTGTAACCCTTTGCCCAGCTTTGAGCACCCCAACCTAAAAGGAGTGTATCGCCTCTTTCAGATTTTGTCCAACCATAGACATCGTTCCAAATAGACCACTTAGCTAAAGCATTTTCGCCCTTTGATGGGTCATCAAGGTCATATCTTAAATAAGCTGCGTGACCAGGCTGACCAATAACTACGCTAGGAATACCAAAGGCTGTAAGAAGGTTTACACCTACCTTTGAAATACCACCACATACAGCACCTTCCTCAAATACTATCCAAAGTTTAGGGTGACCACTTTCAAATGGTATGTTTATATCGTAAATGTCATCATTAGTGTCGTCATCTGTGTTTACAAGGTGATATTTTTCTGTCCATGATGCCTTGTTTTCATCAGTATAGTATTTATCCAAGTAGTAATTATAGCCTGTAATATAACCCATATAACTATAGGAATTTAATATAAGCTGATTATCTTCTAATTCATCAAAAGCCACACCTGCTTTAGCAGCAGATTTCTTTCTAACATAGTAATTAAGCCATTCAATCTGGTTATCATCACTAATAGAGTTCATTACCCATCTCATTTCAGGAACAGTAAGGTTTTCAAAAACACTATTTACAAGGCAACCATTTTCATAAAGTTTTTTGTAGATAGCATATCTTCTGACTGGATTAGAAGTTTTTGTAGAGTCTGCCCAGAAGTAAATTGAACCTGCATGAGAAAACATTAATGATACAAACATTCGCTTGTAAAGGCTGTTTGACATATCCAATGAATAGTTCTTGTAAAGCTGTGTAAGTACCATGGCAGCCTTTTCATAAGAGCCTAAAATGGTATTACCTGCGTTAGCATAGTAGTCAAGAGCTTCAAAGTCATCTAAAAACCATTCTAAGGCTTCTCTGTTGTTTTCATTTTCAGCTGCAAGAGTAATAAGGAAATCATAGCCGGTTCTTTCTACAAAGTTCTTTTGGTAAAGTATCTTTCTGTAGGTTTCGCTTTCGTAATCACTTAAACCGGCAAGCTCGCTTTCGTATTGAGATACTGTCTTTATAAATTTAAAATTGTCAGCTGATGGTTCTTTATAGTCTGATGAAATAAACTTTCCGTTTGCGATTACAGAATGGTCATAACCTTTATCGCCGTTTGAACTTACTTCAAATTTAAGGTATTTTGCATTTTTTAAATCAATGGTTACATACTGACACTCACTGTCGCCTTTTAACACACCGGTGTTTTTAACCTGTGTCCAAGTGCTATTGTCTTGAGATGTATATATATTGAATATTACACCATTACCGTTGCTACCCTTAGAGTAGTCAACACCTAAATAGCCAGTAAATGTGTCATAGCCATAATCATTTACAAGGTATGAAACATCGTACACTAATGTAGCAGGGGCGTGAGCACCAAGACCCTTTAAAAATTGCTTTTTCTGACCATTTACTTTAAGGGCAATAATGCCGTCTTCTACATTTGTATCGTACTTTAATGTAGAATAGCCTACACTGCTGGATATTAATGCACTAGAAGGTACATCGGAAATATACATATATTCTCCTGTACGGTCAGGATATGTACCGGAATCAGATACAAGTCGTGGCTGTGAATAGAGAAGTTCTCCGGTTTCTGTAACAGTAAGAAGAACTCTGATATATTTGTTGAGCTGACTTTCTGTAGGTGTATACTTAGCAGAAGTAGCAGAACTTATGTCAGTAAATTCTCCGTCAGCTGTGTCACCTATTTGCCACTGGTAAGTATATTCAGTATTTTCTGCACCTTTTATCTGTGCTAAAATTTCAGAATTTACCTGACAAGGTCCTGAAAGAACAGCAGATACAGATATAAAAGCATTGTCTGAATATATGTAGTCCTTGTTGTTTCCACTAATACCAAGTCTTATATACTTATTGCTCATACTAGCAGGAACAGTGTACTTAAGTGAAGTAGCTGAAGGAATATCTGTAAAAGTAGTGCCGTCAGCACTATACTGCCATTTGTAGTAAAGAGTATCCTCCGGATTTACGTATTCTGTTTCAGCTGTTACAACACAGCCAACTTTAAGACTGCCTGTAATTTTAGCAACTATACTTCCATTATAAGAATCAGAATACAAATTACCGTAGTATTCATTTGTTTTGTCATAGATTTTTACTCTATAGTAAGATTTCTGTTGGGTTATTGTATAGTTTTTTTCTGTGGCATTTTCAATGTCTGTCCATACAGTGCCGTCATCGCTATACTGCCATTGATAACCTAAGTTTTTACTGTTTCCTACTGTAAGGGTGTCATTGGCTGTAAGAGTTTTGCCTATAGCAGATGTACCGGATATAGTTACATTTCCGTCAAGTACAGTTTCGTCTGGACGAAGAAATACAAATTCAGATGCACTTGCCCAACCATTGTTGGCAACTGTAAATTCAAATCTAAGTTTTTCAAAATCTGTTGCCTGTGGCAATGTCATAAGAACATAACTATTGGAAACAGAAGATGAACCTACAGCTACTTTATCCCAAGTATCAGTTTCGGAATTATAACTATATATTGTAGCTGTTGTAGGATAACCTTTGCCTTTTGCACCGTCTTGTCTTGTGGCATAAAGTATTCTGTCTATTTTTGTGGTCTTGTTAAAGGTAACATCAACATAATTTGTTACAGTACCATAGCCATTACCAGTTTCCCAATGAGTAGACCAATTTCCGTCAAAGGCATATTTAAGATAAGATGTGCTATATTGACCTGCGTTATTAGAATAACCTGAAATATATGTGTAATCATCAGAATTTGTACTTACTCTGTGATTTTGCCAGTAGTCTGATGACATTTTAGGGTCATTTGCTGATATTGATGAAACTGTAAGTTCCTGAGAAGTTTCATCAGCAAAAATATTAAGTGGCGTT
>ENA-OQHL01001587-OQHL01001587.1-human-gut-metagenome-genome-assembly--contig:-NODE-1587-length-11074-cov-3.409975_pt1 | contig 11074 bp, 15 predicted proteins | sample MGYA00242565_ERZ504723 | MGnify/ENA primary metagenome ERZ504723 (study PRJEB26092, sample SAMD00036211) | human gut metagenome | host: Homo sapiens | study: EMG produced TPA metagenomics assembly of...
ATATTCGTGTTGTCGATAATGGCAGCGGTTTGTCGGAGAAAATGCAAAATTAGCGTTTTTAAGGCACGCTACAAGCAAAATCAGAGTTGCTGAAGACCTGCTGCATTTGAACACTTTAGGATTTCGCGGTGAAGCGTTGCCGAGTATTGCTTCTGTTAGTAACTTCCAGCTGCTGACACGTCCTGTTACCGAGGAGTTTGCTACTTCAATAAAAATTGAAGGCGGCGATCAGGCAGAATGTATTGCTACTGGCGGGCACACTGGTACGACGATCATTGTTGAGAATTTATTTTTTAATGTTCCGGCCAGGCGTAAATTTTTACGTACTGTACAGACTGAAAGCCGTTATATCAGTGAATTGATCACAAAATTGGCTTTATCACGCCCTGATGTGCGGTTTAAGCTTGTCAGCAATGATAAAGAGGTTTTGAGTACGCCAGGTAACGGAGATTTAGTTGATACTGTTAAGGCACTATATGGTAAAAATGTTAGTGAGGAGCTTTTGACCGTTGATTTTGCTGACAGTGAAGTTAAGGTAAGCGGTTTTATTGGTAAACCTACTTTACTAAAAGGTACGCGTCAATGGCAGACGTTGCTGGTAAACGGACGTATCATTACTAATAGAATGATCGCCAAGGCGATTGATCATGCCTATCAGTCTCAGATTCCGAAAAGCGGTTTCCCTTTTGCTGTTTTGAATATTACCGTCGATACTGAAAGTATTGATGTTAACGTACATCCTCAGAAGAGTGAAATTAAGTTCAGCGATGACAGTACTGTTTATAAAGCGATGTATAAAGCTTTGACTGATGCACTGACAAGACCTATGAGCGCTAAACCTCAGGGCCTGGCATTATTGGATGATTCTGAACTGCAGGTATTCAAGTCTGCTGAAGCAGTTGTGGCAGCAACAGAACCATCGATAGTTGTTGAAATACCAGCCGCTGAAACTAAAGTGCCTGAGACAGAGTTGCCGGCCTTAAAAACAACTGAGACAAATATCAGTACAGCAAAGGCTGAGGTTTACTCGGCTTACAAGTCACAACAGCAAAGCGTTTGGAAAGAACCTGAATACACATACAGGCCTCCAAAAACGGAGCCTGTTTATACGATCAGTGAAACTCGTGATGTTTTTGACAAGCAGGATAACATTGCTTCTAATATTATCGACTTCACTGATACCGATAGTGGTGTTGATACGATTTGGCCATTGGGACAGATTGACAGAACTTTTATTGTTGCCCAATCTGATGATTCTTTGTTTTTGGTTGACCAGCATGCCGCGCATGAGCGCATTTTATACGATAAGCTTGTTGCGTCCCATAATGATATTCCGGCCCAGCAGATGTTGATTCCTTTATATATCGATGTTACTGCCCAGGATGTAAATTTGATAGAGGAACATCGGGAAGAATTTCTGCGCTTGGGTGTCGATATTGAGGCTGCAGGCGAATCTATGCTGCGCGTTTCAAGCTTGCCTTCAGATATTAAGGCTGATGATGCCGAGGACTTTGTGCGTGAAATTACTCAAATGCTGAGTGAATTAAGAACGATTAATCCAAGTGATTTGCGTCAGAATATTTTACATATGACTGCTTGCAAAGCAGCAATTAAAGCCGGTGAGGTGCTGAATATGCGCCAAATGCGACAACTGATTATTGATCTTTGCAATACAGAGCATCCTTTTACTTGTCCTCACGGCAGACCGTGTATGGTTGAAATAAATTCTGCCGAGTTATACAAGATGTTTAAGCGAACTTAAACATGCAGAAAACGTTTAAATTTGCAGTAACAGTTGGACGCAGTGAAAATGTTGCCTTAGAAAAACTTGCGCAAACATGGGCAGCAAAATTTGGTGTAAAATATGTGGAACGTGGCAGTAGGGGTCTTTGGGTTTTTTACTAGATCAAGAACGGGTAGAAGCACTTTTAGTAGCAACAAATAAAGGCCCGCAGGTATATACTGCTTCTGGAACTTTCTTTTTCATCCAAGTATGGCCGTTTTGCGGGTACAGCGTTTAAAAAAGCACGAGCCTGATCACTTTAGTGCTGCATTGGCTCTTAAACCGGGAATGAGAGTACTGGATTGTACGATGGGGCTGGCAAGTGATGCTGTTGTTGCCAGTTTTATTACAGGCCGGACAGGAACTGTTTGTGCTGTTGAGGCTTCGCCGTTGTTACATTTTGTAGTCAGCGAAGGCCTGCAGAATTATCAGGTTGAAGATGTTGATTTAAACAATGCCATGCGCAGAATAGAAACGGTATATGCGGAAGCAGATGAGTATTTGTACACTTTGCCTGCCGACAGCTTTGATGTTGTTTATTTTGACCCAATGTTTCGAATACCGATAAATGCTTCTTCAAATATGGAGCCATTGAGGCCTATTTCCTGTGAGAAACCGTTAACAGAAGCGACTGTTAAGGCGGCACTTAGAGTAGCTCCTTGTGTAGTTGTTAAAGAACGCGGACAAAAATTATTGGAAGCTTTAGGGTGTACGGAAATTCTGGGCGGCCGTTATAGCCGTGTAAAATATGGTATCCGAAGGAGGTAACGGCATGAAACCGAGAGTTGCAGTCATTTTAGGTCCTACTGCAACAGGCAAAAGCCATTGCGGGATAGCCTTAGCCAAACGTCTGAATGGCGAGATAATTTCCGGTGATTCCATGCTTGTATATCAAAGAATGGATATTGGTACAGCTAAACCTTCTGCTGAAGAACTGGCGGCAGTACCGCACCATTTAATCGATATTTTGCCGCCGGATGCTGCTTTCAGCGTTGTTGATTTTAAAGAAAAAGCGGAAAAAATAATTGCTGATATTAATAGTCGTGGTAAATTACCTGTAATTGTTGGCGGTACCGGTCTTTATATCAAGGCCCTGCTTGAAAATTATGAATTTAATACTGTTGAAGAATGCAGTGAACTACGCAGTGAATTGGAAGCATTTGCTGAAGAACACGGCAACAGCGCCTTGTATGAAAAACTGCAGGAACTTGACCTGGAGACCGCTTCAAGATTACATATAAATGATCGCAGAAGAATTATCAGAGCTATTGAAGCAGCACAGAGTGGTGAAAAAATAGCTCATAGGAAGTCGGAGGAATGGCCTTATGAAACTGTTGTTTTTGGTCTGCGAATGGAACGAGAAAGTTTATATGCTCGGATCAATGCCAGAGTTGATAAAATGATGGCAGAGGGTTTGGTAGAGGAAACTAAATCTTTACTCGACAGTGGGCTATCATTGGATGCTCAGTCAATGCGCAGCATTGGTTACAGACAAATAGTCTGGTATCTACAAGGCCAGATGGATAAATTGGCAGCAGTTGAGAAATTGAAACAGGCGACACGTAATTTTGCTAAACGCCAATTTACCTGGTATCGTCAGATGCCGTATATTAAATGGTTTGATTTGGAAAAAGAGCCTGTGTATGAAAAGATTATTGACGAGATGCAGCAAACGCTTGTGGAAAAGTTTAAACTGCGGTAAAATTATAACAATAGATAGAAATTATTTTGGAGGGGAAAGCTATGAATAATAGTGGATCAAAGCCGGCAATGAATTTACAGGACAGTTTTTTAAATCATGTGCGTAAGGAAAACCTTGGCGTCATTATTTACCTGATTAATGGTTTCCAAATCAGAGGTCTGGTAAGAGGTTTTGATAACTTTACTGTTATTATTGAAAATGAAGGCAAACAACAGCTTGTTTATAAGCACGCTATATCGACTATTTCGCCGGCTGCTAATATTACAATTATGCAGCCAGAGAAGCGCGAACAATAATGTTTTGAAAAACAGCGCTTGAGCGTTGTTTTTCTTTTTTGAGGATGAAATATGAACGATAAATTAAATTTGTTTTTTGAATATCTGACAGTTGAATTAGGCGTAGCGTCAAATACAAGATTAGCTTATGAGCGTGATTTGCGTTTGTTTAAAGAAGCTTTAGGATTAAAGGATAATGACGCCTTGGCAACTGTATCGCGTGAGCAGGTTATTCGCTATATGACAGGTTTGAAAAATAAAGGTTTAGCCGCAGCAACGATTGCCAGAAAACTTGCTGCTATAAAATCTTTTTATCGTTTTATGACAGCAGAAGGGTATTTGGAGCTTGATCCTGCGGAAGTTGTGGAAGCTGGAACAAAAGGTATCAAGCTGCCAAAAGTTTTAAATCAGGAAGAGGTTTTGAAGCTTTTGGAACAGCCTGATTTGAGAACGGATGAAGGCTATCGTGACAGAACGATGCTGGAAGTGCTTTATGCAACGGGAATGCGTGTTTCTGAATTATTGGGTTTACCTGTCAGCGGCGTTAATCTGCAAATGAAGTATATCATCGCTTTCGGTAAAGGATCTAAAGAGCGGTTAATACCCATTGGCGGCATAGCAGTTGAATATTTGGATAAATATCTGAATGTGGTAAGGCCCAAACTGCTTCATACTAAAAATCCTAATATAAAGAATTTATTTTTAAGTATGAGCGGAAATGAAATGACAAGGCAGAGGTTTTGGCAAATCATTCGCGGTTATGGGCATCAGGCAGGATTAAATAAGGAGCTTACACCACATATGCTGAGGCATTCCTTTGCAACACATTTACTTGACAATGGTGCTGATCTGCGGTCTGTCCAGGAGCTTTTAGGCCATTCGGATATTTCTACGACACAGATATATACGCATTTGACAAATAAACGCCTGCGCGATATTTATGAAAAAGCGCATCCGCGGGCATAGAGGAGGCTACTATGGCAAGAAGGACTAATAGAAAAAAGGGGTCAGGAGGAGGTTTTGTACTGACTTTGATTTTAGTATTATTAGCTATAGCTGTTGCTGGAGGCATTTATTATGCGGCGAGCAGAGACGGAGAAAAAGATGTGCTTGATAAAGGCTTGACTGGTTTTTCTTCGGTTGATTTGCGGGAAGAGTCCAAAGAAGCGCATAGGGCAGTCGATGATATTTTATTATCGAAGGATAACTGGCAGTTAACTGATAATGGTCGTGAAGATCAGCACGAACGTATGAAAGAAACAGGTGGAGAAGTTGTCTGGAATAAGCGGCAGCTGGCTATTGGAGTTCCGCCAAGTACTGGATTAGAAGGTGCGGCAGCCTGGCTTGGCGAAAAGATTTCCGGTACGAAAATGATTGTTCTCAATCAACGTGAGGCTACTTATAATGGTTGGGAAGCCGTACGTATGGAAATTGCTATTTCAGCTAAAGCAGGAACTGGTAAAATGAATTTTATCACCGATACGGTTTACTTTTATCATAACTTAAATCTGACTAAAGAAGACAAAGATATCAAAGAAGACGAAGTACGAAGAAAGATGACAAAAAAACTGCTCAGAAATATCATGGAAAATTGGCTGTCATTATTGACGATTGTGGTTACGATCTGGCACCGGTGAGAAAGCTGGTCAATTTGAATGCGCCTTTCAGTTACGCTATTCTTCCCTATAAAGATTTCAGCAGTGACGCTTTGCATGTTATAAAAGGCGGCGGTCAGACTGCGATGCTGCATTTGCCTATGGAACCTATGGACAGAACAGCTATGTCTGAGGGTAAGAGTACAATCTTGACTGATATGACTGCTGAACAGGTGCAGCAATTAACTCGGAAAGCGGTAGATAGTTTACCAGGTATCGAAGGTGTCAATAATCATCAGGGTTCTAAAGCAACAAGTAATGAAGCAACGATGAAAGCTGTACTGAAAGTTTTAAAACAACAAGGCTTGTTTTTTGTAGACAGCAGTACATACTCCAAATCTATAGGTGATCAGGTTGCACGCAGTATGGGTGTTCCTACTGCCCGTAACAATATATTTTTGGACAACAGTTCCGACGAAGATGACATTATTGCTAAAATATGGCAGGCTGTAGAAATGGCGGACAGAAATGGAAGTGCTATTGCCATTTGTCATGCCAGACCGCATACTGCCGTAGCGTGGAGCAAAGTTATCAACGAGGTAAATGCATCTGGTATTCAATTAGTTCCTGTAAGTAGTTTATTGAAGTAGTCGGAGGATTATACATATGTATGTTGAAGAAACGATCAGTAAATATGAAAATATATTAACCCTGCTCAGGCGAAATTATTTCGGTTTATGGGATTGGCAAGCGTTGAAGGATATGCAGAGGGGTGGACTATAACTGACAGCGAGGGCAAACAATTCATTGATTGTCTTGGCGGCTACGGAATGTTTGCGTTAGGACATCGCAATCCTGATGTCGTAGCTGCTGTAGAAGCAGAACTGCATAAAATGCCAATGAGCGGTAAAGTGCTTTTTAACAGACCTATGGCAGACCTGGCTGAAAAACTGGCTTTAATTACTCCCGGTGCTTTGCATACAGTTTTTTCGTTAACAGCGGTACAGAAGCTGTTGAGGGATGCCTGAAGGTTGCGCGACTGGCTACAAAAAGGAAAAAGTTTATTGCGGCAAGGAATGCGTTTCACGGAAAAACTTTTGGTTCGTTGACAGCTACTGGCAGAGATTTGTTTAGAGATCCGTTTAAACCGCTGCTGGATAATTTTACACATGTAGAATATGGGGATATAAATGATCTTGCTGAAACGATTGATGAAGAAACAGCTGCCGTTATTTTAGAGCCGATTCAAGGGGAAGGCGGCATCATCGTTCCGCCGGCAGGTTATTTTAAAGCAGTAAGAGAGTTATGTGACCAATACGGTACTTTACTGATTGCGGACGAAGTACAGACTGGTATTGGCAGAACCGGGACCTGGATTTGGGGTTGAACATGAGCAGATAACTCCGGATATCATGGCTACGGCTAAAGCGTTAGGTGGAGGGGTGATGCCGATCGGAGCTATAACTGCTACGGCTGATGCCTGGGCTGGATTAATAGAAGCACCTTTTTTACACACTTCAACTTTTGGCGGTAATCAATTAGCGTGTGCTGCTGCTAATGCTGCTCTGAATTACATTGAAAAAAATGATGTGCTGGATCGCAGTGCTGCGGCGGGGGCATACTTTAAAAAAAGGGTTGGAATCAATTCAAAAAGACTATCCTTCGGTCATCGCAGAGGTCCGCGGCCGCGGAATGATGATTGGAATTGAGCTTACAAAAGAAGGTGCCGGTGGAATGCTGATGTCTCTGATGATCGATAAACGAGTTATTATTGCTTATACTCTAAATAATCCTAAAGTTATTCGTATTGAACCGCCTCTGATCATGCCTACAGATGTTATTGATCAGGTTTTGACTATCTTTAGAGAAGCTGTCAGCAGTACGGCTGAAGTGATTGAAGATTTATAAAAGGAGCAGAATTATGCCTTGCGTAGAAACAAAGATTGTGATCAACGGCGATAGTAAGCCTATTTTTGAAATCATAAAAAATATGGAAGCTTACCCCTCTTTTATGCATGATCTGGTGAGTGTAGAAATTTTAGAACGCGGAGAAAATACTACTGTTTCACATTGGGTATCTAATGTTGATGGTCGTAAAATCGTCTGGACTGAACGCGATACCTTTTATCCGGAAGAAATGCGTATCACTTATTGTCAGACCGAGGGTGATTTGAAAAAAATGGAAGGGGAATGGAGACTTGTACCTGTGAGTGAAGGGACAGAAGTTTCCCTGCTGGTAGATTTTGAATTTGGTATTCCGATGATTGCCGGGCTGTTAAATCCTATTTTAAAGAAAAAAGTTCGTGAAAACAGTGAAAATATGTTGACAGCTGTTAAAGCGCAAATTGAAAAATAGTGCAGTAATTGGTATAATATGCTATAAGACTTACGCAGGTCTTATAGATAATGTTCGATAGTTTTTATTTTGAGGAGGAACAAAAAAGTATGAGAACAGCTTTTTTAATGACGGCTCTTACTGTGTTATTGGTACTGGTCGGAGATTATTTCGGCGGTGCCCGCGGTATGATGATGATGCTTATCATCTCCCTCGCCATGAATCTATTTTCGTACTGGAACAGCGATAAACTGGTTTTGGCACAGTATAATGCCAAACAGGTTGATGAAAAAAGTGCGCCTGCTTTATATAAAATGGTGCAGCGTTTGGCGGAAAGAGGCAATTTGCCGATGCCTAAAGTATATATTATTGACAGCCCTGTGCCGAATGCATTTGCAACCGGCCGTAACCCTGAACATGCTGCGGTTGCAGTAACTACCGCTTTGGCCAATGCCTTAGATAAAGATGAGATTGAAGGCGTTTTGGCACATGAATTGAGTCATGTCAAACATGGTGATATTTTAATCGGTACAATAGCTGCATCTATGGCAGGTATTATTACGACGCTATCTCACTGGGGGATGTTCTTTGGTGGTGGCGACAGAGACCGCAATAGCAGCAGCAGTGCTATTGTTGGTTTGGCTATGATGATACTGGCGCCTTTGGCTGCAGGTATTATTCAGATGGCTGTTTCGCGTTCGAGGGAATATATGGCTGATAAATCCGGCGGTGAGTTAAGCGGTAATCCGGATGCTTTGGCTGACGCTTTGCTGAAAATAGAATCGTATGCAAAAAACAGAACGATGCCGGGAGCTACTGAAAATACTGCTCATATGTTTATCATTTGCCCCTTTAGCGCAAAAGATATGCAGCAGTTATTCAGTACACATCCCAGTACCGCAGACCGTGTGGCACGGTTACGCGCGCAGGCCAAAGCTATGCGCAGCAGTGGAGGTGCGAAATAATTGGATAAAAAATTAACTTGGTTAAAACAGCTTTCTGAAACCTGCGGTGTTTCAGGATTTGAAACACCAATTAAAAATTTGCTTCAAAAGCGGCTGCAGGGCAAAGCCAAAGTATCTTATGATAAATTAGGCAGCGCTGTTTTTACTAATGAAGGTCAAGGCAGGGACTTGCCAAAAATTATGCTTGCCAGCCATATGGATGAAATTGGTTTTATGGTTAAGCATATAACAAAAGAAGGTTTTTTAAAATTTACTTGTTTAGGTGGCTGGTGGGAGCAGGTTATGCTGAGCCAGCGCGTTACTGTACACGGCAGCAAGGGTGATCTTGTTGGCGTTATCGGCAGTAAACCTCCACATATACTGACACCGGAAGAACGAACAAAAGTGGTTGCCAAGCGCGATATGTATATTGATATTGGCGCTGTCGACGAAGACATGGCTCGCAATTTAGGAGTTTTCGAAGGCTGCCCAGTGACGCCATATGCTGAATTTGCAGTTATGGGCGATGGTAAAACTCTGCTTGGTAAAGCCTGGGATAATCGCATCGGCTGTGCAGTCATGGCAGACGTTATGGAAAATATCGGCACAAAGCATCCTAATACTGTATATGGTGTAGCAACAGTACAGGAAGAGGTCGGGTTACGTGGTGCTCAAACAAGCGTTAATCTGCTGAGCCCTGACGTTGCTTTCGTTATTGATACATGTGTGGCTGGTGGTACGCCAGGTGTAAGTGATGATGTAGCTCCTGCGAAATTGGGAAAGGGTATTGCTATAACAATTTTTGATGCTGGTATGATTCCCAATACAGCATTGCGTGATTTTGCAAAAGAAGTTGCTGAAGAATTGAAGCTGCCAACACAGATCAGTATTTCAGAGGGCGGTGCTACTGATGGCGGTCGTATACATTTACACGATGCCGGTGTTTTGACATTAACATTCAGTATCCCTACCCGTTATATACATAGTCATCAATCCATTATTCATATGGATGATTATCAAGGTGCTGTTCAGCTGATCACAGCAATGATCGAGAAACTGGATAAGAAAAAGTATCAGCAGCTTTTAAAAGGCTAAAATCGTTTTGCGATTTAGTATAAATTAAAATAGTCTAGATAGGAGAGATTCCAATGCAACAAACACTCGTACTCGTAAAACCCGATGGTGTCAAAAAAAATCTGATTGGTGAAATCATCGCTCGTTTTGAACGCCGCGGCTTGAAAGTTTCGGCTTTAAAATTAGTAAAAATCACTGAAGAACAAGCTAAATATCATTATGCTGAACATGAAGGCAAACCTTTCTTTGGTGAATTGGTTGAATTTATTACTTCCGGCCCTGTTGCAGCAATGGTTATTTCCGGTGAGAATGCAATTAAAGCGGTTCGTGGCCAGATGGGTGCTACTAATCCGTTAGATTCTGTTCCTGGTTCTATCCGCGGCGATTACGCGCTGACTATCGGCGAAAATATCGTTCATGGCAGTGACAGTGAAGAATCCGCTGCACGCGAAATCAAAAATTTCTTTAAAGCTGAAGAAATTTATTAATTTAAAATTTTCCGGAAGGATGGTGACAAAATGAAAGCAGCAGTATATACCAGAACTGGTGACAAAGGCACTACCGGACTTTATACAGGCGAACGTGTACCAAAACAAAGCATGAGAGTTGAAGCTTACGGTACAGTTGATGAGATCAGTTCGGTGCTTGGCCTGGCAAGAGCTACAGTCAGACGCGAAGATGTCAGGGAAACGATTTACAAAGTTCAGCAGCTTCTGATGTCACTGATGGCTGATATAGCAAGCTTGAATTTGCCTGAGCCTTATATCAAAGAAGAGCATGTGAAAATGTTTGAAGAAACTATCGATAAATTCGATAATATGCTCCAGCCTTTGAGTCATTTTATCATCCCCGGAGGCACCCCCGGATCAGCTGCTTTGGACATCGCGCGTACAACTACTCGTCGTGCCGAGCGCTGTCTGCTCCGCTTATCTGAAACAGAAGAAGTCAATCAGCAGGTTCTTATCTGTTTGAACAGACTTCTGATTTATGTTTCATTTTATCAAGAGTTGAAGTAGAAGTAGAAGCTTAAAACAAAATGACCATAGGTTCGGTAAGAACTGTATGGTCATTTTCTTTTGGGTTAAATTACTTTAAAAAGCGTTTTGAAGTAGTTAAAAATGTAGTATTTTTTATACGAAAGATATATACTTACTATAATTATATTGAAAGATAATGGGAGATTACTATGAATTTTACCTGTTGTCGATAATTGCTTTTGGGTGTGTTTGTAGCAATTCTCTACCTTAAGTCTTCTGAACATCAAAGAATGTTGTATTCGCAGAAATATGTACGTGATAAAGTAAGCGGTACACTGGGATTTGATAAGTTTAAAGAAAAAGCGGATGAAATGCTGCAGCGCAAAAAA
>ENA-OQHL01001588-OQHL01001588.1-human-gut-metagenome-genome-assembly--contig:-NODE-1588-length-11073-cov-2.931299_pt1 | contig 11073 bp, 10 predicted proteins | sample MGYA00242565_ERZ504723 | MGnify/ENA primary metagenome ERZ504723 (study PRJEB26092, sample SAMD00036211) | human gut metagenome | host: Homo sapiens | study: EMG produced TPA metagenomics assembly of...
ACGATGAAGTGTGCCCGGCAATGGAGAATCTGAGAAGACCGATCGACAAACTGGAAATGATCGTGGACAAAGAGGCATGGCCGATGCCTTCTTACGGAGATCTGATCTTCGAAGTTTAATCAATCAAAGAAATGAAGAAAAAACCGGATGCGATTTGAACGAGAATCGTGTCCGGATTTTTGTAATGGGAGGGAATAAAAAGTATGAAGACAGCAGCAGAATTGAGACAGCTTGTGACAAGGATCGATCACAGGAGTTATCCTGCCTATAAAGACACAAAGGGAATGTATCAGTTTCCGGGCTATCTGCTATCTATTGACCATGTACAGGGAGATCCGTTTGCATCTCCATCCAGGGTCAGTATTCAGGTGAAAGGAAAGATTGCAGGATTTCCGGAGCAGTTATATCAGACAAAATGGCAGAAAACAGCATTGGAGGATGCGCTGATCCGGCAGTTCGGACAGTGTTGTGAGAAATTTGGATTCAAGGCAAAGGGATCCGGGAAGAGCGGGATGATCTCTATCAGCCGGTGCGGTCAGGAAGTGCTGGAGAGAAGTGCGGCGCAGATCGATGAAAAAACAGGAGATATCCACATTCGTCTGGAAGTGGGATTTCCGGCAAACGGAAGGACGATCAATGCAAGAGAATGGATCCGGATCTTTTTTGAGTTTCTTCCGGAGTGTGTCGAAAAGGCACTCTACTATAAAAACTGTGATGCGAAGAGACTGCAGAAGATCAGTGATCTGGCAGAGGACCAGCAGGCACTTCGAGACATACTGCCAAAGCTGGGATTGTGTGCTTTTGTTGCAAACGGATCTATTCTGCCGCGAGAGTCAGGCGTTTCCGCCCGTCCGATGAAAAGCGCAGTTTGTTTCCGGTCTCCAGAGGAGATGGAAGTGGAAATTACGCTGCCGCACAGAGGTGTGATAAGAGGAATGGGAATCCGAAAAGGGATCACGCTGATCGTGGGAGGCGGATACCATGGGAAGTCCACTCTTTTGAAGGCGTTGGAGTTTGGCGTGTACAATCATATTGCAGGTGATGGAAGAGAATATGTGATCACTGATTCCACAGCAGTCAAGCTTCGCGCAGAAGACGGAAGAAGTATCAAAAAAACGGACATTTCCATGTTTATCAATGATCTGCCAAATGGAAAAGATACCACTCATTTTTATACAGAGGATGCCAGCGGAAGTACGTCTCAGGCTGCAAACGTTGTGGAAGCAATGGAAGCGAAAGCAGGTGTCATGCTGATCGATGAGGATACCAGCGCGACAAACTTCATGATCCGGGATGAACTGATGCAGAGGGTAATCCACCGGGATATGGAGCCGATCACGCCGTTTATCGAACGCATCCGGGAGTTATATGAAGAAGAGGGGATTTCCACTGTGATCGTGGCGGGAAGCTCCGGAGCTTATTTTCATATCGCGGACTGCATCGTGCAGATGGATCGGTACATGCCGAAGGATATCACGCAGACGGCGAAAAAAGAAGCAGAACAGTTTCCTCAGTTGAGCGGACCGAAAGAGAAAGCGAAAAAGCCTGCTTTTGCAAGAAAACCACAGCAGGGACGGGAGTGGAAAGGAAATGACCGCATCAAAATGAAGACCTTGGGGAAAGAAGCGATTTCCATCAATCGGGAGACGATCGATCTGCGTTATGTGGAGCAGATCACAGACAGCGAACAGGTAACTGCTCTCGGATATTGTGTAAAATATGCGCAGCGCCATTTACTGGATGGAACACGTACCTTGCAGGAAGTCGTGGCAATGCTGGAAGAGAAGATTGAGAAGGAGTCGCTTGCCGCACTTTGTGAAAGCACCTCTTCTGTTGCCAGCCTGGCCCGTCCGAGAACGCAGGAGATCTTCGCATGTTTTGACCGGTATCGGGGATTAAAATTATAGATACAGGGGAATAGAAGATGAGGTTTATCCATTTGTCAGATCTGCACATCGGCAGACAGCTTCATCAGTACAATTTAAAAGAAGATCAGGAGCATATTCTGGGGGAAGTGGTGGAGTATGCCAGAATGCTGAGACCGGATGCAATCGTGATCGCAGGGGATGTGTATGATAAGTCTGTACCATCTGCTGAGGCGGTGGGGATTTTTGACTGGTTTTTGACTGCACTTTCTGCACTGAAACCGGAAATTCCGATCCTGATCATCAGCGGAAACCATGATTCCGCGCAAAGGATTGACTATGCCAGTGGAATTCTTGGGCAAAAGGGGATTTACATTGCAGGAAAACTGCCGCAGAATCAGGAAGAATTTCTCAAAAAAGTGACACTTCAGGATGAATACGGAGAGGTGGATTTTTATCTTCTCCCGTTTCTGAAACCGGGATATGTAAGAACCGTGTTTGACGGAGAAATGCCGGAGAGCTACAGTAAGGCAGTACAGATGCTGCTGGAGAGAGAACTGGTTGATACCACCAAAAGAAACGTCATTGTGACGCATCAGTTTTATACCGGGGCAGGTCAAAACACAGAGACTTGTGATTCAGAGATTTTCTCCGTGGGAGGGATTGATAATGTGGATGTTACGCCGCTTCTTCGATTTGACTATGCGGCGCTGGGACATCTGCACAGCGCTCAGAAGGTAGGAAGAGAGTCTGTGCGTTATCCGGGGACACTGCTGAAATATTCTGTCAGTGAGTGCAATCAGACAAAATCTCTGCATCTGGTGACGCTGAAAGAGAAGGGCACACCTGTGGAAGTGGAGACTTATCCACTGCATCCGCTTAGGGATGTGAAAAAGTTCAGGGGAACACTAAAGGAATTGTTGAAAACTGTTCCTGAGGAAGCGAAAGAGGACTATGTCAGTATCACACTGACGGATGAGACAGATCCATATCGACCGAAGGAACAGCTGGAGAAGGTATTTTCCCACATTCTGGAGGTACGTATGGATAATTCCCGCACCAGGCAAAAGCTGATGAAAGATGCGGAAGTTGTGCGCATGGCATCTCCGCTTGAAATTTTCGGGGACTTTTTTCAGGAGATGCAGGGAAGAGCGCTGAATGCAGAAGAGCAGCAGGTGATGAACAAGATCGCAGAAGAGATGGAGGAAGAATAGATGAAGCCGATCAAATTGACAATGTCTGCCTTTGGGTCCTACAGGGGAGTGGAGAGAATCGATTTTACAGGAATACAAAACGGATGTTTTCTGATCACGGGCGATACCGGCGCCGGAAAGACAACCATCTTTGATGCCGTAACCTATGCACTTTATGGAAGAACCAGCGGAGGAAAGCGGGACGGAAACATGATGCGCAGCCAGTATGCAGATTCCGAGACAGACACATATGTGGAGTTTCAGTTTCTGTACCGGGATCAGGAATATACCGTCCGAAGAAATCCGGAATATTTGCGTCCTTCCAAACGAAAGAATGCGGACGGGACAATAAAGTTTGTCAAAGAGACTGCAAAGATCAGCCTGATTCTTCCGGATGGAAGTGAATTTCAGGGAAAGAAAAAGGAGATCGATCTGAAGATAGAGGAGATCATCGGGCTGGATGTCAATCAGTTTACCCAGATCGCTATGATCGCACAGGGCGATTTTTTGAAGCTTTTGCATGCGGAATCAAAAGAACGAAAGCAGATTTTTTCAAAAATTTTTCATACACGGATTTTCTGGAAGATTCAGGACACACTGAAAGAGCAGGCAAAAGAGCTGTACATTCAGTTGGAAAAAAACAGCATGGACTGCAGGCGGGAAATGGAACGGGTGCAGATTGCACAGAATGATGAAAGAAGAGATGTCTGGGAACAGCTGCTGAGCCTTCAACTGCCGCCTCAAAAAGAAGTGCTGGACTGTGTGGAAATAATCTGTCAGTCCGGGGAAGCAAAGGAGAAGAGTCAGGAGAAGAAAAATGCACAGGAAGAAAACGTGCGGATGCGATACAGATGGAATTGAAAAACAGACAGGATACCAATCATCTGTTTGAACTGCTGAAAAAGACCGGGGAACAGTTGGAGATCTTGAAGGGGCAGGAGAGCAAAGCGGAAGAAATGCGAAAACAGATCCATGCAGCAATCCGCGCAGAGAAGGCGGCTGCAGCAGAAGAACAATTGCAGAAAACAAAGGCAGAATGCGCCAATCTGAAGAAAGAGTCCCAAGAGCTTGAAGAAAAGCTGAAACAGCAGGCAAAAGATTTGGAAAGCGCAGGTGCATTGTATCAGGAAAGAGAGGCACTTTCCAAAAAAGAAGAGCCGAAGATCCAGGAACAGATCCTCAGGATCCAGGAAATACTTCCGAAATTGAAACAGGTTCACAGTCTGAAGGAACAGTATCAAAAGTCAGAACAGGATATGCAGGACTGTATGAAAAAATGTCAGGAAACCTCACAGAGATATGAGCGGTTATATCAGAAATACTTTGAAGAACAGGCGGGCATTCTTGCAAGAGAGCTGCAGGAGGGAGAACCCTGTCCGGTGTGCGGTTCCTGCAGTCATCCGAAAAAAGCGGTATTATCCGGAGGCGCACCAAAAAAAAGAGCAGGTGGAGCGTGCAAAAGCAATGCGGGATCAGGCAGAAAAAGAGCGTACAGAAGTTTTGGAACGGTTTCAGGCAGTGAAGGGAAGACTGGAGTCAGAACAGTCCATGATTGTCGGATTTCTGGAAAAAGAAGGAAAAACAGAAACGGATTTTGATGAAAAAGAAGCAGAAAATGCTCTTCGTAAGCTTACAGAAGATTTAAAAAAACTCCAGTCTTCGTTCAAAAATGCACAGGATCATTATCAGAAGCTGACGCAGGAGAAAAGCCGGATTCTGGGACAGGCAGAAAGCAAAAAATCCCAGCTGATCCTCTGGAATAAGAAAGTCAAAGACGAGGAAGAATATTTTCGGAAAGAGTTTCAAAAACAGAACTTTCAAAGTCAAGAGGAGTACGAGCAGGCAAAGCAGTGGATCAAAAGCCGGGAGGCGAGAGAAGCCAATTTAAAGAAGTATGAAACCGCTCTTTTAGAAGTATCGTCCCGGTATGAGACATTAAAACAGCAGACAGAGGGGAAACAGATCGCACCGATCGAGAAGCTGGAACAAGAACTGACGATCATTCGTGAAAAACTGCGCCTTGGCAGAGAGGAAAGTATGATGCTGCATACAAGAAATGAGATCAACCGGAGAGCAAGGAAAGCGTTGATTTGTGATTTTTCAGATGCCGAAAAGCTGCGCAGCCAATACGAAATGATGGGGAATCTAAGCCGTACGGCCAATGGAAATCTAAGCGGAAGCGTGAAGCTGGACTTCGAGACTTATGTGCAGCGCCAGTATTTCCGGCAGATCATTCATGCGGCGAATGTGCGCCTGGCAAGAATGACCGGACAGGAATTTATCCTGCAGTGCCGGGATATCGGAAGCCTGAGCAGTCAGGCGCAGGCAGGACTTGATCTGGATGTTTATGATCTGGTCAATGACTCGGTGCGGGATGTAAAAACTCTTTCCGGGGGAGAATCGTTTATGGCATCTCTTTCCATGGCACTGGGGCTGGCGGACATTGTACAAAATACAGCGGGCGCAGTGAGTCTGGAGACGATGTTTGTAGATGAGGGATTTGGATCTCTGGATGACATGGCAAGAGAACGGGCGATCCAGATTTTGAAAGAACTGGCGGGAGAAAAAGGACTTGTGGGAATTATTTCACATGTCAATGAATTAAAAGAGCAGATCGAATGGCAGCTGGAAGTAAAAAAAACAGAGCATGGAAGTCATGTAAAGTGGAATTTCATGGCATAAAAGACAGGAAGTGATCGACATGAGAAAAACAGCAGTCAGGGCAGTGGCTCTGGCAGCGGTCTGTTTTCTGAGTGTGTTTGGGACATGCAGCTATGCAAAAGAGGCCACATCGGAGCCGATCCAGATTGTAGTGTTGGGTGACAGTATCGCAAAAGGATATTGCGGAGCAAACAAACCCGAGCTTTACTGTTATGGACAGACTGTGGCAGAAGAGATCGCACAGGGAGCAGGAAAATCATATTTGTATCAGAACTATGCGAAAAACGGACTTGCCACTCGAGAATTCAACGAAAAGGTGTTGAAAGGTCAGGAAGTGCAGGATAGTCTTTCCGGGGCAGATGTGATTTTGATCACAATGGGATCCAATGATCTTCTGAATGAATTTAAGAAGACCGCACAGGAAATTTTGAATACGGATACAAAATTTAAAAGTGCGGATGAGGCGCTCAAAGAAGTGACAGAGCATGTGAAAAGTAATCCGCTTTTAGTCTTTCGCATCATTGATGCTCTGGGAAACTGGGATTATCAGGAATTTGAGACACAGTGGATAGAGGCTATGGATACCATTTCTTCCTGTAAAAAAGAAGAGGCACAGATCGTAGTGACCAACATTTACAATCCGGTGAAACAGATGGAGCTTCCGGGAACGATGAATCAGGTCGTGGAGGATATCATCGGGAATATGAACCGGATTCTGGAAAAGCGAAGCAGCGAGTACGGATATCAGATTGCAGATCTGGCGAATTCACAGGTGACAGAGCATGTCCAGAAGGACGGACTGCATCCGGATCAGGCAGGACAGGATCTGATCGCCGAAATTGTGCGGGCGCAGATTACAGGGTATGAAAGAAATATGCCCAAAAGTCAGGTAGACGGAACCGCCGTGAAAGTGGAAGAAATCCCGGAGGAGAAACAGTCACAGATCAGACCTGAGAAATGGGGCATCTGTCTGATCCTGGCAGCAGTCATGCTGGGCGGTGTCAGATTTTTGCAGAAAAATAGGAAAGAAAACAGGCATAAATAAAGTACAAAACTATATCACAGTTATAACACAAAAACTTCACAAAGGTTCTGGTATCGTCTTATCTTATAAAACAGGGAAATCCTGTAAAAAGCAGGGAGTAGGAGGACGAGATTTTGATAGAAGTAAAGAACCTTGTGAAAAAATACGGAAATCATATGGCCATAGACCACCTGAATTTCAAGATTGAAAAAGGGCAGGTCTATGGTTTTTTAGGTCCAAACGGGGCAGGAAAGTCTACCACGATGAATATTATGACGGGGTATCTTGGAGCCACAGAGGGAGAAGTACTGATCGACGGACATGATATTTTAAAGGAGCCAAAGGAGGCAAAAAAGCACATCGGATATCTGCCGGAAATACCGCCGCTTTATGTGGATATGCAGGTGATGGAATATCTGGAATTTGCTGCAGAACTAAAAGGGATTCCGAAACAGCAGAGAGAGTCTGCCATCGATGAGGTGATTCAAATGGCAAAACTTGAGGATGTAAAGCTGCGTCTGATCCGCAATCTGTCCAAAGGATACCGGCAGAGAGTGGGGCTTGCACAGGCAATCCTCGGATTTCCGGAGATCATCATTCTGGATGAACCGACAGTCGGTCTGGATCCGAAGCAGATCATTGAGATCCGTGAGCTGATCCGGGAACTTGCAAAAAAACATACCGTTATTTTAAGCTCGCATATTCTGGCTGAGATACGGGAAGTGTGCGATTACATTCTGATCATATCCAAGGGAAAACTGGTGGCAAGTGATACACCGGACAGACTGGAGGAAAAGATGAGCGGAACCGAAACTGTGGAGATTCTGGCAAAAGCCAGTGCAGCCGAGGTTCGGGCGATATTGTTAAATGTAGAGCATATCAGTAATATCCATACCCAGGAACGGGCGGACAAAACATGCAGTGCCAGAATACAGACGGAAGGCGGATGTGATATCCGGGAAGCGCTTTTCTTTGCGTTTGCAAAAAATGAATGTCCTCTGTTGGAGTTGCAGACTTCAAGGATAAGCCTGGAAGAAGTATTTTTGGAACTGACACAAAACGATGCAGTCGGAGAGGAGGAACGGACAAATGCTGGCAATTTATAAACGAGAACTGAAGTCCTATTTTCATTCCATGACAGGGTGCGTATTTATTGCGTTTCTGGTGATGTTTACGGGAATTTATTTTATGGCATACAATCTGAATGCGGGGTATCCTTACTTCTCCTACACACTCTCAGGCTCCCTGATCGTATTTCTGGTCGGGATCCCGCTTCTGACGATGCGGAGTTTTTCTGAAGAGCGGAAAACAAAAACAGATCAGCTGCTTTTGACAGCGCCGGTAAGTCTGACAAAAGTAGTGCTTGGCAAATATTTCGCCATGGTGACAGTACTGGCAGTTCCGAATGTGATCTTCTGCCTGTTCCCGCTTTTGATCAAACTGCAGGGAACGGCATATCTTCTGGTAGATTACAGCTCCATTGCGGTATTCTTCCTGTTGGGATGTGTGTATCTGGCGATCGGGATGTTTATGTCGTCTAACTGACAGAGAGCCAGATCATTGCATTTATCAGTACGTTCGGAATTTTGCTTTTGTTGTATTTGTGGGACGGAATCTTGTCTTTTCTGCCAGGCTCGGCGCTCAGCGGAATGATCGGAATCCTTTTGATCCTGACACTGATCGTTGTTTATATTTATCATATGACGAAAAACTGGATGCTTGCGGCCGGAATTGAAGCAGTGGGAATTGCGGCGGCGCTGATCGTATATTTTGTGAAATCCAGTCTGTATGAGAATCTTTTGACGAAACTCCTGGGACGGCTTGCTCTTGCGGATGTCTTTATGAATATTTCGTCCAGCAATATTGTGGATGTCAGCGGATTGCTTCTGTATGTATCGATACTGATCATATTTGTATTTCTGACGATACAGACAATTCAGAAAAGGCGTTGGAGTTAGGAGGAGCGAGATATGCAGAAAATTAAGAATTTATTCAGATCGTCAGAGTCCAGAAATGGTTCATACAGTGTGGGAATCACGGCTTTGGTCATTGCGATCATCGTGATCGTCAATCTGATCGCAGGACAGATTCCGGAAAAATATAAAAATCTGGATGTCAGCAGTACAAAAATTTATGAGATTTCCAAGACCAGCAAAAAGCTGCTCAAGAACATGGATCACAAAGTGAAATTTACAGTGTTGGCAAACAAAGAAGAGGCCGATGAAAGAATCGTTACATTTTTAAGTAAGTATTCGGCATTGTCTTCTAAAATTTCTGTGGAATGGATCGATCCGGTGCTGCATCCTTCGGCATTGACAGAAAATGATGCGTCCGAAAACAGTATTGTAGTCTCATGCCAGGATACCGGAAAGAAAAAAGTAGTTTCTTTCAGTGATATCATTGTTACGGATATGTCTTCCTACTATTACACAGGAAGTGCATCGGAGACGAAATTTGACGGAGAAGGACAGTTAAGCAGTGCGGTGAATTACGTAACGAGTGATGTGGTACGCAAAATTTATCAGACATCCGGACATGGCGAGACGACATTGTCTTCTACAATTCAGGATCTGATGGATAAAAATAATTATACGCTGGAAGGATTAAACACGGTCATGAATCCGGAAATTCCGGATGACTGCGAATTGCTTCTGATGTATGCTCCGACCTCGGATCTTACTGCAGATGAGAAAAATTCCGTGGAGTCATATTTAAAAGACGGCGGTAAGATGATGCTTCTTTTGGGAGATACGAACAGCACAGAGCTTCCGAATCTTGCATCGATCATGAAAACATACGGAATGGAAGCTGCAGACGGTTATATTGCAGATACACAGAGAAGCTATCAGAATAATTACTATTGCTTCTTCCCGCAGCTGACTGCATCAGGCGATCTGACAGACGGAATGGAATCGCAGATGGTTCTGCTTCTGAATACACACGGAATGACCTTGACAGATCCGGAGCGTGACAGTATTTCTACGACATCCTTTATGACTACATCAGATAATGCGTATGCAGTCACAGAAGACAGTCAGAGTCAGGCAGGAAGCTATGTGCTTGGCGCCGTGGCAGTGGAAGATTCCTCCCGGTTTACCGTGATCAGCGCAGGAAGTCTGATTGCTTCGGAGATTACAGATACATTCCCGCAGCTTGAAAATACAAAACTGTTTATGAATGCAGTGGCTGCGAATTTTGACGGGGCGAAGGATCTGTCGATCGAAGCGAAAAAGTCTGACACCGGTCTACAATACGATGCAGCATGCAGGACTTCTTAGTCTTCTTGTGATCTTTATCCTTCCGCTTGGAATTCTTCTGTCAGGATTTGCAGTTTGGATGAAGCGTAGAAAAAGCAATAGAAAACCAAAAGGAGAGAGGCGGACAATGAAGAAAAAAAGAAATCCTTTACTGATCCTGCTGCTTGTGCTTGCAGTACTGCTCGTGGTCTATGCAGGCAGTGGTTGTGATCGGAAAGAATCAGGAAAAAGCAAGCAGAAGGAAGAAGAGGCGAAAAAAATCTATGTCACAGATTTAGGAAAGCTTTCTGAGATTCAGTTTGACGTGGGAAATGGAGAAATCCAGCTTGTAAAAGAAGACGGTACATGGTACGACAAGAATGACAAAGATTTTCCGCTGGCTCAAAGCTATCCGAAAAAGATGGAAAAAACATTCCGGAAGCTTGAGGCAGACCGAAAGCTGGAAGATGGGGATTCTCTGGAAGCATATGGTCTGGAGGATCCGGCATATACGGTAGTTCTCACCGATCAGGACGGCAATGAGACAACATTATATTTCGGAAATGTAACAGGAGACTCTTATTATCTGACATTGAATGAGAAAAAAAGAAATCTATACGGTGAGCACCGGTGTTATTGAAGATCTTCAGTACAGTATGGAAGACATGGCACAGCTTGATACATTCCCTACGATTGGAAGCGGTAATCTGAAAAAGGTTGTCATCAGTCAGGGCACAGAGAAAACAGAGTACAGTTCAGAGAATGACGATGATGCCAAGAGTATGGCAACAATCGCGGGAGGGCTTGGAGTCCTTACATTGAAGGATGCAGCTGACTATTCCGTGGAAGAGAACGACTTGAGTAAGTACGGACTGGATGAGCAGAGCCGGACAACGGAAACCGTGACATATACAAATAATAAGAAAGAAAAGACCGTGACATTGTATTTTGGAAAAGAGGACGGAAACGGAAACCGGTATGTGATGCTTTCCGATTCAAAGATCGTGTATCTTGTGGAAAATGAGAAGTGTAAGAATATGCTGAATCAGGATACAGAATCTTAAGAAACAACCGGCTGCCATAAAGTTTATAGT
>ENA-OQHL01001590-OQHL01001590.1-human-gut-metagenome-genome-assembly--contig:-NODE-1590-length-11049-cov-4.988738_pt1 | contig 11049 bp, 7 predicted proteins | sample MGYA00242565_ERZ504723 | MGnify/ENA primary metagenome ERZ504723 (study PRJEB26092, sample SAMD00036211) | human gut metagenome | host: Homo sapiens | study: EMG produced TPA metagenomics assembly of...
ATAATAAAATATAATAAAGGACAGAAATATTACCACTTCGGCACAAAAAGGCATATCGTCAAGTATTTCACCAAAGTTGTTATAGTATTTTGTCTTATATAGGCACAATCCAAAAACTGCACTGCTTACAAGCACTCCTAAAAGACCAACTATTCCATAGTCTGTAAAATACCTCATAATTTCCTGTCCTGTAGCAAAGCCTGCACCTAAAACTGTGCATACAAAAAGAGCTGCCAGCCTTATCATAAAAGTTTTACTACCTTATATAGTGAAATTAACACAAGCCAATTTTGAGGAAAATCCTTTGTAATATTCCAATAGCTTGCACCTACAAGGTTATACTTATCTATTAAATTCAACTTTGCCACTGCACTATCTGCATCTTCAAACCAAACAACGTGAGAATTTCCGTCTTTAGTATAGTAAAAGTAAGGTGCTTGTGCTACTTCGTCATACTCTATAGTAACATTATTTTCTGACGCTATTTCCAAAGCCTGCTGTGGTGAAAGAGATTTTGCTCCGGTATTTCCTCTTACATAAGGCAATGTCCAATCGTAACCATAAAGAGGTATACCCATTAATATTTTTTGAGAGTTTATCTGGCTTACCCCAAATCTTATAACCTCCTCCACTTTATCTATAGGAGAAACTGCCATTGGTGGTCCATAGGTATATCCCCATTCATAGGTCATTAAAAGCACCAAATTAGCAGCTTCACCTAATCCCCTGTAATCGTGAGATTCATAGAGCAAGCCCGGCTGATTTACTGAAGTTTTTGGAGCAAGTGCCACTAAAGATAAAAAAACCTCTGTCATTTAACTGTCTTGTCAAATTGGATACAAACTCAATATAATTGTCCCTGTCCTCTATAGGAAGATACTCAAAATCAATATCCAAAGCCATATAGCCTTTTTGCTCCATTATAGTAATAATGTTTTCAATTAAAACCTGCTGTAGAACATTATCCTCTAATAGAGTTTTAGCCAAAACATTTGAAAAAGTTCCCTGTTCTGTTAAAGTGGAAATAAGCATAACCGGTGCAACACCGTAATCTCTTGCTATTTTTATAAGCTCAGTATCGTCCGGTTCTATTAACACACCCTCGTCTGTGAAACCATATGTAAAAATAGTCAAAAAAGTAAGATATGGCAAAGTTCTAAGCAAAAGTTGCCTGTCTATATTGGGATATGTATAGCCGTTTGTAGCAATAATTTTTTTGTCTTCACCGTTTTCATATTCAATAACTAAATTTTGCCCTGTGTATATCTGTGCATTTTCAATAGACGGATTTTTCTGTAGTATATCCACAGCTGTAGTGTTAAATTTCTGTGCTACAGAATTAAGGGTATCCCCCTCCTCTACTATGTACTCCACCTCCGGTACTAAAATAACCAATTTCTGACCTACTACCAAATTGTCAGGGTTAGGTGGAAAATTTGTATTTAAAATCTGCTCTACTGTAACACCCTTTTCATTTGCTATATTTTCTAAGGTATCTCCTTGTTTTACAGTATAAATTATCATCTCATCACTCCTTATTTTAAGGGTATGATTAAGTGGTAATTTTTATGAAATATTATTTGTAACATAGATGTAAAGTAAAATCTATTGCCTTTTTGTATTAAATATAGTACCATATAAATTATGATGTTATGCCATTAAATATTTTGACATATATCTGAGGAGGTATATTAAACCTATGTGTACAATAATGTCTGGAATATCGGCTTGGTTCTTCCATAAGGTCGGTATGGATATTTTTTATTTTATAAATTGTTTCTTTGTTTACAGCTTTTTAGGTTGGATTTTTGAATGTATCGTTATTTCTTACGAAGAAAAAACACCGGTAAACAGAGGTTTTATAAGAGGTCCTTTCTGCACAATATATGGTGTAGGGGCTTTAGGTACATATTTTCTGTTTTTACCAATTTCCCACAACAAAATGTTGCTTTTCTTTTTAGGGGCGATACTTGCAACAACATTTGAATTTTTAGTTGCTAAACTTATGGTAAGACTTTTCGGCGAGTTTTGGTGGGATTACAACAACAAACCTTTTAATTACAAAGGTGTTATTTGCCTTGAAAGTACAATTTGCTGGGGCGTAATGACAATGTTGCTTTTTGTACTCTTTCAACCTCTTGTAGAAAGAATAGTAAATACATATTATTTCAACTTTGGTAAGCCTGTAGCTATTATTATTCTTTTGGTATATGCCCTTGACTTTTCTACTAGCTTTTATAAAGCCTATGAAGCAAAAGAACAGAAGGAAAACAATGCCGTTACTTCAGAAGACGAACCGGAGCTTGAATACATAAAATAATATTAATGGACAGTTTCTGTCTTTTTAAACCATAATTCTACGATTTATTATTGTAGAGTTATGGTTTTTTTGTTTTTCATTTAATTGTCTTATGCCCTTTAATGTGATATAATTATTGGAAAATATGTATAAACTGGAGGTAACAAAAATGCGTGAAATTCCTGTTTCAGAAATTACAGAGGCAGTTAAAAAACTTTGTATTTCAGCAAATTACAACCTTAATTCAGATGTATATTCTGCTATTGAGAATTCAAGGGATAATGAACAATCCCCAATAGGCAAAAACATTCTTTCTCAGCTTTTGGAAAATGCTGACCTTGCAAAAGAAAATTGCAAGCCTATTTGTCAGGATACAGGTATGGCAGTTATATTTATGGAAGTAGGTCAAGAAGTACACTTTACCGGTGGAAACATTACTGATGCAATAAATGAAGGTGTTCGTCAGGGTTACATTGAGGGCTATTTAAGAAAATCTGTTGTAAGCGACCCTATTTTAAGAGTCAATACAAAGGATAATACCCCTGCTATTATTCATTACAACATAGTTGAGGGAGATAAGGTTAAAATTGATGTTGCTCCAAAGGGATTTGGTAGCGAAAATATGAGTAAAGTTTATATGCTCAAGCCTTCTGACGGTATTGAAGGTGTTAAAAATGCCATTATTGACTGTATAGAAAAGGCCGGTCCTAATCCTTGCCCTCCTATGGTTGTTGGTGTGGGTATTGGTGGTAACTTTGAGAAATGTACAGAGCTTGCGAAAAAGGCACTTCTCCGTCCTGTAGGCAGTCATTCTGACAAAGAATATGTAAAGGAAATGGAAAAAGAACTTTTGGAAAGAGCCAATAACTTAGGTATCGGACCTCAGGGCTTAGGTGGAAACACTACTGTACTTGGCATAAATATAGAAACCTTTGCAACTCATATTGCCGGTCTTCCTTTAGCCGTAAATATTAGTTGCCACGTTACTAGACATGGTCAGGTTACAATCTAGGGGGAATAGTTGTGAATAAAGGATTTTTTAACTTCTGTTCTTTTAAGTCGAAAATTAAAGGATTGTATGAAAATCACAACAGCCTTTTTCTAATTACTTGTATAACCATTATTACTATATTGCTAGGTGGTCTGTTTGTGCATACAAGTCTGATGCCTAAAACCTATAAATCTAAGGACTTTGTTTCATCTGTGGTGCAAACTCCAGAGAAGAAAATTTCCAACAGAGCCGATGTAAATGGCATTTTTACATATGGTCCTTATATTAACCTAAATAAGGGTCAATACAATATTACACTTGATTATTCAAGTACAAATGACCAAAAATTTGAAATTACCTACGGTAACGGTGGTCTTTACATTTACGACAATGTGTTGCTAGCAGGTGAAAACTCAAAAACATTCAAGTTTAATGTACCGGAAGACATTTCTGACAAATCAGTAGAAATAAGAACTTATTACAACGGAAAAGGTGATTTTTACTTAAAAGGCGTTCAGTTAGAACCTTTGGAAAAATCTTTCATTCCATTGTTGTATATTCTCTGTTTTGTGCTTTCCTCACTTTTGTGCTTCTTTGTTTTCAGAAGTGGCAAAAAATTAAGAGGACTTGCTATTGGCTATGTAGCTTTCCATTATATTGTGCTGTATCCTATAATGAGTAAGGGTCTTGTATCCATAGGTCTTACATTTTTAGTGGCAACTGTTATGACATTTGCCGTAAATTTCAGACTGAATATAGTTTCCTACGGCATAAAGACTATAGAAAAGCCTGTAGAAATTGTCTGCACACTTTTAAGCAGTTACTTGTTTACAAGTGGACTTATAATACTTCTTAATTCTGAGTCATTTAGCAATATTAATTTTGCCGGTAATGTAGACTTTCCTAATCTTATATTGGAAATACTTATTATCTTTAATGTTCTTATATTTATGCGTATACTTTTCTTCTCAAAGAAATTTACATACGTTTTAACAGAGGTTTCAGCAGTATTTTTAGGCTTTGAGCTTATAACTCATATTACTGAAAGAAATATTTATTTTACTATGGGTGTCGTTGCAATAATAGGTTATATAACTTACTATCTTTGCAAACATAACCACTTAACCATAACAGACACAAAATTAAATGATACATTTGCATTTATTTTTATTACAGCACTTTTCCTTTTCTTCTGTGGATATTTTGGTACTATAACTATAGCAAAATACCGAGGTTTCTGTTCTCCAACATTTGACTTTGGTATATTCTCACAGATGTTTGGAAGTATGATAAAACGGGAATACAGTACACTACTGTAGAAAGAAATGAGTTGCTTTCTCACTTTGCTGTACACTGTTCCCTATATGGTACTTGATGTTGCCATTTTACTTTATTTTCCCTACTCCTGAAACCTTGTTTGTTTGTCAGGTTGTACTTGTAGGTCTTGGTGTTTATCCTGTTTACCTGTTATGCAGGCATAAAAGCGACAATATACCTATTGCCCTTATTATTTGTATTATCTACTTGATAACTCCGGCTATGGTATGCCTATGTACTATGATGTACACGAAACTTGCTTTTTACCATTTCTCATTTTGTTCTTAATGTACTTTATTGAAACAAAGAAATGGCGTATGGCATTTTTGTTTACTTTACTTGTATTACTTGTAAAAGAGGACTCAGCCCTTTACATAGTACCAATAGCATTGTATTTAATTACAGCAAAAAAAGAATACAAGAGAGGTATTGTACTTTGTTTCATAGCTGTTGTTTACTTTGCTTTGGCTTATTCATTAGTAAACAGCTCTGGACACGATGTTGTAGCAGCAAGATACGGAATATATTGTCTACCTGGAGAAGAAGGCACAATGCCTATGTTTAAAAATATTATAAGAGACCCTGGTTTCTTGCTCCAGACTATGTTCCACGAGGATATGTTGACATTTGTACTTTACACTTTAGGTGTACTTCTTTTCATTCCTCTTATGGGTAAAAAGTTTTCAAACCTTTTCTTGCTTTTACCGTTTTTATTTATGCACCTTGCAACTAATTACCAGTATCAGCACGAAGTAGGTTATCAGTATGCTTTTGGACCTTGTGCCCTTGTATTCTTCCTGTTTATACTTAATATATACAGATACCCTAAGAAAATAGCCTATGGCTTTGCCATAACAGCTCTCATAGGTTCTTGCTTTGCTACTTACACATACAAAGGCAAGTTAAACTACTTTACAGAATATTACTTATCTAATAAAGAAGTATTTGACGAAACTGAATTAATGCTTGAAAAAGTTCCTAGTGATGTAACAGTTATTGCTAGTGATTTTCTTACAGCTCACCTACCTCAGGTGAAGGATATGTATGTATATCCTTATGATGACGGCAATATGCCGGATTACTATATCTTACAGCCTAGTTATATAGATAACTTTGATGATGTGGAAGAAGATATTTTATCTGAGGGTTACAAAGTTTTAGACGAAACAGATTTTGTAACAATATATGCTAAAAAAGATGCTAAACCATTAAATGACTAAAGGAGGTTTTAAAATGGAAATCAATATTACAACTCCTATATCTCGTGAAAAGGCAAAAAGCCTTAAAGCCGGAGATATGGTTAAAATAACTGGTGTTATTTATACAGCAAGAGATGCAGCCCACAAGAGAATGTTAGAAAATCTCCACAAGGGTATTGCCCTTCCTGTAGACTTAAAAGACCAGACTATATACTTTGCCGGTCCTGCTCCTGCAAAGCCTAATGAACCTATTGGTTCAGTTGGTCCGACTACCAGCTACAGAATGGACGCTTATTCTCCTGAAACCATTGAACTTGGTCTTACTTGTATGATAGGCAAGGGAGCAAGAAGCAAAGAAGTTGTAGACGCAATGAAGAAATATAGTGCTGTTTATATTGGTGCTGTTGGTGGTGCCGGTGCTTTAATAAGCCAGTGTGTCAAGAAATGCGAAGTTGTGGATTATGCCGATTTAGGTTCTGAAGCAATACACCGTCTTGAAGTTGTAGATTTTCCCGGTATTGTTATTATTGACAGCGAAGGAAACAGCCTTTACGAAACTGAACCACCAAAATACAAAAAATAAACCATTCTAAAAGTCGATATTATAAACTCACAAAAGGTGATTAAAAGTGGTATTTTTGCTACTTTTGATTACCTTTTTATTTTTAAGCATACTATTTTTAATAAAGTTTTTTCAATAATTTCTTTAAAAAATTTACTAAAATATCCCCTTTTATTAATAAAATACAGCTTTTTGCATAAAATACAATTATAAAAGTTGTTATATTTCACTAATTTAATTTTATTGACAAATAACATTATAAGGCTTATAATTCTAATTAAGGGATGCAATGAAGCGTTTTATACAGCCGTCATTGTACGACTGTATTTTTTTGTAAAACCACCAATTTTACATAATAAACTACTTTATTCCCCACAACATATTAATAAAAGCATAGAACGGAGGATTTATTTAATATGAATTACGTTGATAAGGTATTAGCTGAACTTATTGCAAAGAACCCAGCTCAGCCAGAATTCCATCAGGCTGCTACAGAAGTTCTTAACACTATTAAGCCAGTTATCGAAGCTGACAAGAAGTACGAAGACGCTGCTTTACTTGAAAGATTAGTTGAACCTGAACGTCAGATTATGTTCAGAGTTCCTTGGATTGATGACAACGGCGTTGTTAGAGTAAACAGAGGTTTCAGAGTACAGTTTAACTCTGCTATTGGACCATACAAGGGTGGTTTAAGATTCCATCCATCTGTAAACTTAGGTATCATCAAGTTCCTTGGTTTCGAACAGATTTTCAAGAACTCTCTTACAGGTCTTCCTATCGGTGGTGGTAAGGGTGGTTCTGACTTCGACCCTAAGGGTAAGTCAGACAACGAAGTTATGCGTTTCTGCCAGAGCTTCATGACAGAACTTTACAGACACATTGGTGCTGACACAGACGTTCCTGCTGGTGACATCGGTGTAGGTGGTAGAGAAGTAGGTTATATGTACGGTCAGTACAAGAGAATCACTGGTCTTTACGAAGGTGTTCTTACTGGTAAGGGTCTTACTTTCGGTGGTTCTTTAGTTAGAACTGAAGCTACTGGTTACGGTCTTGTATACCTTGTAGAACAGATGCTTAACGACAAGAACAACAGCTTCAAGGGTAAGACAGTTGTTGTATCTGGTGCTGGTAACGTTGCTGTATACGCAGCTGAAAAGGCTACTCAGCTTGGTGCTAAGGTTGTTACATTCTCTGACTCTAACGGTTGGGTATATGACAAGGACGGCGTAGATATTGAATACGTTAAGGACCTTAAGTTCAACAGACGTGGCAGACTTGCTGAATACACTGAAACTCACAAGAACGCTGAATACCACGAAGGTAAGGGTGTATGGAATGTTAAGTGTGACATCGCTCTTCCATGTGCTACTCAGAACGAACTTGACGAAAACGATGCTAAGGCTCTTATTGCTAACGGCTGTATCGCTGTTGGTGAAGGTGCTAACATGCCTTCTACATTAGGTGCTATTGACGCATTCTTAAAGGGTGGCGTTCTCTTTGCTCCTGCTAAGGCTGCTAATGCCGGTGGTGTTGCTACTTCAGCTCTTGAAATGAGCCAGAACAGCGAAAGATTAAGCTGGACATTTGACGAAGTAGATGCTAAGCTTCACGGTATTATGGTTAACATCTGCAAGAACATGACTGAACAGGCTGAAGCTTACGGTATGAAGGATAACTTCGTAGCTGGTGCTAACATTGCTGGTTTCAAGAAGGTTGCAGACGCTATGTTAAGCCAGGGTCTTGTATAAAATATAAATTAAATACAATACTATATAAGGGTTCAGCTTTTGCTGAACCCTTCTTTTATATGTATGAAAAAAGGGAGCTTTTTAAGCTCCCACTATTATTCTTGTTATGCTCCCTCAATACCTGTAACATCTTCTAATATTCTGTTAGTTTTCTTGATATTTTCCTTTGAATTGTCACTTTCTTTTAATTGATTAAGCACTATTGAAAATACATCATCTCCATGAGTTGCTATAGCAGATTTCGCTCCTGCCACGTTATCAGTAATAATATTATCTACTTCTAATTCAACACATTTCTTTAAAGAATCCTCATCATTGACTGTCCAAACGTGTATTTCTTTATTTAGTTTATGGGCTCTTTCTACAACTCGACCATTTACGAAAGTAGTTTCCATACTGAAAAAGTCCACACAAGGCAAATCATAAAACTCGCCCATGGCAACAGCCATAATATAGCCCGTCTTTATTTTTGGATTACACTCTTTTACTTTTCTTAAAGCCCTATAATCCAAAGATGTAACAACACATTTGTCTACAAAGTCGGTATTTTCTATTATCTTTACAACATCAGAGACAAAATCCTCTGAATCATTGTTTCCTGTTTTTATTTCAATGTTTAGCTTTATTTTACCTTTACAAACATTTATAACATCTTCCAGTTTAGGAACTGTACATTTATTCCCATTTACCTCTATACAAGGTATTTTTTGAAGTTCCTCATAAGTTAAATCTCTGACATTTATATCCTGCCCTGTCATTTCCTTTAAACTGGCATCGTGGGTAACTACAATTACATTATCCTTTGTCTGTCTTACGTCCAGTTCTCCGTAGTCTGCCCCCTCTTTTATAGCCTCTTTAAAAGCCGGTATAGTGTTAGGCATAGTCACTGTAGAATTACCTCTGTGAGCCGTAACCTCTATTTTAGAGTACAATTCATCATAAATATTTGAATCAAAAATCACATAACTTACTAAAAAAATAACCAGTACAGTAAGCAAGCTACCAATAACAATCAAAAACTTAAAAATGCCTTTACCCTTAGCCACAAATGCCAGTAAACGATATTCTTTTCTCTTTTCTTTCTTAGAAAAAGTATCGTCATTGTTGTTACTATACTTATAATACATAGAAGAAATTACAGCAAAGTCTACAACTACTGTAAGGCTAGTAAATATGCCACTGAATATTGGCACAGATATTGTATATAAGGTCCATAAAATGGCTACAACAGCATTGTTATGTAAATACAAATACATAATTAGGACATAAATTATAACCGTCATACATATAAGTAAGCCTATAGTTAAACTAAGTAAAATCTTAATTCCCAAAAAGTTTTTTAATATTTTAAAATATCTTTTCTTTGTAAGTCCTATATCAACATTTTCTTTGATTATTCTTAAGATAACTTCCATAAGCTCTCTTACTTCTTCATCAACATTTTTAACTTCATCGCGTGTATAAAGTCTCATATCAAGTGCAACCTGGTCATTACGGCTTCTGCCTGTGTGAAGCTTCTTTCCTGCATCACCGATACGCTCAATAAGGGTAGCTTCCATAAATGTGTGAATATCTTCATATTCATCAGTGATTTCAAGCTTTCCAGATTCTATGTCAGAAAGAATACCTTTTAAGCCGTCAGTAATCTGCTTTCCTTCATCTTCTGAGATAATACCCTGAGCAGCAAGCATTGTAGCGTGTGCAATGCTTCCCTGAATATCCTGCTTGTAGAACTTCTGGTCAAAGGAGATAGAAGCGTTAAAATTATTAACAAGCTCATTAGTTTCTTTAGTGAAGCGTCCGCCCCAAAGTTTCATATTGTACCTCTTTCCTGCACTTCGTTAGTGCTTATAATTAATTGTTAATAGAATGCCTGATTATTCTTCTGATGAATTAATCTCATCACTGTCAAGATTGTCGAAGTCATCAAGACTATCTAGCATATTTATATCATTATCACCCACGATATTTATATCCATAGCAGATGAAACATCTAAATCTGTGAGAGTATTATCAGCTGAATCTTCAGATAATGCGTTGTAAGTATCATCAGCTTCAACAGCTTTATTTGTACTGGCGGTTTTTAATATATTTATTGTTATATTTTTCTTCTTTAATATATAAATACCGATTAATATAATAATACATAATGCTGTAATTAAGCAACCCTTAATAAGGTTCACAGGTGTATATTTTAATGTTATTTCGTGGCTGCCCTCACTTATCTGTACGCTTAAGAGAGCATCATAAAGGGCAGAGGTCTCTACTTTTCTGCCATCAATATATACCTTCCAGCCTTTATCGTAAGGAATGGAGAATATAAGGGTTGCGGCTTTATTAGCTGTTATAGTTCCCTTTATCTTGGTGTCTTTAAATGAAGTGATAGAAAGGGAACTGCCATTTAATATATTGTAAGCTTCTGTAAATCTTGAAGTTTCAAGTGTATACACGCTGGCATTCATTGCTGAATCGCCAGATATGACAACGGTATCTGCTGGAACGGCGTAGCCTAGGTCAATTATGTGATTGCCATTTTTAAGTCCTGAATAAGTATATTCAGAATTGTTAATAGTGGCAGTTACGTTGTCGCAGGTCGTATTTCTTACAACCATATACAGATGTCCTGCTTTTACAGGCTTAACTTCAAAGCTTGAGTCGGTGGCATTTTCATAAGTAAGTGTAAATACATTGGCAATGCCTGTAAGTGTCTGTATAAGCGAGTTCTGGTTCTCAATTCCTGTTCCATTGGCTTCTGATGGATTCCATTCGCCTGCATTATTATAGGTTATAAATCCAAGTGGAAGTGTATATTTATTCTCATAGACGAATTCGCCGTCATCTCCAACGTAATACTCGCGAAGAGAACTGCTTGTAAGTATACGGTTGGTAATTGTATATTTAACCGAGAATAAGCTTTCTGTAACAAGTGTAGC